>Ga0256842_1000875_pt1 | contig 26015 bp, 23 predicted proteins | sample 4559240metaG_FD_185973 | JGI IMG/M metagenome (GOLD analysis project Ga0256842, IMG submission 185973) | Hydrothermal vent microbial communities from Guaymas Basin, Mexico - 4559-240 | ecosystem: Environmental > Aquatic > Marine > Hydrothermal vents | place: Mexico: Guaymas Basin | collected... | reverse complement strand
AAACTTGGGCTGAGTCTCTCTCACCTCTTCCAATACATCTTCTACAACAAATTTAAAATCCTCTGTCCCTGCACCCATGGCACTGTTTCCAGGGGTCTTCAAGGCAAGATCACATGATCCTCTAATTCCCTTTGGTCTCTCATCTCTTGGCCATGTCTGCCTTGCATAATAGACCAATCTCGGGATATCAATGTTCATGGGACAAACATGAACACAACGCCTACACTGGGTACAACACCATACCCATCCAGATTTTGTTACTTCCTCATCTAAACCCAAAGCAGCCATTCTCAAAAATTTTCTGGGATCCATTCCTTCAATTCCAGAGGCTGGACACCCAGAGGAACATGCTCCACATGTAAGGCAGAGATTTAAATTTCCACCTTCAGGCAAAATCTCCATTACCTTTTGCATAAAGGTAGTCTTTTTCTCCTCTCTGCCTATTTTTAAGGCATTTTGAGACATCTTGTCCTCCTTAAAAAATAAATAAAAAACATTAACCTCCTAAATTTAACCAACGAACGTAAACTTTTGATTAAAGCTATATATAGTATAAAAGGCTTTGTCAATTGGTAGAAATCCCTTTTTATTTTGAAATAAGCAAAGATTATTTCTCTATTTTACTTAAAAAACTCCAAAAATTAAATTTCTGTAACCTCAATGGATGAATATACATTTAATTTCAATTAGATATTTTTTTAAGTTCAGTCATAAGAGCAAATTAGCCTCCTCTTTCGTTCCTATATCTTAAAAACCAACAAAACACCGCCTATAAATTATGTTGTTTTGCCCTTATAATATGGGAAAAAATTATAGATATTAATAAAGCTAACTCATATTATGGACTTTAAGATAAAGATAACACATTTGTAGGAATAAATTTCCACAAATATATTTGAGTAGTTATTTTATTTAGATATATAGAATTTTTTTTAATAAGATAGGAAGTTAAATTATAACTAGTTGCCTTTTTAAAAAAATCCCATGCCCCTTCTCTTTTGGGTGTTGTTATATAAACTGCTCCACTTTGTTTTAAAGTATAATTAATAAATGTAAGTATTGGCACATGAAATCTTCTTTCATATAAAACATCTGATGCAACAATTATGTCTAAACTATTTTTTTTAAAACATGGATATCTCCAGTCGCCCTGAATACATACAGGATAGGGAATTTTGTTTTTAGAAAAATTGTTTTTTAGAAAAACAAGGGATTCAAACATTATATCCTGTGAATATACAATGGCCTGTGAAAGTTTTAATGCCATTGATACAAGTCCAAGTCCACAGCCAAGATCTAAACACCGTTTTTCTCTAAAGATATGAGGATGAGTTAAAATAAATTTGCCAAGCATTAAAGAAGATGGCCAGAGTTCAGACCAATAGGGGATTTTGTCTTCGTTTAAGTCATCATCTTCTGCAACACTATCTAAAAAATCTTCTATAATATTAGGAGAATTTATTAAAAATACCTTTTTTTTTATTTTAATTTTCATCTTAATAAAATGTGTTACACTTATTTTTAAAATTGCCTTTGCCTAATAACAAAGCATGGTTTGGTCAAGGTTAAATCTAAAATCAAAATTTTCCATTTGCAAATTTTTGTATTTTTTTTTAAATCTTCTACATTAACAGGTTTTCAGTAAAAAATCATGCAAAGTTATAGCAGGAGGAATAGATGGATAGAGGTGAATTTTTTGAAGTAAAAGATCTCTCTTTGGCAGAGCAGGGACGAAAAAATCTTGAACTTGCAGAGCTTCATATGGGAGCCTTGATGGAGATAAGAAAGAAATTTGAAAAGGAAAGACCTTTTGAAGGAATAAAAATAGGTATGGCCCTTCATGTGACTAAAGAGACTGGAGTTCTCGTCAGGACTTTGATTGCAGGTGGTGCAGATGTTGCGATAACTGGATGTAATCCCTTATCCACTCAAGATGATGTTGCAGCAGCATTGGCAGAAGAAGGTGTAAAGGTCTGGGCATACAAGGGAGAGACCAAAGAAGATTATTACAGATATATTGGTTATGTGATAGCACAGAAGCCCCATATTACCATTGATGATGGATGTGATTTAGTATCTGAAATACATAAAAATTACAAAGAATTAATTCCAGATATTATCTGTGGATGTGAGGAGACAACAACAGGAATTATTAGGCTTAAAGCCATGGAAAAGGATGGTGCCCTTAAATATCCAATGATTGCAGTGAATGACAATATGACAAAACACCTTGTTGATAATTATTATGGTACAGGACAATCCACCATAGATGGGATCTTAAGGGCTACAAATATACTTATTGCAGGTAAGACATTTGTTGTTTGTGGATATGGAAGTTGTGGTAAAGGGGTAGCCTTAAGGGCCAGGGGGTTAGGTGCCAATGTGGTTGTTTGTGAGGTAGATAATTTCAGGGCACTGCAAGCAGTGTATGACGGTTACAGGGTAATGCCCATAAAGGAAGCTGCAAAGATAGGAGATATATTTTGTACTGTAACAGGAAACAAGCATGTGATTCGTCTAGAACACATGAAGCTTATGAAAAATGGTGCAGTGATATGTAATTCAGGTCACTTTGATGTTGAGATAGATATTGCTGCACTAAAAGATGCATCATCTTCCACAAGACGGATAAGGCCATTTATGGACGAATATGTGCTAGATGGAAAGAAGATCTTTGTACTTGGGGAAGGAAGACTGGTAAACTTAGCTGCAGCTGAAGGACATCCAAGTGAGGTAATGTCTACCTCTTTTTGTGGACAGGCACTTGCTTGTGAATATGGTGTGAAAAATAGAGGTAAGTTGCCAATAAAAGTAATCCAACTCCCTAAAGAGTTAGACGATGAAATAGCAGGACTTCAGCTTAAGGCTATGGGTATTGAAATAGATGAACTTACTGATGAACAGATAGCTTACTTAAATTCCTGGGAAGAGGGAACGTAAAAAATAAAATGTCTCTAATGCGTTTTGTGCTTGACAGAGCTAATAATTTTAAATAGACAATTTGTCTTGCGTTTGAAAAAAAAATAGTAGAAAATATAATGTAGGAGGTTGGGGTCTTGGCTAACACAAAGCAAGCACTAAAAAGACATAGACAATCTTTAAAAAGAAGGGCGAGAAATAGGGCGTGGAAAAGTAGAGTTAAAAAGGCTGTCAAAAAAGTAAGGTTGGCCATTGAAGCAAAAGATAAAGAGGCTGCAGTAGTAGCATTTAGGACAGCCACTTCTTTGCTGGATAAGGCTGCAAATAGGGGAGTTATTCATAAAAAGAATGCAGCAAGAAGGATTTCAAGACTTGCTTATCATATCAATAAACTAAATTAGTTGTAAAAAATAGGATAAAAAAGACATCAGTGTTTAGGCTGATGTCTTTTTTATTATAATTGCCTCTGCCCATCCTATTCAATCCACATCTCAACTACATCCATATTAAATATCTCTCAAAAATAATGTGAGGAGTAAGGAGTATTTTTAAAAGAATGTAGGAGGTTTTATATTGCAAAATAATTATCCATGATTTATCTTTGTAACCAAACAATAGGAGGTGTGGTTATGAGGAAATGGCTTTTGTTTTTAAGCATTTTCTTTTGTGCCTGTGCACTAAAAAACTCTTATATTGTTCCACCTTATGTAGTGGGTAAAAAGATAGATATATCTTACCTTAAAACAAGATGGCAAGACTATTTTGTCTATTATTCTGGTCCAGTATATAATCCTTCTGCTATTTGTTTTATAATTAAAGATAAATCCTCTAAAATTCAGCTACACAGAAAATGGAAACAAATAAAAGACAAAAAACATTTTGATGAAATTTTTAATCGTCTTGAGTACTTAGAACCAGATCTTTATGTTATTATACCAGAGAATCAATTGTTAGGATATTTGTACACAACTGACCCTACTTTTTTGAAAAAGGTCTCAAAAGATAAATATTATCTATTAGATGTGAGCGAACAATTTAACAATATATATTATGGTGGGGATGGAAGATGTAATTCCTTCACAAATCCATAAGGGTAGTTTTATGAAAAAGATAGAGCATAAAATTATAAGAGAGTGGTGCAAAGGATGTGGGATTTGTGTAGAATTTTGTCCCAAAAAGGTTCTTCAGTTAGATGATGAAGAAAAGGTGGTTGTAAGGTATCCAGAAAAATGCACTGGATGTAGGGTTTGTGAATATAGATGTCCTGATTTGGCAATAGAAGTTTTAGTGGAGAAGGAGGATGAAAAACAAGCAGCTTAAGTTTATGCAAGGCAATGAGGTGTGTGCTGAGGCTGCCCTTTATGCAGGTTTAGAGTTTTTTGCTGGCTATCCCATCACACCATCATCTGAGATATTAGAATATATGGCAAAAAGACTTCCAGAATTAGGTGGATGTTTTATACAAATGGAGGATGAAATTGCATCAATGTGCGCAATAATAGGGGCCTCTTTGACAGGTAGAAAGAGTATGACAGCCACCAGTGGACCTGGTTTTTCTCTTATGCAAGAAGCTCTTGGCTTTGCAATTATGGCTGAGATACCATGTGTGGTAGTGGATATCCAGAGATTTGGGCCTTCCACAGGACTTCCAACGCAGGGTGCCCAACAAGATGTGTATCAAGCAAGATGGGGAAGACACGGGGATCACTCAATTATCGTCCTAACAGCATCTAATCATCAAGATGTCTTTTACATTACTGTTGATGCCTTTAACCTTTCAGAAACCTACAGGGTTCCAGTTATTTTGTTATTTGATGAAATTATTGCACATTTAAGAGAAAAGGTAATATTTCCAGAACCAGGAGAAATTCCAGTTATTGAAAGGCTCAGAACTTCAGTTCCAGAAGGTGTTGATTACCATCCATATCTTCCAAGAGAAGATGGTAGACTACCAATGTCAGATTTTGGTGGGAAACACAGATATAATGTTACAGGTTTGTTTCATGACATGTGGGGCTTCCCAACAACTGATCCCAAGATAGTACATGGTCTGCTTCATCATTTAGTGGACAAGATAGAGGTGAATGTAAATGATATAGCTCGCACAAAAGAGTATTATTTAGACGATGCTGAGGTGATTTTAATCTCTTATGGATCTTCTGCCAGAACTGCACTTCATACAGTTAGATCTAAAAGGAGAAAAGGAGAGAGATGGGGGCTTTTGGAGCTAAATACTTTATGGCCGTTCCCACGCTCAATAGTTAGAGAGAAATGTGAAGATGCGGATTATATATTTGTAGTAGAGATGAATATGGGACAAACAGTAAATGAAGTAAAAAAATGTGTTGATTATCCAGAAAGAGTATATCTGGTTAATAGAGTAGATGGTATATTCATCACTCCAACAGATGTAAAAAATATTACAAGGCTTATAATGGGGAGGGGTGTTTAAGTGGGTTATTCAATAAAAGATTATATTAGAAAGAGATTTTTCCCACATATATGGTGTCCTGGTTGCGGCCATGGTATAATATTAAATAATATGTTAAGGGCAATTGCTGAGCTTGGTATTTCAAAAAATGAGATTGTTATGGTTTCTGGAATTGGATGTTCTTCAAGGATTTCTGGTTATGTGGACTTTCATTCCCTTCACACATTGCATGGCAGGGCCTTAGCATTTGCAACTGGAGTAAAATTAAGTCGCCCAAATCTCTATGTTATTGTTCCAATGGGAGATGGTGATGCTCTGGCCATTGGAGGCAATCACTTTATACATGCATGCAGAAGAAACATAGATTTAACAGCCATTGTTATGAATAACAGAATTTATGGAATGACAGGTGGACAATTTTCACCTTTATCTGGGAAAGAAATAAAGGCAACAACAGCACCTTATTCAAATGTGGATCCTTCTTTTGACACTGTAAATCTTGCCATCGCTGCAGGTGCTACATTTGTGGCACGCACCACTACATATCACTTTAATGAGATCAAAGAATATATAAAAAAGGCTATTACACATAAAGGGTTTTCAGTAGTGGAGATATTGACTCAATGCCCTACCCATTTTGGAAGAAGAAACAACCTAGGTGGTCCTGTTGATATGCTTAAGTTTTTTAGAGATAATACTGCCCTTTTAGGTTCTAAAAAGATTAAACAAAATCCTGATTTGATCCCAAGGGGAATCTTTGTTGAAAAACAACTTCCTGAATATACAGAAGAATATGAACGGATAAAGAAGAGGGTTAAACAAAAATAAACTCACTATAACATATTATAAGGATCTAGGTCTAAAGAAATGTTTATTTTTTGGGGAAGGTGGGAACATTTATAGAAGATTTCTTGGCAAACTGCTCTTACCATTTTCCAGTTTTTACCTTTTACTAGACAGTGATATCTTTTTTTATTGTTCATAATAAATATAGGTGCTGGTGCAGGACCAAGTATATGGCAATTGGGTATAGATATTTGGTTTAAAACTTCTTTTATCTCCTTTATTTTCCTCTCACCTTCTACATAATCTTTGGGATAGGTTATTTTAATCAGGCCTATCTTGGAAAATGGAGGGTAATTTCTGAGTCTTCTGAGTTCAAGCTCATATTTAAAAAAATTCAAATAATCATTGTTTACTAGATATGTCCAACAATAGTGACTTGGATTTCTTGTCTGGATATAGACCTCTCCTGGCTTTTCACCCCTGCCTGATCTTCCTGCTACTTGCATTATAAGCTGAAAAGTCCTCTCTGTAGCCCTATAATCAGGTAGATTTAGGCCAATATCCCCATTGACAACTACAACCAATGTAACCTGTGGGAAATTATGCCCTTTGCTACACATCTGAGTTCCTACCATTATCTGATATTTACCCTTTGCAAATAGCTCAATTAGATCCTGTTCTTTGGACTCTTTTTTGTAGGTGTCTCTGTCTAATCGTAATATATCATATTTCCATCCAAAGTGTGTAGCAATATACTCTTCCACCTGTTCTGTACCATGATCTAAAGGCAAATAACTGGTGGATCCACAAAGGGGGCATGGAGATGGAAATGGTTCTGAGTAACCACAATAGTGGCACACTACCCTCTCTATCTTTTTGTGAAGGGTCATGGATACAGAACAATTTTTGCATCTTAATACTTCTCTGCAAGAAGTGCAAAATACTATAGGAGCAAATCCCCTTCTATTTATGAGAATGATTACTTGATTTCCCTGCTCTAGATGTTCTTTTATCTTCTCATAGGCCTGTTTGGAAAAAGGTCCAAACTTAAGGGGATTCTTATTGATATCTATTATATGGATCTTGGGCAATGATCGACCCTTAACCCTGTTTTCCATCTTAAATAGGTTGATCTTGTTTTGTTGTGCAGCATAAAAGCTATTTATATCTGGTGTTGCAGATCCCATTAAAAGTAAGGAATCAAACTCTTTAGCAAGTCTATAGGCCACTATTTTTGTGTGATATCTTATCCTTTCCTCTTGTTTATAAGATTGGTCGTGTTCTTCATCTAATACTATAAGACCAATATTTTTTACAGGTAAAAAAATGGCTGACCTGGTGCCCACAACAATTATTGGTCTATCTTGATTAGAGATTTCTTGAAAAATCTTTGCCCTTACAGATCTAGGCAAATATCCATGATAAAAATATATGGGCACATCTAACAAATTTTCTTTTACAGTTTTTAGAAGAGATTCTCCTAATGCTACTTCTGGAATCAACAAAATAGTGCTCCTTCCCTGTTCTATACATTTTTTTATGAGTTCAATATATATAAGTGTCTTCCCACTTCCAGTAACTCCATAAAGAAGAGATACATTGAAAGTGTGAGTTTCTATTAAGGATATTAAATCCTTTAACACCTTTTTTTGATCAATGGTCAATTCGTAATTCAAGGGATTTGTTTTATTATTTATGTAAAAATATTTTGATTCTTTAAAAAAGCTTTTAATCAGACCCCTGCTTTTTAATTTTGACAATGCATTTGAGACCTTACTGGCAAATTTTTCATAAATTACATGTCTATATTGTGGGCCATGTGTATTTAAATATTCAAGTAACTCAAGCTGTTTTTTTGCATTTTTTTTTACAGGCCAGGGAGGTGTTGTATTTAACTTCAACAACTCAACTTGTTTAATAGGTTGCACTATTTCAATATTATTATTTATCCATTTTTTTATCAAATCTATTAATAAAGTTTTATTATTTAAGATATGTAAAAGAGGATATTTTGTTCCATCCTGATCATAAAAATAACATTTCATAGATTTAAGTGGCGCAGGTAATATATAGGATAGTATTTTACCTGGATAAATCAATAAATGATTTGCCAGATAGGTGATACATCTTAAATGTTTTTTTGTAAAAATGGAATTTCTATCCAAAACTAAATTTATAGGTTTAATTTCTGGTACTTTATTTTGTAAAGAGATCTTATTTTTATCTAAAACAATACCTATTACATATCTGTTTCTTAGAGGGACAACTACTCTGGCACCCACTCTTATGCAATTTTCCTCTAAATATTCTGGATTCGTATATGTATAAGTTTTATAGGGTGCAGTTAGGAGGGAAATTTTAAAATGGTTCATTTTAAAATATTATGAGTCATCAGCAGATTTTGTCACTTCCACAATATCATCTTCTTCCTCACTTGTTATAAGATTTTCAGAAAGGCTATGTCCCACTGTTGTTATATCATTAGCAATAGGTTTAGCCTTTTTATTGGTTATATTAGAAAATTTTTCAAAAAGGCTTTTCATTTTACTGTGTTCTTCTGGGTTGTTTATTTGTGTTTCCATGAAGCATCTGCCATGTAAGACCCCACCAGTTTCCACTGAAAATAATTTAGTATTCACATCTCCAATAACCTTTCCAGTGGAACCTATCACAATAGCTTCTTTGGCTGTTACATTACCAATAATTTTACCGTGAATAACTACATTTTGTGCAATTATATCTCCTTCTACCACTGCATCCTTGTTAATATAGACATTTTGTTCACTATCTATATGTCCAACAATCTTTCCTTCAACGCATACACTTTCACCTGCCTTTATATTTCCCTCTAAAGAACAACTTGCTCCAATCAACGTGGGGGCTGATTCATCTAACTGTTTCTTCTCTTTTTTGGAAAACACCATTATTACCTCAAGGTTAAATTTGCCAGTCTGCTATCAAATATGTAATATATTGGATTTACACTCTTTCCATTAACAGTAATTTTATAGTGAAGATGGGTTCCTGTACTTACTCCAGTATTACCCATGTAACCTATCACATCCCCTCTCTTTACTTTTTGACCTTTTTTTACTGTGGGTTTGTACAAATGACAAAATTTGGTTCTTATCTGATCTGTATGTTTTATCTCTATATAGTTACCAGCTATCCAATTGTGACTTACCTTAACTACAACTCCATCTGCAGGAGCAATAATTGGCGTCTTCCATGGTCCAGCTATATCCAGTGCATCATGAAATTCCTTTTTTTGGGTAAAGGGATTTATCCTCCATCCAAAGCCACATGAAATCCAGAGCTTATCGCCTTTTACTGGTAAGATAGATGGTATTTGCGATAAGATTTCATGCCGTTGTTGTAAAATGTCAGTTAGCTCTTCCATAACCTCTTTTATCTTGCTGGAATAATTTAAAATATCCACTGTAAAATTCAAACTTTCTATTTCGTCTATTTCAGAGTATTCTGTGATATTTTTATTTAAAAATTTACTGAATTGAAAACCTCCTTGATGAGAGAAATTATCATTTTTAATCTTTTCTTGGTCGAGCCCTAGAAATTTTTTTATCTTTATCTCCATCTCATACATCTTTTTTAAATCTTCTCTTGCTTTTGCCAATTTTTGATTAAGTTCTTTTACCTTTTTTTCCTTTTGTTTCAAAGCTTGTTGAACCTTCAATAGTTGTTTCAAATCACTATCTAGAGTTGCTATCTTTTTTTTTGCCTTGTTTAAATAGTTATGTTGATATAAAATATATCCTCCAAAGACCAAGTAAGAAATAAAAAAGATAGACAAAATCCCTATCAGGAAATAACACGTGGATTTCTTTAGATAGAGCTTTTTAAAGGTATTTTTTGATTTAGAAAACCAGATAATTGTAACTTTTTCCATAACTATCTTACATACTTAAATAAATACTTGTTAAATGGGGCTAAAAGTCTTACAATTTTTTCCCTTTGTGTCAAATAAAAAAAATGGTAACGTCAGTTATTAGTGAAAGCCATGTTATTTTCTTAGGTAAGCAATAAATAAATAGGAGGCTTAAGTTTAGTCCCCCATTTAAAGTGCTACCTTGTAAAAGAACCTTTCATCTTATTTTATTTTTTTATAAGACTAAGACTTTCTATTTTTTTTACTCTTTTTAAAGTTGTCTTGACCTTGGTGGCCAGGCTCAAGGGGAGAATTTTCAAAAAAGGTGAAGGATTAAATTGATATCTCTTCCCATAAATTGTCCGCTGTTTTGCATAAGATAAAAAGAGATATGTCTTTGCCCTGGTAATACCAACATAAAAGAGCCTTTTTTCCTCCTCAATATCTTCGTCTTGATAATCATTTAAGGTAATATTTGAAAAAACCTCCCTTTTAAATGGAAGAATGTTTTCTTCCAATCCAGGAATAAAAACTGCCTCAAATTCAAGGCCTTTTGCTCCGTGAAGGGTAGTGATAACCACCTTTTGGGAAATTTGTTTTATAGATTCATATTCTTTTTCTAATGATATCCAGCTAATTAAATCTTTCCAATCTTTTTTGTCCTTGAATTCTTTTTCCAGTTTTTTAAAATTTTCACTTAAAAAGAAAAACTCGTCAAAAATTGAGAGGTCAATGAGTTTTTGTTTGATTGCTGATATATTGTTTATATCCACATCATCAATAGGTGATTTTTCATAACTTAATCGCTGGGTGATGATAGTCAAAAATTTTTCTATGTTGGGATCCTCAAAAAAATTGTTCTGTTCTGGATAAGATGTAGGGATTCCAAATTTGTTCAAAGCCTTTTTTATATAAGGGATCATAGCCTTAAATCTAACCAATATGGCGATATCTGATGGAGAAAGATCCCCCTTTTTACCAAGATCTGTTTCTAAATGCGATGTACCACCAATGAGTTCTTTGATCTTTTTTGCTATAAAATTTGCCTCCATTTCCTGTGTTTGAGCATGATATAGATATATCTTGCCAAGGCTATCCTTTATCCCTGTTGTCTTTATCCCAAATTTTATTAAAGGTGATGAAAATTCTATTATGTTTTTTGAACTCCTATAGTTCTTTTTCAATGTTAATATATTTAGCTTAGGATAGAGCCCTTTTAGTTTTTCTAAAATATTTGAACATCCACCTCTAAAGGAGTATATGGCCTGGTCAGGATCTCCAATTAAAAACAATCCTTTACCATCCTTACATATGGATTTTATTGCTTGCAGTTGTAGAGGAGATAGATCCTGTATTTCATCTACAAGTATGTGTTCCCATGGCGCAGGATTCTTCTTATAAAAATCTATTAGAAATTCTATTATGTCTATATAATCATAAACTTTTAGTCTATGTTTTTCTTTTGTATATCTTTTATGAAGCTCAATATCAGTGATACTAAGTAGTTTTTCCCTTTCATATACATATCTATTCCATTTAGCCGTTTCTTTTGATCCATTTAAAAAGATCTTTTTGGCTATGTTTTCATCTAATATAAAAGGTATCTCTCCTTTTATCTCTTTTATGAGTTCATATCCAAGACTATGTAATGTTGATACATTAGGAAGAGTATCTTTAACAAGTTGTGAAATTCTCTGTTTTATTTCATTTGCTGCAGCTATTGTAAAACTTAATAACAAGATTTTAGGAGGCAAGATATTTTGCTCATTTATTAAATATAGTGTTCGTCCTATTAATGTCCTTGTTTTTCCTGTTCCAGGTCCTGCAATAACCAAAGTAGGCGTATTTTTTGTTTTTATTGCCATAAGTTGATCATCATTATAAGATATATAATCAAAATTTAGTTTATCTTTGTTTCGTTTTTGAATAATATTAATTTGTTCATATGAATGTTTTTTTTCTTTGTGTTCTTTTTTTTCAAGAATATATATTTTCCCATATTGCCCATCAAATCCAGGTATCTTTTTTACCTTTCCTTCTCTCATAATGGATATTGCTTCTGCGAGTTTAGAAGATGTCTTTTTTATATCTTCTATAGGTACTTCAAAAAGGATCTTTAGTTCACTCCCATACTCTTTTATAAGCTGTGCATAGATGTTATATACAGTCTTTGTTGAAGGGCCTTTACCTGTTATTTCTGAGAGAATTTCATTTAATGGTATTAAAGAATAAAAATCTGGTGCATGAGGAGGTTTTTGTGGAACCTTTCTGTCGCATAGAGAATATATCCTGTGCAATACCCCTATAGTGAGTGGCTTATTACAGACAGGGCATATATTTTTTAGTTTCATAGCTTCAATGGGGTCTAATACAACCCCGCATTTTCTATGTCCATCTAAATGATACTTACCTTCTTCAGGGAAAAATTCTATTGTTCCGAGAAAATTTCCTGTTTTGTATTTTAATGAGTCATATATATTAAAATAAGACACCTCACCTTTGAATAAATTTGCTTCTCTGCCAAGCTTTTCTCCAGAATGTGCATCTGAATTCGAAATAAGATAATACCTATCAAGGGCACTCCACAACCAGTTCATTTTGGGATCTGAAGAAAGTCCAGTCTCTAAAGCAAAGATCTCTTTACTCAAAGAACCAAAACATTCTTCAATAGAATCAAAGCCAGAATTGGCACCAAAAAGGGAGAACCATGGAGTCCATATATGGGCTGGGACTAAAAATGCCTTGGGATCTGTATTTAATACCATATCTAATAATTCATCACATGGCAGACCTAAAATAGGCCTGCCATCAGAGGAGAGGTTCCCTATATTTTCTAATTTTTTGTTAAATTCTTTTGCCTTTTCAATGGTTGGCATAAACACAAGGTTGTGAATCTTTCTCACTTTGCCGCCTTTTTTATAAATAGAGCTGATCTCAGTACAGAGCATAAAATAGACATTGGAATATAAAGAAACATCTAAGGGAAACTCTATTTCTTTATTTAAAGGGGCCTTCTTTTTTAATCTAAGCAATCCATTTTCCATCTGTTCCAAATTTTCCTCTATTTCCTTCATCCAGCCAGGATGCGTAAAATCCCCTGTGGCAAGGACAGAAATGCCTTTTATTTGGGCCCATGCAGCAAGTTTTGAGATAGTTAAAGACTTGCTGGTTGCCCTGGAATATCTAGAATGTACATGTAGATCTGCTATAAACAATTTTTATTCTCCTTTATTTGACAGGTAAATCTTTGCAATTACGCCTCTTTTTTCCCTGTTTTTTAGCTCAATCCATGAGTTGTTTTCACTACAGAGTCTTTGGGCAATGGACAAACCCAGTCCAGTTCCATCTACCTTAGTTGTAAAAAAGGGATAAAAGAGTTGGTCTTTCTTTGATTCATCAATTCCACATCCTATATCCTGTATAAAAATAAATTCCTTTTTGTCTCTGTCTCTTCCAAAACCTATAACAAGTTTTTTTTCTTGAGAACCATTCATAGCTTCTATAGAATTTAATATAAGATTTAGCATTACTTGTTTTAATTGATCTTCATCCCAATCCACATATTTTCCATAGGCTGAGGGAGTTATATAAATTTTTAAATCAGGATAAGTAAGTCTGACATTATAAATCAGCTTGTTTAAAAAGTCATCAAGCGAAATCTTTTGTTTCTCAGGTGTCTTGGGTTTTGCAAAGTATAAAAAGTCCTTTAATAATTTATCTAATCTTCCTATATCTCTCATTATTACATTTTTCAGTCTTTTTCTTTGTTTTTCATCTAACTTATCACTTCCCAGAAGTTGCAAAGCACCCTTAATCCCAGACAATGGATTTTTTATTTCATGGGCCAGTCCTGCTGATAGCTCTCCAATAAGAGAGAGTCTCTCCATTTGTGCAATCTTTTGTTCCATTTCTTTGATTTTTGTTATGTCAGTAAAAATTATTAATGATCCCTGCTGTTCTGGAATCGGGGATAAAGTAACTCCAAGTATTCTGGAACCAAAATCCACTTCATGTCTTTTTGAATCATTTTTATTCCATGTGTTCCATAACCTATAAAACATGGGAAATACCTCTTGTAATTTTTTCCCTAGAATGTTTGGGATTGATATTTTTAAGAGATTAGCGCAATGTTTATTAATGCTTTTTATTGTACCATATTTATCAAGTACTATTATTGCTGTTCCAATCCAATCAAAAATTTTTGTTTTTATAGCTTCAGCTTCATCAATAAACCTTTTTTGTTTAGCTATTTCTGTAAGTAGTATGTTTTCTCTGCTTTGTCCCACTTTTATTAATAACATTACCAAACTCAATGCTGATGTTTGTAAAATAATGAAATAGAGGGATTGTTGTATATCAATCTTTTTTAAAAAAAATTGACCAGGATTTTTTATTTGTAGAAAAGTCATAATAATTATTGAGGATAAAATTAATAAAAAATTGTAATAAGCAGTTTTAATACCCAACAATCTGCCATATAAAAATAGTATACATACAAGTATAAATGATGCATTTGAAGTTATTCCTCCTGTGATCCACATAAAATATAGTCCAAGAATAGTATCACATATGAGCTGAATCTTAAAAAACAAGATTATGTCTTTAATAAAACGCCATGATATCAAAATAAATAGAGTAAAAAAAAGCCCTGAAATTATAAATACGAGGATTTGTTTTTGTGAAAGCAAAGATAATATTAAATTTTTCACAGTAAAATCTTCTAAATTTAATAGAGCTAAGGGGAGGCTGATTATAATAAATAATATTATTCTAAAAAGACAGACCTTCACAACAATACTTTCAAGAAATTTCTGTAAGTCCAGAGAGTTGTTGTTAGTTTCGTGCGCACTCACTGGGGTCATTTTTGATTTTTTCTAATGTGTGGTTTAAGGCAGGTAATATTGCTGCCAAGTTTTCTTGAACCGCTTTTTTGCTCCCAGGTAGGTTTATAATCAAGGAAGAATATGTTATACCGCAAACTGCACGAGATATTATTGCATGGGGTGTGTTTTTTAGTCCTTCCTGAAACATGGCATGTTCAAAACCCCAAAGCCTTTTTTCAATTAGATCCTCCACTACATCAGGGGTTATATCCCTCTCTGTTACTCCTGTTCCACCTGTTGTTATAATGAGATCTATTTTGTCTATAAAGATTAAATCACTCATTAATCCTTTTAGTGTATAAATATCATCAGGAATTATGGATCTAATTATATAAGATATAGGCAATGTCTTTTTTATAAGGTTTTCAATAACAGGTCCACTTTCATCAATCCTCTCACCTAAAAAACCGCGATCACTAAGAGTAATCACTGCAAGTGAAAACCCTGATCTCCACAAGATATATTTTTTGTGTTGAGTAATAGATGTTTGTTTAAGTGTTTTTAATGTTATATTTTTTTGAACATAATCTTTTTGAACATCAAAACAAATTTTAGTTATTTGAAAAAGGGGATGATTTATTTTTTCTCCAATATATAATCCTGTTGCCAGTTGATCATAATCTGTAATTATTCTTAAATTTTCTGTCTTTAAAAAAGGGGCTTCAGTCCCTGTAATAAGTTGTTCCTCCTCACAGGGACTATTATCTATTCCTTTAAATAAGAATTCACCTAAGACTTTTTCCATGAATTCTCTTCCCCTTCAAGTAGACGGAAGATATTTTCTCTGTGTTTATGGAGCACAATTAGCATTACTATAATACTGAATAAAAAGTAAATAAAGCCTTTTTGAAATAACATAAACAGGGGCATAATCAAAACAAAGAAAATAGATCCAAGAGAAACATATCCTCTTATAAGTATTATTATAAACATTAGCACTAGGGCAACTATTGTTCCCCATGGATTTATTACAAGATATGCTCCAATAGTAGTGGCAACACCTTTACCACCTTTAAAATTTAGAAACAAAGAATTTGTATGTCCCAAAATAGCAGCAAGTGCTGTTAAACTAATAAATATTGCATTCGGAGAGATCTTTAATGCAATAATTACAGGGATAATAGACTTTAACATGTCAATTACAAAAGTTGCGATTCCATAGTTCAGTCCACACGTCCTGGCCACATTTGTGGCACCTATGTTACCACTACCTACCTCCCTTAAATCTACATCGGCCTTAGCCTTTGCTATAACTAGTCCTGTTGGAAATGATCCAAAAAGATAAGCAATCCCTAACAACATGATTTCACTGATTATTCTTTCCATTTTACCTCCTCTGCTTTTTGAACTTTTATTATGTTATTTAATGGGTCAATTTTATTAAACCAAAGCCTAAATGTTTTTCCAAGATAAATATCTCCTCTTATCAGGTTCTTAGGGACCTTAATAATAAGTTGTTCCATGGGAAGTACAAAGGTTACAAGATGCTCATCTTCATCCACCACCATCCCATACCAATGTTTTTTCTTACTATATCTTTTTAAATAGACCAACTTCCAATATCTAACTCTATATTTTTGTATTTTGTTTGCCTCCTGGATCCTTGTGCTTAAATATGGGATCAAAGACTCCAATTTTTCTCTGTCAAAGTAAGAGTTACCACAAAATACTTTATGGAGTTGGGCAACATTTAAAAAATCAATGTAACGTCTTAATGGTGAAGTCATAGGTGCATATTCATCTACACCAAGACTTGCATGTGGTTTAGGATTTGTTTCTATATTGGTTGCTGCCAGTAGCTTTATAATTCCATATATCTTAACAGGGTCTGTCCATACACCTTTGGCTTCTTCTGGTATTGACACGTCTTGGGTTCTAAATAGGAGCGGTACGTTGTTTTCTCTTGCCCACTTTGCTATAATAGAGTTTGCAAGTATCATGAATTCAGTGACAATTAATTGTGATTCTTTATAACTTACTGGTTCTAATAACTCAATATTGTAGTCATTGTTTAAAGGTGTTAATATTATTATTGGTTCAGATCTCTCAATTATAATGGCTCCTTTGTGTATTCGTTTTTTTCGCAAACTCTTTGCAATAGAGTGTGCCAAATTTAAATATTCTTCGGATCCTTTTAAGATTAATTCATCAACCTCTTTATATGTGAGATTTTGATGTACTATTATCCATGACCACCTTATATCATAATTTACTATTTCTCCCTCTTCTGTTAAATCTATTTCTACAATTAATGCTGGTTTTTCTTTTTTGGCATGAAGGCTAAATAGATCTAATCCCAGCTCTTCTGGGAGCATATGTGTTGATCCTTCTGGAAGATACAAACTTGAAGCCCTATGGGCCACTTCTTTATCTAACTCATTTTCAAATTCCCATCCAAGAACTGGATAGGCAAATGCCAGATAGAGTTTATATTTATTTGAGCCTATCTTTTTTATAAAAAATGCGTCATCAATATCCCTTGTTGAAGGAGAATCTATAGAAACAAAAGGGATCTTCTCTGGCTTTGAGATACTTTTACTAAAGGTCTGTATAATTTTTTCGATCTCATTTATATATTTCTGTGACCATTCATTTCCCCACTTGTAATCAGCTTGATCCAAGAGATAATTATAATGTTTAGGTAGGATTCCCCATGTTTGTGCAAGTACTAAAGGAAGGTGCGGGATTTCAGGCACATCAGGTGCTATTTGTTTCCACTTTTTGTAAAAGGCCTTGTTTTCAGGACTCTGAATCCCAGTTTTCAGAAGTGATTTTAGGTCTTCTTCTATATCTGGCTCAAGCTTTGGCAGGACAATTGATGCATCTTGTCTTTTCTGCCAAAGTATAGTGAAAAATTCTTTTCCTTTTTTAAATAATTCTTTTTCCTTTTCTTTTTTTGTCAATTGAAAAATTTTTTCTTCTACCACTGAGGGGGCGAACACTTTAAAATGAGGTTTTTGAAATTTAAAATGGAGTTTATCATGGATTATTGCTCTTCCCAGTGCTGCAACCAAATCAGGGTCAATCTTTTGCCATATAAGTTCTGCAAGCCACACTATATCAAATTCTTCAACTTCGTCCTTTATTAGATCCCACAACTCCTCTGTATCTATTTCATTTTTTATCTGTTCTCTTTTTTCATCTAATTGGTTAATAGTATGTAAGATTTCTTCCCTTGACGAGTCTATGTTTAAGCGAGGACCAACCCAGGGTAGAAAACGACTTTTTGATAACTTTACAGTCCTATTATTGGGAGTAATCAGAGTTAGATGTTTTTCTGTTGTAAGAACTGCTCCAATATTTATTTTATTCGAATGAAGATATTCCACTACTAAGCCAGGCTTAAGTGTTTGTTCCATTTGTCTTATTATATCTTTTTATTTTTTTATGTGGAGGGGAATTATCCCTCCTGCCTTTGTCTAAAAATATTTTAATGTTTAAATGACCTTTGTCCAGTGAATACCATGGCAACTTGTGGCGTGGCCTCATTCACTGCTTCAATGACCTCAAAATCATTGATGGATCCACCAGGCTGTGCAATTGCAGTAACCCCTTGCTCAATTGCAAGATCAACTCCATCTCTAAATGGGAAAAATCCATCAGAGACCATAACAGAACCAGGAAGCCCCGCTTTATCCTGTTCCACTTTGTGGTTTATTTCCTCAAGGATCTCTTTAAATTTATTATCTTGTCTTGCTTTTTGCCTGAGTTCATAAAATGACATGGAAATCTTTTCATATGCAAGCCTGTCTGCATATTTAACATATGCCTTATGGATTGTGAGGTCAACGCATCCAACCCTATCTTGTTCTCCTGTCCCTATGGCCACGGTAACCCCATCTTTTGCAAAAAGTACTGAATTTGAGGTAACTCCTGCCTCAACAGCCCAAGCAAATATGAGATCTTCGAATTCTTTCTCTGTAGGCGTCCTTGCAATTATTGTCTTTCCATCTCTTGTGGCCTCTGCAGGTAAGAAATCATCTTTGGAAAGAATCTTATTTCTAAAAGAAAACTGTAGAATAAGACCCCCATCTACTAGAGACTTTATATCTAAAAAAGGTTCATTCACCAGTTTTTCTAGTTCAGCAAGACCTGCGATCCTTAATATTCTTAAGTTTTTTCTTTTCTTTAATAGTTCAACAGAGCCTTGTTCATATTCTGGGGCTGCAATAACTTCAAAATAGTATTTGCTGATAAATTCAGCAGCAGCTTTAGTAATTGGAGAATTTGTCACTAAAGTGCCACCAAATGCAGCTATCCTATCGCTAAAATAGGCCTTTTCAATGGCATCTTCAATGCCCTTATTTGACCATGCAACACCGCAGGGATTGTTGTGTTTTAAAATTACACAGCTTTTTTTTGAAGTTAAATATTGCAATATATTTATTCCATTATCTACGTCTGTGAGATTGATCTTTCCAGGATGTTTGCCAGATTGTATCATGTCTTTTTCACTAATAGAAGAAACAAGTTGATAATTTTTTGATGGCCTTCTAAAATCAATTCCTCCAAGTTCCAATCTGCCTTGGTAAAATTCATAAAGGGCAGCTGGTTGATCTGGGTTCTCTCCGTATCTCAGCCCTTTTTCTTCATCTATTACCCATGTCTTTTTCTTGTATACAAGTTCCTGATTTCCAACAATAATATGCATTTCCCTTGGAAATGGGTCTTTTAAAATAGAATAATACATCTTTTTGATTTTTTCCATAACCCAATACTCCCTTGTTTTGAATATTGTGAACAGAAACTTTAACCTGCATAATTTAATAAATCAAATTTTTTTTGAGCCTATTTTACTAATTTAATTTTAAAAAAGAACTAATAAATTTAATTACAGCCATTATTTCATTTAATTCAAGGCTTGAATGATTTATAATTAATGGTTAAGATAAGTCATTGGGTTGTGTGAGTATGTAATTTTTGAAATGATTTCAAAAAGAGGGCAATAAGTTGGAAAGATTACTTGAAAAGATTGCTGATAAGTTACTTAATCTCGATGAGGCCTCTTTGACTTGTTTGTGGAATAAATATTTTACCATGGTGCAGAAGTTTGAACCAACGAAAAGATGGGAAAAGGCTGTAATCATACTCTCATTAATCCAGGCAGTGAGGTGGAAAAATCAACTTTTCAACATAAAATGGTTGGAGTTAACCAAGGTAGAAAAGAGGTTTAATAGAAAGTTTCCCATGCAGGTTAATTCTATCTCAGCACCTGCGGTCCCCAGTGAGAATAAGGAGAAGAAAAAAAAAGAAAAGGGAAAAATTATTTTTTTTAACCCAAAGAAAAACCACAAAAAAAATTGAAGGGATTTGAAAAAATGAATAAAAACCAAGTTATTGTAGGGAGTCTATGGGGAGATGAAGGCAAGGGGAAGATAGTTGATCTTTTGAGCAGTCAGGCAGATGTAATAGTGAGATATCAAGGTGGAGCAAATGCGGGGCATACTTTAGTGGTGCAAGGGAAAAAGATAATTTTACATCTCGTGCCATCTGGTATTCTTCACAAAGAAAAGATATGTCTAATTGGAAATGGGGTAGTTTTAGATCCAGAGACCTTTTGCGAAGAACTGGAAGGATTAAAAAAGGCTAATATCCCTGTTGGACCTGACAGACTCAAGATAAGTTATAAGACACATCTTATTATGCCATATCACAAGCTATTGGATAAATTGAGGGAAGAAAAGAAGTCTGGAAAAGAAAAAATAGGCACAACAGGAAGGGGAATAGGTCCTGCTTATGAAGACAAAGTCGCTAGGGTGGGAATAAGGGCTGGTGACTGTTTGGACTTTGATCATTTAAAGAAAAAATTGGAAAATGCCTTAAAAGAAAAAAATGTTTTGTTCAAAAATTATTTTGACTCTGAACCTATGTCAGCAGAAGAGGTCTTTGAAAAGATTGCTCCTTATCTTGAGACAATAAAGCCCTATTTAGCGGATATTTCTTCTGAGATCGAAAATGCCATAAGAGGTGGGAAGAAGATACTTTTTGAGGGTGCTCAAGGGACCCATTTAGATATTGACCATGGTACATATCCATTTGTGACCTCCTCCAACACAGTTGCATCAAATGTGTGTGCAGGTGCAGGATGTGGCATAAAGGTGATTGATGAGATTATTGGAGTGGTAAAGAGCTATACTACCAGGGTGGGAAGTGGTCCATTTCCTACAGAATTAACAGATGAAATTGGAGATCACATCCAACAAAAAGGCAGTGAATTTGGTGCTACAACAGGAAGAAAAAGAAGGTGTGGCTGGCTGGATCTTGTGCTGTTAAGAGAATCTGTTAGACTTAATAGCATAACAAAATTTGCATTGACTAAATTAGATGTGCTCTCAGGTCTACAAGAGTTAAAAGTATGCACTGCATATAGATATAATTCAGAGACAATATATTATCCTCCCCAACATGAAAATGGCCTCAGTTTAGTGGAACCAATATATGAGACCTTACCTGGATGGACAGCAGATATCTCTAAAGTAAAAACTTTTTCAGATCTGCCAAAAGAGGCAAAAGATTATATAAACTTCATTGAAGATCAACTAAATGTTCCAGTAGGCATAATCTCTGTTGGGCCAGAGAGAAGTCAGACCATATTCAAATAGTTAAAATTTAAGGCAGGTTCTGTCCTGCCTTTTCTTTAAAATATATCTGGGATTTCTTAAAGTGGATTTCAAAGAACAGTTGGGGAAAAATTCCCGCATTGTGTTCATTTTAAATAAGATGAAAAAAAGTCCCCAACGGGTGATTGTGTTTGAAGGGGGGCTTAAGGAGGAGAGGGCCTTATTTGGGAAATATTGGGCATGTTGTGTTAATTGTTTTAATGATAAAGGTCCATGCCTTGAATGCAGAACCTGTGATGATATATTAAACTTAAGATTTCCTGATGTTTTTTTATTTGATGGAGATGAATCTTCAATAGGGATAGAATTAGTTAGAGACATAATTAGAGAAAAAAACATCCCTCCTAGAGAAGGAAAATATAAAGTATTTTTATTCTATGAGGCCCAGAATTTGACACTAAATGCAGCAAATTCTTTACTTAAGATATTAGAAGAACCAAAAGATAGAAATCTTTTTGTGCTCATGGTTCCACAAAAGGGCAACCTTCTTCCAACTATTGTCTCTAGAAGTGTAGTTTTGACACTTAAGTGGCAAAGGACTCAAATTGAAAAAGACTTATCTGATGTTATTTCTCACTTAGTGCGATTTTGGGAAACAGGATCTGGACTCTTTAAACTCAGTGAGAAAAAAATGGAAATAAAGGAAGTGGAACAGATTATTATTGGCCTGCAAGCAATGCTTGTTGATGCAGTAAGTGATGAGCAACACCATGGGAATCTTAATTTTTTTAAAAAAAATCTTACCTCCCAAAAAGTGTGGCAAATATCTTTTTTTTTAGAACAGGGACTTTTTATGTTAAAAAGTAATGTATCTCCACGGATGGTCTTTGAATGGCTGGGATTAAATATATATAAAATACTAAAAATGAATCAAACTTAAGTTTTATCTATCTCTCTTTTTATGTGAGGAAGATCTATTTTCATTCCATCAAATGCAGCACTGACATTTTCATGTATTTTCTTTGCCTCCTCCTCAAATAGTTGGTGATTGGGATATCTTTGAGAATAGTGGAGGAGAATCAATTTATTGGCATTGGCATCTTTGGCAATTGTAGCAGCTTGAGTTGCTGTTAAGTGCTTGTAATTTAGTGCGAGTTCTTCATCTTGTGAAAGATATGTGGATTCACAAATAAGTATATCTACATCTTTAGCTATTTTATATGCATTTTCGCACACCTTTGTATCCAAACAATATCCAATAACTTGACTTTTTTTGGATACAGCTACTTCATGAAGATATATTTTTTGACCTTTATATTCAATAAACTTGTTTTTCTTTAACTCACCAATTAGCTCTTTTTTGAAATCAATGGGGAGTTTTGTAGGAATTATATTCCATCTAGTTGGATCAGATATCTTATATCCAAAGGTTTCAACACCATGATCCAGTTTAAATGCATGAATTTTTATTTGTCCATTACATGGGATCTCTCCATCATCTTCAATAGGTTTAAATATTAATTCAAGATTATTATGGAAGATAGCACTGTTTATTAAATTGTGTAAGAAGACCTCTCCTTGTTTAGGATAAAATATCTCAATAGGATGTTTTACCTTATTTAATGAAAGTCTTTGTATAACACCTGGAAGTCCGAGACAGTGGTCTCCATGAAAATGGGTAATAAGAATTTTTTTTATTTTGTTTATGGGGACACCAAATCTAATCATCTGTCTCTGCGTCCCCTCTCCAGGATCAATCAATATATCTTCTTCATCCCACCTTATAAAAACTGCTATATGGTTTCTGTTTGTACTGGGCACCTGAGAAGCAGTGCCCAATACAATGATTTTTTTTGTCCCCATTTACTCCTGATCCAACACTATTAATTGATACTGTTTTTTCTGTTTTCTAGAGACTGCTGCAAGCAGGATCCTCAATGCTTCAATCATTCTCCCCTTTTTCCCAATGATCTTTCCAATATCCTCTTTTGCCACAGAGACCTCTAATAAGGGCATCCTTGGATTTTCTAGATTTTCTCTGATTTTTACTTCTTCTGGCCTTTCAACAATCTCTTTAATGATCTTTTCTATAAATTCTTTCATAATACAGCTCTCTTGTTTAAGTTGACACAACACGGAAGTGTAACAACACACTTCCAAAATCCTTCAGAAAAACCCCTAACATAACACGTTGTTTTTTTGACTTTTTTGATCATATCTTTTAAGGATTTATTTTTCAAGAATTTGTTAACTTAAATTTTAATATCATAAAACTGTATTGCATTTTCTTTAATAAGTTTTTCTTTTATGTTTTTCTCTAATAGATCATTTTTGATAAAATCTATATAAGGTGTTGAGATTTCTCTTGCACTATCACTATTCAAAAGTATTTTGTCTACTGGATAAAGATCATCAGATACTAGCTTTTTTATATCTGAGCCTTTACTTTTCCCAATTTGTAATGTCATTCCAATATATGTATTTAGTTCTTTCACTAAATCAATGGTGTTTAGTTCCACATGATCAATTATCACTTGAAATAAAAGGGATTTAAAGTTACTCAATATGTCAATAATTTTTTTTGTAATTGCTTTTTTATTTTTTCTAGGAGTATGGATTCCAATCCTTTTATCATATGGTAGATAGTTTTCACACCACTTAAGATGAGATATAAAGATTTCCTCTTCTGTTTTATCTTCTGTTTCGAGTCCTATCTCTCCAATCCCCAAACATCTTTTGTCTTTTAAATGTTGTTCTAATGCCTTTTTTATTTTATCTGGAAAGGATCTTTTTTCTTTCAATTCTTCGCAGATAGTTCTTGGATGAATTCCAATCTTGTAAAAAAATGGACATGAGTTATTGGATATTTTGTATGTTACATTTTTCAAAAAATTCCAATAATCTATATAGTCCTCTATTTTTTTTATTTCTTCATTATATGACCATATTATTCCACTAATCTTTTTTTCATAATAAAGTGTTGGAAAGTTTTTGTCTTTTTGAATCAAGATATCTCCATGCATGTGTGAGTCCACTGCAACAATCATAAATTTACCTCCAAATCTATATTATGTTATTTATCTAAAAATTTTTCAGGAATAAATGGTTTTTGCAGGTAAAATCCTTGAGCATAATCAATCCCGAGCTTATTTATTAGCCTAAGCTTTTTGGGAGAATCAATACCTTCTCCAATAATTCCAATATTTTTGTAAATTGACAACTCTGAAATAGACCTTAATATATAGCCCACAAATGGTGCCTCAGACACCTGATCTATAAACTTTTTGTCTATTTTTAGCAAATCAACGTTGAGTGTTGTAAAGACATTTAAGTTGGAATATCCTGTGCCAAAATCATCTATTGCAAACAAAACTCCATATTTGTTTTTAAAACGTTTTATTGTGCTATTCACTTCTTGAAAATTGCTTATTTCATAAACTTCTGTAAACTCAATACCGATTTGATTGGTTTTTAATTTATCTTTATATTCCTCAAATAAATTTTCTAAGATATCCATATATTGATAAAAATATTGTGGATTTATATTAAAAAAATAAATTTTTTCATCTTGGGTTTCGCATTTATATTCAATTGCCTTTTTCATAATAACTTCATCAGAATAGAGGCTTACATGAAAAAGATTTAAAATCTCCATAAATTGGTTTGCCTCCCAAATCTCATTATGATATTTTAGTCTTGTTAGTATCTCATAACCATAAATTTTATTAGTATTTAGATCAAATATTCCTTGAAAACAAGGTATTAGATAATTACTAAAGTCAGGACCCAACATAATATCAGTAAATTTTTTTAAAGTGCCACAAAAAGGCAAATCTATATTTGATGGATGGTATAGATCTTTAGTATCTATCTTTTTTACATAATTATTTAACATTGTAAGATATAATATTGCTTCATGTATGTCGTCAAAATCAGTGGGGTAGTGTACATATGTGATAGTATAATATAGTTTCAAAGTGAGATCGTATTCTTCTATTAAAATAGGCTTTTCTAATTCTTCTTTTAACTTAGAAATAAATTCATTCCCTTTTCCTTTAGGTCCTTCTGCTATTATTATAAAATCATCGGCATATATGTGCTCTACATAATCAGTGGAACTAGTGACTGAAATAATTCTTTTTTCAACTATTTCCAGAATCTTATGCGTGACAACATAGCCATATCTAAAGCCAAGATAAGAAAAATGTCTTATGTCAAGATAGATAATACAACACTCTTTATTCTTAAGCTCATATAGTCTTTGGCATCTTTTTTTAAAAAAATACTCTCTTATTGTTGTAACAAGCTTGTCCATTTATAATCTCCTAGAGTTTAATTTAAGGACCAATGTTTTTTTGCAACTTACATATTTCTAAAATCAAAGGCAATAGATTAAAAAAAATGGTTTAAGGATTGTAACAACTTATATCATAAAAGGCAAAAAATTTTGAACTTTGCCAACGGTTTTTCTTGAAAGGATATAAGGTTATTTAACTAATGATGTGAACACATTGATTATTTGGCCATTTTTTAAAATTATATCAGCTTCA
>Ga0256842_1000874_pt1 | contig 26023 bp, 23 predicted proteins | sample 4559240metaG_FD_185973 | JGI IMG/M metagenome (GOLD analysis project Ga0256842, IMG submission 185973) | Hydrothermal vent microbial communities from Guaymas Basin, Mexico - 4559-240 | ecosystem: Environmental > Aquatic > Marine > Hydrothermal vents | place: Mexico: Guaymas Basin | collected... | reverse complement strand
GTAAAGAAAGAATTAGAGACAAACGATAATGGATTTTTTTTAGGAGAACAATATTAAATAAGATTAAGAGGATAAAGCTGCTTATAATAAAAAAAAGTCCTAACTTTAGACACAAGGAAAACTCATGGGTACAGCAGTAACTGCCAAGACAGAGGCTAAATATATATGCAGCAAAGAGCAGCCTTTCTACTTGTAAGCCTTTGCTTAAGATGAGAATAATAAGAGGTAAGAGGAGCAGAATGCATAATTTTATAAAAATAGACATTATAACAGGTTAAAACTTGGTCACATTGTTGTTTTAAGTTAAATTTTTTTATTGACAAAACCCCTATCTTTGTGGATTTCTTGGCATAAGAGATGGTAATCTAAATAAAAAATTAGTCAAGTTAGATAAGATGTCAAAAGAGGTTACAATTATAAACAATACCAGGCAGTTATTAAAAGGCATCCTTTTTGGTGACAACCTTGATGCCAAAACATCCCCAGCCCTTATAGTGTGCCACGGCTTTACTGGGACAAAGGAAGGGGGGAACAAGGCCATAGCCATGGCAGAGTATTTTTCATCTTATAAGATTGCAACCTTATTATTTGACTTTTCTGGAAATGGCGAAAGCGAAGGTAATTTTGAAGACATTACCTTAACTGGACAGGTTGGTGATCTGTCTTGTGTAGTAAATTATATAAAAGATTTAGGCTTTAAAAATGTCTTTATTATGGGAAGGAGTTTTGGGGGCACCACTGCAATCTGCTATCAAGGGAAATATAAAACAAAAGATGTGTGTGGAGTTATTTGTGTAAATTCTGTTGCAAAGCCATATGAACTATTTTCTAAATTTATATATAAAGTCAAACAACACAAAGTAATATTGATGGCAGATGATAAAAAAGTCACTGTCAAACAACAATTTTTTGATGATCTAAAAAACTGGGATATACTATCTATGGCAAAAAATATTGCTCCAACTCCTATTTTAATTATCCAGGGAGATAAAGATGAAGTGGTAGATCCAAATGAGGCAAATTTGTTATATAATCATGCATATTATCCCAAAGAACTAAAAATAATAAAAGATGGAGATCACACCCTGTCTAATAACTACAAAACCATGTGGGATATCTCACTAAATTTTATTTTGAGATATAGTAAAGATGTATAGCTATCTAAATTTATCTTCTAAAAAATATCAGATCTTTCATATAGACATAAATCAAGAGAGATCCAAACACTATATGTACTCCAAATGCGCCTAAAAAAGGCAAGATATCACCGCTTTTACCTAAAGTAGTTCCTAAGACAAAAAGACCATAAAATATAAGACTAATACACAGTCCCAGTCCCATAGTCAAAGGGATATTTTCAAATTTTCTCCCTATAAAAAATGCAACTAGACTCAAAACAACCATAGAAAAACTATAAGATATCTTACTATACCACACAGTCAATATATCCTCGATATTTGTGCCTGTCTTTTTCATCTCAGAGATAATTTTTTTAAGTGTCCAAACTGGAATATCTTCCACTGAAGGTGTGGCAGATGCTTCCAAAATGGTCTTTATATTACTTCCTTTTACAGTAAAACTCTCAATAGATACATATTTAAATTCATTGGGAATATAATTTATTACATCTTTTAACACCAATACATCATTATTGAATTTTCCATATTTTGCATAATAACAATTTGTAATCTGAGAAAAATTATTGTCTAGCACATAAAGTGTGACATCCACACATTCACCACTTTCAATATTTGCCTCTTTTATAAAACCAATAATATTTTGTTTTCTAAACCAGATATCTTCAACCTTATCCTTTATTAATCTTTGTTTTTTCCCTAAACTATCCCATATATAGTCCACTTTTTCTTGAGCATAATTACCTAGATATTGGGAGAATAATAAGTGAATAGAAGAAAAGAATAAGGAATATACAATAAGAAAAAGCATTATTTTTTCTACAAATATGCCACCACCTTCAATTGCCTCCCATTCCCTGTTCTTTTTCATAAGTGAAAACTGAATAATAGATGTTAGAAAAAATACAAGGGGAAATATCTGTGACAAAATAACAGGGATCTTCCATAAAAAATAAGAAATTATTATTTGTGGTTGGACACCTTTTGATAAAAAATTATCCAATCGATCAAAAAGATCTACAAGTAGATAAATAAAGATACCTGCAACAATACAAAATAGAAGATAATAAAAATTGTTTTTTGCAATGTATCTATATAGAAGTTTTGGTATCATAAGTCTATTTTTTCTTATAAACTAAATCAATCCCTGATAGAAAATTTCACCTTCTCGTGTAAAGCAATATAGAATAAGATTAAGGTAAATATAGAAAAGATTATATTTGGAGACCATATTCCAATAACAGGGTTCAACACACCCCCTTCAATAAGGCTCTTTCCCATGGCAAATAGGATATAATAGAAAAAAAAGATCATCATTATTATGATGCTTCCATAAAACTTCTTCATTCCTTCCAAAATCCATCCAATGGGAATAGAGAAAAGCCCTAGAACAACACATGATACTGGCAATGCCCATCTCTTATGTTTTTCCTCAACCAGTTCAATATATCGATTGGAATTTTTATTTTTTTGATTTGATATCATATATTTTAATTTCTTATATGACAAAAATTTTTCATCCTCTGGATTAATCTTTAACAATTTAAAAAACCTTCCCAACTGTAGTTTAAAATCATATCTTTTAAACAATATGATTGGATTTTTCGTTATATCTTTAGACAAAGAATAAATCTTTCCATTATACATCTGAAGATATATAGTCTTCTCAACTGGATTCCATTTTAAAAAGCCTTTTGGTGAAATAATAATTAAATCACTTTTATTTAATTTTTTTTGTTTTATAAAAATATTTTTCATTTCATTTGTATCTTGATCGATATTTTGTACATAAATAGTAAGATCAGCTATTTTTGTATTAAATATACCTGGCTTTAAAGACATCTTGGCCTTTTTTTGGGCAAGATCATACATATATTTAGAAAAATTTTCCATAGCCCACGATATTCCATAAAAAGAGATATAAAAATTTGCCAAGCATATGATTGATATAAAGATTAAAGGACATACAATTATATCTTTGATTGATATTCCTCCTGCCCTAAGTGCAATTAATTCCTGATCTGTACTCATCCTCTGAAAGGTCAAAAATAAGGAAAGCATGCAACAAACTGGAAATAGCACAAAACAAAAAAATGGAATTAAATATATTATTAAAAATAGAATATCTTTTATTGTAATATCAAGGGCAATTAAAACCTTACCTAATTGGATTAATCTACCTGTTAAAACAATAGAGATAAATACCGCAAGACACACTAAAAAAATAACAAAAAATTCCAAAAACATCTTGCGGTATAAAAGCTTAAATACCATAACTACTATTCCTCTTTCTCACCTTCTTCCTTAAGTAGCCTGCATAGATACTCTTCTTCCTTAGGATTTAGATTGTACTTAAAAGAAGCCTCTTTAATAAGTTCTTTAAGATCCTTACTTGCTCTGTTTTCAGAGATCCATTTTAGTGCATCTTGCAATCTTTTCTCTTTGGGCATGATGGTTGCCATGGCCGACCCCCCCTTGTTTTTTTAAGCTTGTGACAGAGTTGTAGATAAACCATTAGGCCTAAATTGGCAACCTTAATCCTTGACCTCTTCTCTCTTTATGGTTAATAAAATCTTTCCTAATAAAAACTAATTCAAAAGGAGGTTTATCATGAAAAGGACTTATCAGCCAAGTAAACTCAAGATGAAAAGGACACATGGATTTTTAGTAAGATCCAGGACCAAAGCGGGAAGGGCTGTATTAAGACGTCGAAGAGCAAAGGGAAGAAAGAGACTCACAGTATAGTAACTTAACTATAGTGAAAAAACTAAAATCAATTACTGCCACAACTGATTACAAAAGGTGTTATGAAAATGGCAAAAGACTTACAGCGGATCATTTTATTATCTATTTAATAGAAAAACAAGATCAAGACTTAATTAGATTAGGTGTCACTGTTACCAAAAAGGTGGGAAATGCAGTCCAAAGAAATAGGATTAAGCGACTGGTAAAAGAATCTTTTAGAAATCTTATAAAAGAAAAAAGATACAAGGGATTAGACATAGTTGTGGTTGCCAAAAAGGGGATTGATGTAAAAAAGATGAACCTGTGGCAGGTAAAACAGGAGCTTGAAAAGAGACTTTGCGAGTTTGAATTAGGAAGATGAGCAACTTATTGAAATTAATTATTATTACCCTTATCAAGGGATATCAAAAAATAATATCTCCCCATAGACCTGGATGTTGTAGATTTTATCCTACATGTTCAGAATATTCTATCCAGGCCATAACCAAGTTTGGTGTCTTTAAAGGCACTGTCCTTTCAATAACAAGGCTTTTAAGATGCAATCCTTTAGGTGGCTATGGTTATGACCCCATTCCTGAACAATTCAGTCTTAATCCATTAAAGCTAGTTAGGAGAAATTAACGTGGACATGAATGAAAACACAAGGCTCATGTTGGCACTGGGACTTACAATAGTAGTTTTAGTGATCTGGAATATCTTATTTCCACCAGCCCAAAATCAGCTAACACAAAATAGCACTAGACAAAAAAGTGCAAAACAAGAAAGTGTATTACCATCAAATAAAGGTAATACCTGGGGTCAAAAAGCAAGCTATGCAGAAGAGGAATCTTCTAACTTTTCATTTTCCAAAGGAGAAATACTCACTATAAAAACACCCCTTTACACTGCTTATGTGAATACACAAGGGGGAATTTTAGAAGAGTATGAGTTGACCCGTTATAAGGCTACCATTGATTCAGATTCTCCCAATGTAAAATTAGTTGACAAGAAAGTTGTGGCTAAAGGTCCTCTTGGGATACTTTGGAACTACAATCCCACATGGAAATTTGCAAAATGGGAATATGTGGGAGAGTCAAAAAAGATTAAAAATAACGAAAAACTAGAGCTCACCTTTAAAACAAAATTAGATACAATTACAATTGTTAAGACACTGACCTTTTATGGTAATCATTACAAGATTGATGAAGATCTGAGCATATTAAACACCTCAGATCATCCAGTTACAGGGATATTGGGACTCACACTTGCCACAACTCCAATGGAAAACGAGCAGAGTAGATTCAACAAGGTGCAAATTGTATATTACACAAAGGATAAAGACCTCAAAAAAGAAAGCAGTGAAAAAAAATTAAAAACTGGTATTGAATTTAAACAACCCATTAATTGGGCTGGAATAGAAGATAACTATTTTCTGGTGTCTGTTGTTCCTTTAAATGGCGAATATGCAGTAAAAGGGAAACTGGAACATGGGATATATCGTGTTGCAGTAGAGAGTGAGTTGAATATTCCCCAAAATAACAAGACAAGTTTAAAAAACATCTATTATATTGGTCCTAAAAAAGAGGAATATCTAAAATCTGTTCCAAATAGGTTATCTGCTGCAATTAACTATGGATGGTTAGATATTCTTGCAAAACCCTTGGTTAAGGCCTTAAACTTTTTCTACAAATACACAGGGAACTATGGAATCGCCATAATCATACTCACAATAGTGATAAAAATTATACTTTGGCCCCTTTCACACAAGAGCTATAAGTCCATGGAGCAGATGAAAAAGCTACAGCCCATTTTGCAGCAGTTAAAGGAAAAGTACAAAGACGACAAACAGAAGTTAAATGAAGAGATGATGAGGCTTTATAAGACTTACAAGATAAATCCTGCAGGTGGATGTGTGCCCATGTTATTGCAGATTCCTGTATTTATTGCCCTGTATGAAGCACTGCTTGGGGCCATTGAACTTAGACATTCTCCATTTATTGTCCATCTTCCCTTTACAGACATTATATGGTTGGCCGATCTATCTGCAAAAGATCCCCTCTATATTACTCCAATTTTAATGGGCATTACCATGTTTATTCAACAAAAGATGACACCATCATCTGGGGATCCAACTCAAGCAAAACTTATGCTCATTATGCCTGTATTTTTGACATTTTTGTTTTTAAATTTTCCTTCTGGCCTTGTGGTCTATTTTATCACAAATAATGTTCTATCTATTATTCAGCAATGGTGGTTACTTAAAAACAACAAATGATTTGCATAGGAGAGTCTATGGAAAAGAAGAAGATATTTGAAGGTAAGAACATAGAAGTCGCAATTGAAGAGGCGTGTAAATATTTTGGTAAAAACAAAGATGAGTTAGAGATTAAGGTAATTGAAGAAGGCTCTAGTGGAATATTTGGAATAGGTGGAAGAAAGGCAAAGATAGAGGCATGGGTAAAGTATGATCCAAAGAGATTGGAAAACTTAGTTAAGGAAATGGTGGGTGATTTACTCTCTTATATAACCCCACAACCTCAATTTTCAGTGAAAATAAACAATGAGAATGTAAATGTATATATTGAAGATTCCCCTAACACTGGTCTAATAATTGGAAAAGAAGGGCAGACAATCTCTGCCATGGAACATCTTTTAAATAAAATGATAGCAAAAAAATGGCCTGAGAAGGTCTATATTCATCTAGACGCTGCAGGTTATAAAGAACGACAAGAAAATTATCTCAAAAAGCAAGTAATGCAACTTGCCCAAAGGGCAAAGATATCTGGGAGGCCCATAAGCACTAAGCCACTTAGTTCTTATCACAGAAGGGTGGTACATCTGGCATTAAAAAATGATAAGGATATAATAACCCACTCCACGGGAGAAGGCCCCTTAAAACGTGTCCAAATAACTCCTAAAAAAAGATTCAGGAGAAAAACAAGTTAGTATATGAACAATGATACCATTTGTGCAATCTCCACCCCCCTGGGTCAGGGGGGTATTGGAATTATCAGGATAAGTGGCAAACACGCATACAAAATCGGCACATCCCTTTTTAAATCTTCAAAAAACAAGAGCCATTTAAAACCATACACCCTTCATCATGGATACATAATCTCTTCTCAAGGGACTATTCTCGATGAGGTCCTGGTGAGCTTTATGCCTGCCCCAAAATCATATACTGGTGAAGATGTTTTTGAAATAAACTGCCATGGTGGCCCTGTGGTTGTTAAGACTATCTTAAAAGAAGTAATTTCAAAGGGTGCAAGGCTAGCTGAGCCAGGGGAATTCACTTTACGTGCATTTTTAAATGGTAAAATTGATTTAACTAAGGCAGAGGCGATCTTAGAAATCATAGAAGCCAAAAGTGAAAGGTCTTTAGAATTAGCATCAACAAAACTTAGTGGACATTTGAAAGAAAAGATAGAGACAATTAAAAAAAGATTAACTGATATAATGGCTAATGTTGTAGCAGAGATAGACTTTGACGAAGATATTGAAATTGACATAAATAAGATAGCAAATACTATTAATGAACTTATTGAAGATATAAATAAGCTAATTGAGAATCATGAAAAATATTCAGTAATTATGCAGGGTGCAACAGTTGTTTTATGTGGTGAGGTGAATGCTGGTAAATCCTCTCTTTTAAATGCTATTTTAGGAAAAGAAAGGGCAATTGTCACAGATATTCCTGGCACAACAAGAGATTTTATTGAAGATGTAATAAACTTAGATGGAATGAGTATTAAGCTTATTGATACAGCAGGAATAAGATATACTGAGGATCAAATTGAAATTATTGGTGTAAAAAGGGGATTAGAACTTATACAAAAGGCTGATTTAGTGCTTTTGGTATTTGATGTGACAAAAGGGTTATCAGATGATGTGGCCCAAATATGTAATCTAATTCCAGCTCAAAAGATACTTGCAGTTGCAAATAAAATAGATCTTGGATTTTCTGCTACATACAAAAATACAATAGATTTTTTTAGAGATAAACAGATAGAGCTAATAGGTATTAGTGCAAAAACAGGAGAAAACATAGACAAATTAGTAAAGAAGATCCCTCAAAAGATTTTAGGTAAAAATCCAGAACCAGTGGGAACAGAACTGGTACCAAATTTAAGACAAACACAGAGTCTAAAACAGGCAAAAAGGGAATTAGAAGAGGTTTTAAATAATATCCATACAGTGGAAATAGATATACTCTATTCACAACTTGAATCAGCAACTAGATATCTAAAAGAAATCACGGGAGAAATTACAACAGAGGACGTACTAAATAACGTATTTTCTAATTTTTGTATAGGAAAATAGAGAATACAAAAAAGATTTTATTTAATTAACTTCTTTAAAAAATAGATCTCTGCAAGCCTTTCAATCTCCTCACTCAAACTAAGTGACTCTTTTAAGCTAATTCCCCAGCAAACAAGACCATGCTTTTTCAATACAATGATCTGTTTTCTCTTGCTCATCTCACCAACAGCTTTGGCCAGTTCCATTGAACCAGGCCTATATTCATCAACTATGCCAAATGATTTCTTAAAATAATCAGCTTCAAATAGATCTAACTTGTCTAAAAAATCTTCATCCTGCTCAATAACTAAAATTAGATATGTAGGATGTGTATGTATTACTGCCTTGGCCTTTGCTTGGTTTTTATAGATCTCAAGGTGCATCTTCCACTCAGATGAAACTTCTGAAACCTCATTCTCATAAGGTTGTTCTAAATCAAAGGAAACCAAGTCCAATTCATCAAGCATCCCTTTATTCTTTCCAGACTTGGTAATTATGACTTTTTTGTCCTGAATCACGCTTATATTCCCACTAAAGCCTGAAATAAGGCCATTTTTCCATGCAAGTTTTCCAATATCTATAATCTTTTTCCCTATCTCTGGATCTATGTTTGGGCCAAAGCTTGTGAGATAATAAGAAAAGTCCACTGGCTTTAAATCAATAACAGGAGTATTATCAATTACTTCAATGGGATGTATAGTAACGAGATTCTTTTTAATATCAAAGATCCTGACCCTATGCAGGCCAATGGGATTTGGCCTATCTGGGGATCTTGTTGAAAAAACACCCCTTTTGGGAATATTTTTATTTCCCCTTGGATGACAGGTCAAAACCTCTCTATTTCCCTGATGTAGCCATGTAAATACATATACCTCGTGGCCAGGTCTAAGTCCATCTAATGCTGAAAGATATTTTTCATCTAACATTAAATAACTCACTGGCAGATCAAAGGTAGCCTGTTTTGGACACTCTTCTCTTTTTTTGAAAATAGATTTGATGTATCCTATGATCTTTAATTCTATATCCATAATTATCGCTCCAAAAAAGTTAATTACTATTTATGCAAAAAATCAAGCTATAAACATTCCTGAAAATGATCAAACCCACCCTTTAATGGTGCACCATTTATTAAAAACTCAGGCCTATCTATTACTTCTCCAATTATCTTGATATTTGGGATATTTTCCTTTAAATAGGAAATTCCTTTTATATCACATGTTCCCAATAATACATAATCTTCTCCTCCTTTTCCTGCAAAATAGATTGGATCTTCTTTTAAAATCTTTGCAATATCTAATACTTCTTTATGTATATCATCTATACTAAGTTCTATTTTTGCTCCAAAATTTTCTGGAATTAATCTATATATATCCTTAAATAGTCCGTCTGATACATCCATTAAAGATGTCACATATGGATTTTTGCTTATTATACGAGCTTCTTCCACATGAATATCAGGTTTTAGATGTGCCATAACTGAGACATTAAAATCCTTATTTAGTCCCATCTTAAGTGCAAAAAGACCACATCTAGATAGACCAATATCTCCTGTTATAAATATTAGATCCCCAGCCCTGGCCCTTTTTCTAAAAAATGTTTTATGTTTGGCATCTCCCCAAATTGTAATATCAACACCAAATATCTTTGAGAAAGAGAGATCTCCTCCTGCAAGATACAAATTATATTTATCCATTAACTCCTTTATACCTAAAAAAAACTCTCTAAAAAAATCCCTTTTTGCCTTGGATTTATTAATCATCAAGCTCATATTAAATCCAATGGGTTCTCCTCCCATTGCAGCTATATCTGAAATATTTACAGCTAAGGATTTATATCCAAGGTAATATGGTGTAAAATAGGATAAATCAAAATGTATATCTTCTAAAAACAGATCTGAGGATATGAGTAAATTTTTAGGTGGACATATTATTGCACAATCATCACCCCTACCCAAAATCAGACCTTTATCTTTATTGGGAATATACTTATCCAAAAATTTCAAAAAATCTTCTTCAGATACAAAATTATTTAACATACACATCAAATCTATGTCCCCTTGCCTTTATTTTATATGTTGGATATCTTGCATTAATCACAGATGGAGTAATCTTTGCTGGCCTCTTTATAATAATCTTTTTATTTGATATACTATATGCCCTTTCAAACAATTCTTCTTCCTTTTGATCATCTAATTTTATCAGTGTCTTTAAGACCTGCATATACTTTTTTTCTTTTGCCTTTCTTTTATAATTTTCAGGAAACATTGGATCAATATATACTGTATCTGGATATGGAAACTTTGTCCCCACAAGATCACAAAATAATATAGAATCCATATTTATGGTCTTTATCCTTGTAGCAAGTTTTATATCATAAACACCAATGCGAGATAAAAATTCATTAAAAATAAAAAAAACAACAGGATTTTTTTCCACATATATTACGTTTATTCCATAACATGCAATCTGAATAGTATCAAACCCAAATCCACCAGTTAAATCAATAACAAAGTTGGGTCTTTTGTTTTTTGACAATATGGCTCTAATTAAAGGACTTTTTTTAGATATCTCTTTTTTTAACTTATCTACTCTATTTTCATCTAAAAAAAATTCTTTGATACTAGATGGGTTGGAAAATAACAATTTAACTCTATTATCATATTGAAGATTTAACGTTGGGGAAATTATCTTTTTGCAGGTATCTAATCTTTGATAAAACTTGATGATTGAACTTTGATATGAAGGTCTACTCTTCATTTTCTGTAAATAGTGGTAACTTCCCTACCAATACATCTGACGCATCAAAATCTTTTTAATTTAAACTATTTACGAGCTGATACTAAAATTATTTGCCATCCCAGCTCACATAATCTTGTTAATATGTTTTTGGCAAGTATTTTTCTTGTGTCATCAAAATAGGCAAAAGGCTCATCCAAGAGCAAAAATGCCTTATGATTTCCAAGAAATGAAGAAATTAAGGCGAGCCTGATGCTGAGCAGAAGCTGACTTTTTGTACCATCAGATAGCTCATCAAACAAAAAGGATCTGCCACTAAAATCTTCAACTACCCACGATCTTGCAAAATCTTCTTTTGATCTAAAAAGAGTTGAGCTATTAAAACTTGATAACCTATATCTATTTTCTGTTATCTCCTTAAAGATCTCAGATGTCCTTTTCTGCAAATTCTTAAGATATGTCTTTTCCAAATTTTCCCTAAGCTCTTCAAGGACCAACTTAGAATCACATAAAAGCCTTCTTATTTTTTCTAATCTATCAATCTTTTTCCCGATTTCTACTATTTTATGCCTTTTTTCCTCTAAGAGCTTTTTATCTGGTATATGGGCAACTAACCCCTTTAATTCAAAATATTCTCTGGACATAGTTTCATATTCCTTAGTCAACTTATTTAATCTTTCTGAATAATCTCTTTGCAATTCATTTAGCTCATCTAATGAATAATCTTGAAATTCCTTTACCTCACCAAATGTGAGTTCATCTAGTTTTGAATATATCAAGGAACTTTTTTCTAACTCTTTATCTAGACTATTAAGCTCTGTGTCCAAATTTTTTATTCTCTCTTTGTATTGTGCCCTTTTTTCTATTAGATTGTTATAATCATTATTTATCTGTTTAAGAATAGAAAAATTTTGTTCAATCAGATTATCGACTATATCTAAATCTATTTCCTCAACCTTTATATCCATATCAAGATATTGTAATAAATCTTCTATTTGAGACCTAGTTGAATTTAAGTCAATATTTTCTAGCTCCCTTTCTATTGATTTAATTTTACCTTGAATTTCAGCAAATCTATTACTTACTTTAAAGAGTTCATCTTTTGTCTTTTCAAACAATTTTTTTTGTTTAGATAATTCTTCATTTAATTTTATAAGATCTTTATAAAGTAAATTACCATTTGCAATATCATCTTCCAATCTTTTCTTTTTGTTTAAATATTCATCTTTTTGTGCAATAATTTTATCAAATTCCAATTTTTCAAAACTATCTTTTAATTGTATAAGTTTACTTAGTTTTTCAATAACTTGCTCAAGATGCTCTTTATTCTTAAATTTATCGATATATTCTTTTAATTTGTCTTCTAAATTAGATATATCATGATGAGCATATACCTTAGCCAAAAATTTATCATGTTGTAATATGAGACTCCCTGCAAAACTGATTTTATCTCCAGACAAAATCTCCTTGCCATTTGCTATAATCCTTCCATCTATAACTTCAAACTCACCTACACTTCTTTGTTTTAATGCCTCCATTGCAGACCATTGTGTTAAGATATTTTTCAATGTCTTAATCTCATATCCTTTATATTCGCTTATTTCATTTTCCAATCTTTCAATGGATTCTTTTAAAATATTGGCATCTTGAATACGCTTATTTAATAAATTAATCTCTTTTATTACAAATTGCACTTCTTTTTGTTTTAGTTTTATATCATCTAATTTATCTTTCAACAACTTCCTATCATTTTCTAATCTTTCTATAACAGACCTTGTTGTTTCATAATCATTTGTTAATAAGTTTCTTTTTTGTCTTATTGAATCAAATTCTTTTTTCTTATTTATAAGCTCTTCATTAAAATCTTTCTGTTCTTTCAAGTCATTTTTATATTCAATAATTTTATTTTTAAGTTCCTTTAAATATTTATCTCTTTTTTCATGCAATGTTTTTTTATTAGTGAGTTTTTCGAGATTATTTTGTAATGTTAATTGTATATTTTTTAGATCATTAATATTTTTTTGTATCTCCATATGTCTTTTCTTGTATTGATCCATCTCTTTACATTGTGCCAAAATAGCTATAGTCTCAGTTTTTCTTGATAATAGCGAAATTTTCCTTTTTATATTTTCTAACATTTTATCTAATTCATTAAACCGATTGATTCTTTTAAAATAAACATTTAATTCATTTTCAATATTTTCAATTTCTTTTAATGTATCTTCATAGATCTTTATGTAATTAATATATAAGTCTCCTAGCTTTCCCTTTTTAAATTGTAATCTTTTACCTATAATCCTATCAATTATCCCAATCAATTTATTTATCTTATCTACATTTAAAATATCTTGTGTAAACTTTTTAAATTCAGAAGAGTCTGCATCTACAAAAAGGTCCCTTTCATTTAAATATAGAAGCCTTTTTACAACAAATGAAAAAAAGGGAAGTCCTTTTGTGTCAAAAAATCTTTTTATACTTTCCTTACTCGTTAAATATGTCCCATCATTTCCTCTTAATGTTAAACTCTCTTCCTGTGAATTGATCACCATGGTGTAAACTTGATCATTAATATCAAAATCAAGTTCTATAACAGGAGATTTATCAATGCCTTTGGTATTTTTGCCCAAAAGATTTTTAGGAACTAACGAAAATGCATCAACAATTCCTCTTAACAACGTGGATTTTCCAAATTCATTGGGACCAATTATCTCATTAAAATCCATCTGAAATTCAAATGTATTATCTTGATGCACAAGATAATTGATAAAGTGTATCCTCTTTAACTTGATCATATGTCAAATCTCGTTTGAAGATATTCTTCTATTGCTGGTTTTGTTAAATTGCCATTTAAATTATTTAAAATAAATTCCCTTATTTCATCAATATTAGAATTAAGCTCATTACATAATTTAAAAAGTATCTCATCCAAACTATTTTCAATTAACTCATATATCTCATCTCTTTCATAGATTACTGGATAATCTGATAATACTATATTTTGAGATATAAATTCTGAAATCTTATCTTCCAGTTCTTTGGAATAGCCTGTTATTTGAATATAAGTGTTATTATCAATATTCTTTATAAATTCCAGATCTTCTTTATTTAAAATATCCATTTTTAAAAATCGTGGAGCATTATCAAAAAAAATATAATTTATATCAATACTATCTGCTATTTTCACTTCCACATATCCTGAAGTAGCATCTTTTGCTTTTAAAAATTCAAATTGTACTAAAGATCCAGAATAAGCTGATTTATGAAATTTTTTATAAAAGTGATAATGTCCAAGACATATATAATCAAAAAAAGTATCTTCAAGAGAAGATATCGATATTTCGTTTTCTCTTGGATGATCAGAAAAACATCCATGAACAACTGCTATGTGATACATTCCATCTAATTTCTCAACCTTTGGTATATCAAAAAAACCTGCATAAAATGCAACATCATCTATTTTTGTTGTAGGATTATCTGGCGTTAATAGATGTATATTAGGCTCTTTTAAAAAGATTTCTATATCTGGACGTCTGTAAATTGATCTCGCTACATATGCATCGTGTCCAGATATACCTTCTGATGTTCTTATCCCCCCACCTGGGATAATTATAGTATTTATCTCTTTATAATTTAAGAAAATTTCAAATATCTCATTAGCTATCTTTGATGGTATAAAATTTGAGTCAAAGAGATCTCCTGCAATAACTATATATTTCACATCTTCTTTTACTGCATCATCAAATAATATATTTAAAAATTTCTTCTGTATATCTAAAAATTCGTCTCCAAAATATCTATTTTGGACACCAATGTGTACATCAGATGTGTGATATAGCTTTAACATAGGTAGCTTCCCTTAATAAAAACCTTTAAATCCTTTACCTAAATAAACACTATAATTTCTAGAGCTATTTTTCCCTATTTTTATTTTTATATCCTTAATCTTATTAATAGTTTTAAAAAATGCATTTAGACTTCTAATATCTGTTTTTTTCTTAAATATCATAAGACTGTCCTTCTCTATATAACCTTTATCAGGTCCTCCCCACACCTCATATTGATCCTTAACAACATCCCTATTTCTATCCCATTTATAGATATAGGGATGATCAGGCAGATAAAAGGCAAGTTCAGATATTGTATCTCTTCTTTCACTTAAAATAAAAATATCTTTTTTTACATAATTTGAATAAATTTTATCAAATTGTTGTGCCAACTCTTTCCATCCTTTTCCCCTAGTTGTAGGATCAATCTTTAAACCACTAAGGGTATCAATGCTAAATACAAAGGGAGTGATATATGTTAAAAATACAAATACATAAGCAATGGTTAATCCTGTATTTAATAATCTTAAAAGATCCTTTTTGTATTCATAAATATAGCCAGCTGCAAAAATTAAAGCAGGGGGATAAAAAAGGGCTGGCCAATTTGCATTTATTCTCTGTTTTAGGCTTCCTAAAATAAATAAAATGAGGGGAACACCACCAAAGATAAATAAAAATTTATATCTTAAATCAAAGTTTTTAAATTCATATAGGCCTTTAAATATAGAATAGTAAACAATAAATCCAAATATTGGAGTAATAAGCATAAGTTGTCCACCAATATATTCAAAAAAGCTCTGCATTGTTTTTATTAATGATGGATTTTTAGATAAATGGTGCAGATTTTCCTGTAAAGTTACCCATCCATGTTGATAATTCCAATAAATAGGCAAAAACAGGGCACATAGAGAAAATACAATAAAGATTATAAAACCAGGTGATTGAAGTTTGTGTCTTAAATCTTTATTAAAAACAAAAAATAATGGAACTAAAATAAGATACAAGATCATCATTTGTTTACTGAGTATTGCAAGTCCTGTACATAATCCAGATAAGGTAAAATAAATAAGGTCTTTTGAAGAATCTATAGCCTTCCACAAAAAATAAAGTGCAAGAGTTCCAAAAAAAACTAAAGGAGGATCAATTGTCATAATAAATGAAAGGGCACAATTGGCTGGGGTGAAAAGGGCCATGGCACCAGTAAAAAAGGCCATATTTTCGTCAAACATATCCTTTGCAAGCAAATACACCACTGCTACTGATGCTGTACCTAAAAGGGCTGCAAAAAATCTCACTGCAAACTCATTTACGCCAAAAACATGAGTGGAAATAAAATTGAGCCATGCCACCATTGGGGGCTTGCTGTAATATCCAATATCCAAATGCCTTGACCAATCAAAATAATAGGCCTCGTCTGGAACCAATTGCATTGGGGCTACATATATATATGCAAGTCTGAAGATAAAAACCAAAAACAAAAAGCAACAAACCTTACTTATTGGAAAGACACTCTTTTGATTCAACTAATTCTCCTTCCCTCTTTTTATTTTTATAAATCAAATAGAGGTTTCTTGAATAGATGAATACCCCAGAACCTTGTCCCATAATAAAAACAGGGTCTCTTCTCCATACAGCATAAGCAAATAACAATATTCCTCCAAATAGACTCAAATACCAAAAAGCAATAGGGATAACACTCTGTTTTGCCCTTTCGCTAGCTATCCATTGAACTATAAAACGCGAGGCAAATAAGGCCTGTGCCAAAAAACCTATTGCAAGCCAAATTTTCTCTGAATCCATAAAAGACTCCCAAAAACTTATTTGGTAAAACTTGATTGCCTGATGGTGTATCTAAATACCCTTTTTTTAAACCACCAAATCCCCAAAAGATCCAAAATACCAACCCACAATCTATTGGAAATATTATATTTACTAACACCTCTTTTTCTTGGCCTATGATTTACCGGCACCTCTACCCATGAAAAACCTAAATAGTGGACAAGGGATGGTAAAAATCTGTGCATACCCTTAAAAGGTGGTAAAAATTCCACGCATTCCCTCTTAAAAATCCTTGTTGAACAACCTGCATCCCTAACTGTCTTTCCAGTGATTAAATTTCTAAAAAAATTTCCAATCCTTGAAGATATCTTTCTAACAATAGAATCTTCTCTTTTTACCCTATAGCCATTTACCATGTGAACCCCTGTTTTCTTCATAGTATCTATTAATTTTGGAAAGTCCTTGGGATCATTTTGGCCATCTCCATCAATAGTTATAAATATCTCTCCCTTTGCATACCTAAAACCTGCAAAAAGTGCAGCAGATTGTCCATAATTTCTGTCAAATGATATATAATGATGTCTTTTATCTTTTTCACATATTTCTTTTAATATATTCAAGCTATTGTCTGTTGAACCATCATCTATCCACATACATTCCCATTTATCTGTTATTTTATCCATAGTATCATTTATTTCATAAAATAGATCCTTAATATTTTCTTCTTCATCCTTTATTGGAATTATAATGGAATATATTATATCCATAATTAAACTAATTCCTCCTCTTTCTCTATTTCATTTTCAGCAAGTTCAAAATCTAATTCCATTTTATACAAATTTACATCTATTAATCTAACATTCACTTTATCACCTATTTGAAATATCCTGCCACTACGTTTTCCAACTAATCTTTGATAGATATGATCATAAAAATAATAATCATCAATTATAGAAGAAAGCCTAACTAAACCTTCTGACATAACATCTTTTAATTCTACAAAAAAACCAAAATCTGTTATAGAAGATATTATTCCACTAAATACCTCTCCTATTTTATCTTTTAAAAGTAAAACACTTATCCTTTTTAATATATCCCTTTCTGCATTCATGGCTACTCTTTCACGATTACTTATATGTTCCCCTAATTTCTTCATCCTTTTTTCTTTTAAAAATTTATATTCTTCTATACCAAGATAGGCTTTTAGTATTCTATGCACAATAAGATCTGCATATCTTCTAATTGGGGACGTGAAATGGCAATAACACCTAGAGGCAAGTCCAAAATGACCTATGTTTTTAGGATCATAATATGCTTGCATCATTGACCTGAGTAAAAGCTTGTTCACCAAAAATTCATACTCTTTACCTGTTACAGAGTTAAGTAAATTTTGTATAGCCTTACTGTCAATCTCTTCTGGCACCTCGTCTGCAATATCAGTAAGACCAAGGATGGTAAATAAGGAATTTAGTTTTTCTTCATCTGGAGCTGGATGCACTCTATACATGCAGGGAAGATCCTGATCAGTCAAAAATGAGGCAACCGCTTCATTTGCAGCTATCATGAACTCCTCAATTATTTGATGTGAAAAATACCTGGGCCGTGGCTTTATATCAAAAATCTGATCCTTTTCATCTCCTTTAAAATCTTCAAATATAACTTCAGGTTCTGGTATATCAAAGTCAATTGCACCCCTTGTTATTCTATTTTTTCGAAGCAGCTCAGCTAACACCTTTGCCCTGTTTAACATATTAAAGATATTATCTCCTAATTCTCTGATTGCCTCCTCATCCTTTTCTATAATTGCCTTGTGCACCAAGGTATAGGTTAGTCTTTTTTTACTCTTTATCACTGCACAATAAAATTTACTGTTTTTTAACTCCCCTGTTTTTGAAAAAATCATCTCAACTACCACAGCAAGTCTGTCCACACCAGGATATAAACTACACAGATTATTGGATAATCTGGGAGGAAACATGGGCTCAACAGACAAAGGAAAATAGTATGAATTTCCCCTATCCCTTGCCTCTTTATCTAAGGCAGATCCAACCTTTACATAATGACTTACATCAGCAATGGCCACATAAAGTTTAAAACCATTTTTTATCTCTTCAACATAAACGGCATCATCAAAATCCCGTGCCCTCTCCCCATCTATTGTTACAAAATCTAATTCTCTTAAATCAACCCTCATTTTAATCTCACTTTCATCAATAACTTCAGAAAGCCTTTCTGCCTCTTTTAAGACCTCCACTGGAAAATCCCTTGGAATAGAATGAAATATCTTTACAATCTCTTCCTGAACCTTTACCTCAGCTATATCACCTAATATCTTACAAGCCTTTGCAAAAAATACATTTCTATCATAAAATTCAGCTGGCTTAACCAAGGCTACCTTAGAAGGTTTCAAATCTTTTGAGTTTTCAATCTCTGAAACATCCACCACAAAATCAAAAGGAAGTTTAGTATCTGCAGGCCTTCCCATGAACATATTTTCAGACAATCTTTTAAAAAGAATAACTGGTATTTCTTGCACACTTTTTTCAAGGATGCGAACCACCCTACCTTCAGGGCTTTTACCCCTTTGATAAGGTAAAATTGCTACTATAACCTTATCTTTATGCCACGCATCTTTCAAATTATCCTTTGAAATATATATATCTTTTCTTCTCTTATCATCTGGGATCAAAAATGCATAACCATCCCCAAATAATTCTATAGTTCCCTTTACTAACTCCATCTTTTTAACAAGACCATAAGCCTTTTTATGCTTAAAAGAAATTATTTCTCCTAATCTCTCAAGCTCATCCAATATCGCTTGAATAGCCCTTTTTTCCTTTCTTGTAGGTGAAAAGGCCTTGTAAATATCTTTAAGTAAAACAGGACGGGAATATTTATAAAATATGTTTAATACACTTTTCTTATTTATTTTTTTCTTTTTCATATTCCTTATCTCTTAAACTTTTTTGAATGGTTAAATATAATGGCGCAAAATTTATAAAACTTCAATAAAAAATTTTTTAATCTTTACATTAAGTTGCATGTCTTAAAAATATTTTAATTTCCTCTTGACAAGCATCTTTTTTCATGTCTATCTGATTTCAATTATTATTAATTGTGTAATTGTGATAGATACTAACAAAATAGGGGGTAAATGTGAAACAAGGTTCCTCATCATTTAAACCTTTTTTGTTTGGGTTTATAACAGCCTTGATCATTGGCTGGTGGATCTTTCCCAATATAATATTTTCAAAACAAGAACAACCCTTTAATTTTAGTCATAAAGCCCACCTAAATCAAGTGGGAGACTGCTCAGCATGTCATTATTTTAGAGAAGATGGATCTTTTTCAGGAATACCTGATGTTGAATCATGCGCATCCTGTCATTATGATACCATAACAGGTATACCTGATGAAAAGATCTTTGTAAAAGAATATGTGAAAAAAAACAAGGAAGTTCCCTGGAAGATTTATCAAAAACAACCTGACAATGTATATTTTTCCCATATAGCCCACCAAAGATTTCCATGTACCACCTGCCATCCTGATGTAGGAAAATCTAATCACATGCCAATATATAGGGAAAATAAGCTCACGGGTTATTCTTCCTATACTATGAAGATGTATAAGTGTGAAAGGTGTCACGCCCAGAACCATGTGTCAAATGCGTGTTATGTGTGTCATAAATAACAGAGAGGTTAAGGAGCACATATTATGACCTTTGATAGAAGGGATTTTTTAAAATTCGCTGCGGGGGGAGCAATAGGAACTTTATTTACCCCTCTGCCGTGGAAACTGCTAGATGATATCTCCATTTGGTCCCAAAATTGGTCATGGATACCAAGGGTGCCAAAAGGAAATTTCCATACGAAAAATACGGTAATTAAGCTTGGTGGTTCTGCTTATGGAGCAAAGGTGAATTTTGTTGGGAAAAATCCCATAACTGTGGCAGGAAATAAAGAGCATCCCTTATCTTACGGTGGAGTGGATCCAGTTGGTATAAATGCGATTGCTCTTATGTATTCTCCAAGTAGGGTCACAACACCTTTAAAAAAAGATACAAAGGGTAATTTAACAAAGATCTCATGGGATGATGCATTAAATATCTTAATCGAAAAATTGGAAGGTGCTTCTAAAAAACACAATAATATCCTTTTTGTAAGTGGTGATGATACATCCTCAGCAAATGAAATCTTTTCTGCACTATTAACTAAATTAAATTCAACACTATATTTTTATGCTCCCAGTGACAGACATAAATATTTTGTTGCATGGAATAAAATATTAAATGGATGGGGGGAAATTGGCTTTGACATAGAAAATTCAGATTATCTATTGGTCCTTGGATGCGATATTTTTGATAATTGGAGTACATATGTAAGAAATCAAATGGCATTTGGAAATAACAATATTGAAGTAGATTATGTAGGTCCTATACTTAATCATACATCAGTAGTAGCAAAACATGCTCTCATTATCTCAGAAAAAGATCTATACAAATTTCTATTCGCTGTAGTAAATGTAATCATAAACCATTTAGATAATGTAAGCTCAATAACAGGTATAGAAGATTTTCTCGGATCTGTCACATTTAATTATAATCCTCAAAAGATTGCAAAAGAAATTGGATGTGATGTATCTGATATAAAAAATTTTGCCAAAAGATTATTAATGGCAAAAAGGCCATTAATTATTGCAGGCTCAACAATTGATGGTGGAGGTCCTACAAAAAATATCTTAGCTGCTCTAATAGTTAATACCTTGCTTGACAGGATAAATAAAAAAGGGGGAATTACTTGTATTCCCAATCCTCCTAAAATATTAAATAACGCATTGTCTCACCAAGAAATCTTAAATAACGATCTAATAAAGTTTATAATGAAGCAAAATACAAAAAATATAGATGTGGCATTTTTCTATGAAACCAATCCCTTCTTTGAATTACCTATTATAGCACGTAAAAAACTTCAGGAAATAGGTTTTAAGGTATGTATCTCACCTATTATGACTGAAAGTTGTTATGAGTGTGATTTAATTATTCCATCGCCATACTTTTTAGAAAGACTAGATGATTGCTTTACACCATTTGGATCTGGTGCGGCAAATTATTCTGTTGCAAATCTACTCATTGAAAATAAAAATCCATCAATACCAGATTTTTTTATTAATCTTGCAAATAAATTAAAAATAGATCTTGGTATTGATTCATTTGAAAATCTCATAAAGACAAAGTCAGAATATTTTGGGGAAAAATATGATTCATTAATTCAAGGCAAATGCTGGATAGACTATACATTTGAAACTCCTTATTCAGTAAAAATATGGAATAGAAAAATAGAAAACATCTTCAATGAAAATGGATTAAAATTACAAAGTGATGAAGTGGAAGTAACTTGCATTATAAAAAGAAAAGTAGGAACTTCTTTAACTGGAATTCTACCCTTTTCTAATAATGTAATATATGAAGATGAGCTACCCGACAAATACATGTATGCCCATATTCATCCTGCTACATTAGAAAAATTTCATTTAAAAGAAAATGAGAAGATTTTGATTTCAACTAATAGTGGACAGATCAAGGCATATGTAAAGGAAGATAATGGAATAGTGCGTGATTCTATAGGAATATTATATGGTATGGGTAGAAAAATAAAAGATAAATTTAATGAAGGCAAAGGAGAAAATGTAGTAGATATATTGGAATTAAATAGAGAAGATACATTAAATAACTTTTATTGGTCTAATGCTAGAGCAAAGCTTCAAAAAATTTAATATGGGGTTTTTTCTATGTCAGAATTAATGCAAATCCATGAACATTTTAAAGTTAGATGGGGAATGGTTATTGACATTGATAAGTGCACTGGATGTGGTGCTTGCGTCATGGCATGTAACACAGAAAATAATATTGCCCCGTCAACTGATAGATTTAATAGACTCAGGACAGTGCATTGGTTAATAATATATAAACTCACAAATGGGAAGACAGGCAAAGAATATGATGAGGCATATCTGCCCCGCCCATGTATGCAATGCGAAAATCCTCTGTGTGCATCTGTTTGTCCTGTGGTTGCTACAACAAAAGATGAAGAAGGGGGCATAGTATCACAGATCTATCCCCGTTGCATAGGATGTAGATATTGTATGGCTGCATGTCCCTATCATGCAAGGGTATTTAATTGGTATGATCCTGTATGGCCAAAGGATATGGAAAAGATCATCACACCTTTTACTTCAGTAAGACCAAGAGGTGTTGTAGAAAAATGCAACTTCTGTCACCATAGATTTCAAAAGGCAAAGGAAGAAGCCAGGGCAAAAGGACAAAATCCTTTGGAATTAGAAGAAGATGCATATCAACCGGCATGTGCTGAGGCTTGTCCAACAGGGGCAATTACGTTTGGAAATTTAAACAATCCAAAACATAAGGTATACAAACTTTCCAGAAGTAAATATGCCTTCAGATTACTTGAAAAACTGGGAACGAATCCGCAAGTTTACTATATTAGCAAAAGAGAATGGATAAAAAAGGTTGCAGACAATTACTTAGAACATCAAAACCAAAAGGGGTAATGGTGTGATGATAGATGAAAAATTTATCCCAGAAGGTGTAGAGAGGTGCTCCTTTCCAAAGTTTATGGCTTGGATGTTTTTTTTGCTCTTGATTTTACTTATTGGTATCATTGCCGCCATAAAGATCTTATGGAAAGGGCTAGGAGTTACAGGTCTTAATAATTACTTTGGATTTGGTCTCTGGATAACTTTTGACCTTTCTGTAATTGCCCTTGGAGCAGGCGCATTTTTTAGTGGATTTCTGAGATATATTCTAAGGATTGATGAGCTAAAACATATTCTAAACCTTGCTGTTATAATTGGATTTTTGTGTTATTCTGGGGCAATGATGGTCTTGGCCCTGGATATTGGTCAGCCACTTAGATGTTGGTTTGGCTATTGGCATCCAAATGTCCACTCAATGTTAACAGAAGTTACTTTTTGTATAACATGTTATCTCATGGTGCTCACAATAGAATATCTGCCAATTATATTGGAAAATAGACAGATCATTAAAAATCCTTTTTGTCACCATCTAGCCCATAATTTTCATGTTTTTATGCCCCTTTTTGCAGCTGTTGGAACTTTTTTATCATTTTTCCACCAGGGATCATTGGGCGGAATGTATGGAGTTTTGTTTGGAAGGCCCTTTGCATTTAGGGAAGGATTTTTTATATGGCCATGGACCTTCTTTTTATTTATATTGTCAGCAATTGCCTCTGGTCCGCTTTTTACAGTTTTGATATGTAGTTTAATTGAAAAGATTACAAGGAAAAAATTGGTTTCATACAGTGTAAAAGAGCTGATGGGAAAAATATCAGGTATCCTTCTATGCATTTATGTATTCTTTAAAATAATAGACACATATGCCTGGGCAACAGGTGTACTACCCAAAATGGGATTTACCTTTGATCAGATGTTCAACAATGTTTATGGCAAATGGCTACTTTGGACAGAGATAGGTATATGTGGCATCATACCAGCCATTATGTTAATAATTCCAAAATTAAGACGGATCCCTGCCTTACTTTATATAGCAGGTATATTAACATGTAGTGGTATTATCATAAATAGATTTGTTTTTACTGTCCAAACCCTTGCAATACCAGTTTTACCCTTTGATAAGTGGTATGTATATATACCAAATTGGACAGAATGGGCAACATCAGTTATGGTAATTACATATGCTGCAATTATAATCTCTCTCTCTTATAGATACCTGCCAGTATTTCCGCAGGAAAAATATTTAAATAGCAAATAAAATATTAGATTAGTGAAAATAATTAATTAAGCAATAAGGGGCGAATAAATCGCCCCTTAATATCTTTATTTTTATTAAAGTAATGAGGTTTTATGTATGAAAAAAAAGATAGTTGATAATCTCATATTGCCTTCAGGGGGAATTGATACCCATGCCCATTTAGATCTTGAAAACTTTTCTGAAGATTTAGATGCAGTAATAAAAAGGGCTGAGTTAAAAGGAGTAACATATATTGTAAATGTATTTTTAGACATAGCCTCATATAATAACAATAGAAAATTATTTGAAAAATATCAAAATATATATTTCACCCTTGGTATCCATCCCTCTGAAGCGTCTAAAGTAGGTGAAAAAGATATAAACAGTATGATAGAGATATTTAAACAGGATTCGAGATTAAGGGCAGTGGGTGAAATTGGGCTGGATTTTTATAGAAACTATTCTCAAAAAACAGAGCAGATAAAAGTGTTTAAACAACAACTTGAAGTTGCCAAACAATTAGATATTCCAGTTGTTATTCACTGTAGGGATGCAGAGTCAGATACATTAAAAATATTAGAAGACATGGGATTTAAAGATCGTCCATTAATATGGCATTGTTTTACAAAAGACATAGACCTTGGGGAAAGGATATTAAAAAATGGATGGATGATTTCAATTCCAGGACCAGTGACCTTTAAAAAATCGGAAAAATTACAAATAGCAATATCCAAACTCCCCATTGATAGAATGGTCGTTGAAACTGATTCACCCTTTTTGACCCCTCACCCTTTTAGGGGAAAGAGGAATGAACCAGGTTATGTGGTATATACTGCAAAAAAAATTGCTGAAATAAAAGGTATTGACGTAGAAAATGCATGGAAAATATTGAGTAACAATGCTAAGGAAATTTTTAACATATGAAAAAATATTATGATTTCATTATTATAGGTAGTGGTATAATTGGGCTGACATTAGCTAAGAATGTACTCGAAAAATATCCAAAATCAAAAATAGCTGTTATAGATAAAGAGCGAGAAATAGGTTTTCATGCATCAGGTAGAAATAGCGGCGTTTTGCATGCAGGTTTTTATTACTCAGCAGACTCACTAAAAGCAAAATTTACCAAGGACGGTTGTTTATATTGGAGAAAGTTTTGTGAAGAAAATAAATTGCACATAAACAAATGCGGAAAAGTAGTTGTTTGTCAAAATGAAGAGGAGCTCAAAACTCTATATGAACTAAAAAAAAGAGGAGATAAAAATAATGTTAAATTGTATTTAATAGATCAAAAAGAATTAGAGATGTATGAACCCAATGCAAAAACGTATAAAATGGCATTATGGTCGCCTTTAACATCAACTATAAATCCAAAAGAGATATTAAAATTTTTAAAGAAAAAGTTAGAACAATCAGGAGTTGATTTTTATTTTAATACATCTTATAAATCAAAAATAGATAATAATACTATAAAAGCAGGTAAATATCAATTTAAGTACAAAAAGTTGATAAATGCTGCAGGTCTATATGCAGATGAAATTGCAAGAGATTTTGGATTTGCTGAAAATTATATAATAATTCCTTTCAAAGGAATTTATTTAGAATATACCGGTCTAGATAGACCAATAAAAACCAATATATACCCTGTTCCAAATATAAAAAATCCATTCTTAGGAGTGCATTATACAATCAAAGTAGATGGTACTATAAAAATAGGCCCTACAGCAATTCCAGCGTTTT
>Ga0256842_1000873_pt1 | contig 26026 bp, 16 predicted proteins | sample 4559240metaG_FD_185973 | JGI IMG/M metagenome (GOLD analysis project Ga0256842, IMG submission 185973) | Hydrothermal vent microbial communities from Guaymas Basin, Mexico - 4559-240 | ecosystem: Environmental > Aquatic > Marine > Hydrothermal vents | place: Mexico: Guaymas Basin | collected... | reverse complement strand
TTTTTGAGATATTTATAATATTTTTATCACTATCATTTTGTAATTGTTTATTAATATTATCAGTGAGCCTGAAATTGTGAATAAAAGACCCTTGGCTAATTTGCCCATTTTTTAAAATTTTAGATTTATAAAAAGAAACTGTCGCAACACTATACCTATTAGAATCAAAGAGTCGATAGGTCATAAAATAGTTTCCATTTTGAATATTATAACTCACTATATCATCATCTTTACTAGTAGAGTTTTTTAAATTTTCTAGCCAATTATCAAGTGGTGATGTTTTTGCTGAAGGAAAATTATATGCACTTTTTATCTCTTGTATTTTTCTAGCCTCTTCATCTGCTCTATAAGCCAAACAAACAGCTACAATATGTTTACAGTTATACCCTACTTGACAACTGCAATCACCATTGATATCCACAACACCTGTTCTAAGGCGCTTTATCTCTATATCTTGAGAATATATATCACAACTACCCTCAACTTCAGCAACGATATTAACAAAAGTATCAGATACACTCTCAACATTATAACTCAATACTTTTTTAGTGTTGTAATATCCAATCCCTCTATTGTAATAAGAAACCTCAAAATTTACTTTTATCTCTTTTATACTAATCTGCATTATTAACCCTTAAACTAATCTCATAAACCACTTGTTGCAGAGGTAGCATCTCTTCATAAATTTTATATAGTGTATTTATAAGTTTATCACCATCTTCTATAAGCTTAGGGTCTAGAATCTTATAGGTTGCCATCCCCTTATATAAACTAAGTTCTGCACTACTCATATCGGCATCAAAACCTCTAGGAAATCTTTTATACCCTTTCTCTATGGTTTTATACCCTTTAGCATTCAACTCTTTTAAGAGTTTATCTAAAGATTCTCTTCTTTTATCATCTTTTATATACTCTCTATATGCATCTAACATCGGTTTTTCAAACCATCTCACACCAACTGCTACAAAAAGTTCATCAGGTGAAAAGTGTAAGTAAAAAGAGGATGTTTGCATCCTACCTCCACTTCCTTGCCAAAAAATAATTCCAATTCTATGTTTTAATGGAACTTTTATTGCACCCATTCTTCTAGTATCACGGTAAATTCTAAAAAGTGATTTATTGATTTTTGGGGAGAAGTTTATAGTGGGTTCAAGGGCTTGGAGATGTTCTCCAAACTCCTCAACAAAAGCACGAGATGGTTCTAAAATATATTTTTCATATTCATCTCTATGAGATTCAAACCACTCTTTATTATTATTTTTACGAATAGCTTCTAAAAAAGGTAATGTTTTTTTACTAAAGCCTTTAAACTCCATAAAAAATCTTTTATGTTAATTTTCTATTTCTAAATGCTAGTGCTATAACTAAGAATATTATCACATAAGTCACAGGGACAAAATCAGGAATTGGAACGGGGTCACCTTTTGCATAAGAGTGTAATCCAGCAAGATAATAGTTCACTCCAAAATATGTCATAATTACTGATGTATATGCTAAAAGTGAAATCACGGCAAAGTTAAATTCACTATAAATAGATTTTATAAATCTCAAATGAACAACAACTGCATATATAAGTATAGTCACTAATGCCCAAGTCTCTTTTGGATCCCAACCCCAGTATCTACCCCAACTCTCATTGGCCCAAACACCACCTAAAAAGTTTCCGATAGTTAGAAGAACCAAACCAACCATTAAACTCATCTCATTGATAGCGTTTAACTCTTTGATAGAGAGGGATATTTGTTTATTATTTTTATCTGTTTTAAATATAAATAATAACACCACAATGAAACCTAATAATGTTCCAAGACCTAAGAAACCATAACTAGCAGTAATCATTGAAACATGAATACTCAACCAATAAGAGTTAAGAACAGGAACAAGATTTGTAACTTGTGGATCCATCCAGTTTAGATGTGCTACAAATAGAATCAATCCAGATAAAATACCAGTAGATGCCATAGTCATAGATGATCGTTTAGAAAAGATAAAACCAGCTAATACTGTTGCCCATGCTATATAAATCATAGATTCATAACCATCAGACCATGGAGCATGACCAGATATATACCATCTATTCGCCAATCCAATTGTATGAGCTATAAATAATATAATGAGTAAAACTAACGAGATTTTAGTATATTTCTCTATTTTAAAACTAGGTTTTAGTATTTTGATAAAACTAAGAATTAAAAGAGCAAATCCAACTAATAAATAATAAGGATATACTCTTTCAAATATTTTGGCCTTATTATAAAAAACCTCTGCTAAAATTCTATTTTTACTAGGATAAACCTCTGCACCATAAAATTTCTGATACTCTACGATAGATTTAATTGCTTTATTTGCAGCACTCCAATCACCAGTTTTTAGAGAGTCATCAACTGAACTAAAGTAATTAACTGCTATACCTCTCAACCTTTCACTATTCTCTTCTGAAAATTTTTGTAAAGCATCTATTGTTGCAAACCATTTATTATTCAAATCATTAGGTTTTGGCCAAATTTTTATAAGAGAACCTGTATAAACCATATAGCAAATATTTACTCTTTCATCAACTTTTAACACTGCTTTATCAAATTTGTCTCTATGTTTAGCCTCTTTTCTAACTGCATCATCAACAGCTTTAGCTAATTTATAACCTTTCATATTTACAGCATCTGTGAAAAATTGTGCAAATGAAGCATGAGTTGCATCAGTTTTTACACCAATTAACTTATTTACCTCTTTATCTTTTGTACGGATAATTTTTATATCTCTATACAAATCAGGTTTAAGCATCATCCCTAAAATCACTTGATTAGATGTTAATTTTTCAGCTCCAATAGTTACCTCAGAACCTCTATAAACCTTAGCCAAAATTTCAGTAGATAGTGTGTCAAGTGGTTTCATTCTACCACCAGTATCTTGAACAACTAACTCACCAAATTTTTGTGCATGTTCCTTATCAAAAGCTAATATTGTTTTAAGTGTTGGATTTAAATCCTCTGCATAAGTTGGTGCTACACTAAACAATATCCCCAATGCTACCAATAATCCTAATGCTTGTTGCTCATGTGCCTTTTTAGCTTTTTTAGCTAACTGAGCAAACCTATTTTGTTTTGAGAAAAGTGACCAAAACATACCTAAAGCTAAAAGGAAATAACCAATATATGATGGTAAAGTACCAGGATCATTATTTACTGAAAGAATTGTTCCCTTCTCATCTTGATCATAAGATGCTTGAAAAAATCTAAATCCACGATGTTCTAAAATATTATTCATATAGATTCTATATGGCATCTCAACACCCTCCTCTTTATCGATTAAAACAACTTCACTAGCATAAGAAGCAGGAGACATTGAACCAGGGTAACGATCAAGCTGAAAATCTTTTAAGTGTATAGAAAAAGGTAATTGAATCATTTTAGAACCATAAGAGAGGTGAACATCCACACCGTTTATTACATTATGAAACTCTTTCGCCATTGCTCCAACTCTTCCATAAATAAGTACATCCTTAGAGACATCATCTACACTAATTTTAAAACGAAGTCCATCATATCCAGATCTCATTGGTGAGGCATTTGGGTCTGATACTATTTTTTTTGTAGCATGTGGTAAAAACTTACGAAGAACAAATCCACCACCCTCAAAGCTAAAGAGTGTTCTTGTTGTAAAAGGCTCTTTATCATTTGCTACTAATTTACCTTTTGAACCATCATCCATTTTTAAATATTTTAAATCAACATCATAGTTCATAAAAAATTTATCATCTTTCACAAATAATTTTATAACTTTTTTATCAAAAGTGTTGCCAGAGTTAAAATCTAAAACAAAGTTAGTAGTTTGATAATACTCACCCTCATTTAATGTAATAGGTTTACCCTCTCCACCACCAGTAACCATCATTTGAGCTATCGCTTTACCAGTTTTACTTGCTACTGTTGATTCTATTGCATCAGGGATATACTCTATCAATTCAACCTCAACATTTTTACCATCGATTATTAAAGATGAAGATAAACTATTTGAAGTTCTTTTAGAAAGATAAGATTTTTGAGATGTTGATACATTTTCATTTCCAACTTTTGCATCAACCATAAAATATGTTGCTGAACTTATCATAGTAGAGGCACTAGAACCCTCACGAATATGCATACTCCCCTCATAACCAACATAGCGAGTAATCGCAGCACCAAAAATAATTATAATAAATGCTATATGAAAAATAAAAAGTGGTGCTTTTTTGAGAGAAAACATTTTATAGTTATATATATTTAAAATAAGATTTATTGTTAAAAAACCAAGTAACACCTCAAACCATCTAGCATTATACACATCTGCTTTTGCAGTTATGATTCCATAATCATTTTCAATAAATGTAGCATACCCAATAGCAAATGCAAAAACAAGCATTAAAGTCGCCATAGTCTTCATAGAACCTAAAATTGATAATACCTGTTTCATATAAACACCTTCTATTTTTTAAAAAAGGTATTTTAGTCTAATTAAGATAATAGAATATTATTCTTTTACCATACTATCTAACAAATCAAAAAAAATTTCAGATATTTATCCTAAAAATAAATTAGAATTATTAATATGTTATTTAGAAATAATTAAGTTCTAAAAAGCTACAATCAACCATAAAAGTAAAAATTAATTGTATCAATGGCACTCCTACTTTTTTTAGAAGATATTACAACCATACATAAACCAAATTTTAAAAATAATACTAAAAGGATTAAAATGTTGAGAAATATATTTATATCATTAACCTTGACATCGTTAGTGCTAAATGCATATTCCATACCTGAACTTTTTGATGCACTAAAACAAAATCCAAATACTATACTTGATGAAATTAGTGTAAAAAAATCACAAATAGAAAAGGATAAAGTGTATGCGACTCTCTATCCTAAGATTAATCTATTCGCAAAATATAACCATTTTAGTGAACCTACGGGGATTGTACCTGTACCTCCAAATACACTTACAAGAATGGTCAAAGACCCTAATGTAGCACAACCTTTTGGAAAAAATGTTTATGGAGTTGGAGCTTCATTTACTATGCCACTATTTGTAAAATCTATCTACACCTTAGTAAAACAAACTAAAATGATGAATAAATCTTCTCAAAAAAACAAACAGTTAAATTTACTTCGAAATGAAGCATTACTAGTGGGTACAAATGCAACACTACAATATTTAGAAGCTTTAAAAAAATCACTAGAATCTAAAAATCACTCATTAAATGAAACATATAAATTTATAAAAATAAAAGTAGCTAGTGGTCGTGCAGCTGAGTCTGAACTATATAAAATTCAAGATGCACTAAACAGTGTAAAAATTAATCTTAATAACATAGAGATAACAAAACAAAAAGCTTACTCATCAGTTGAATCTTTAACATCTATTCGCTTAGATAAGCCAGTAGATATGGAACAAATTTCTACATATAAAGAGGGTGATTTCCAAATTTTGGAACCACTTAAACTAAAGTCACTAGCTTTGTCTTATGGAGTCAAAGCTCAAAAAGAAAAAATTTATTGGCCAAGTTTAAGTTCTAATGGAAAATATAATAAAAGTAATACGGATGCATATAACAATGGAGAAAGTATTACTGAAGATTATTCGCAAGTTGGTGTTACTTTATCTATACCTCTTTTAAATATGGATAATTATGCTAGAGTTGATGAAGCTAAAATAGAAGCTATGAAAATAAAAACTCAACTTGATAAAGAAAGTGTTAGTTTAAAAGCACAAACAAATGCATTGAAAAACTCTTTGAACTTGATAGAAAATTCTACATTCTTATATAAAAAAAGTGTAGAAAATAAACAAAAACTTTTAAATATTGCAAAGATTAGTTTTAAAAATGGTCGTATGAGTATGGAGGAGTATCTTAGATATGAAGATGAGCTAGTTGCTCAAGAAGCAAAATTGTATGAGAGTTTTATGCTTAAATGGCAAACGCTAATGAAGTTAGCAGTTATATATGCCAATGATATTGAGGAGATTGTAAGATGAATATTGTATCAAAAGGTTTAATGGTTCTAGTTACTGTTGGTTTAGTTATAGGTGCTGTTAATGTTATCAAAAAGAAAAAAGAAAAATTAGCCCAAGAAAAACCGATGAAAACATATGCAATAATTGTACCTATATTGGAGGCTAAAAAACAAGATGTAAAACTAACACTTCCATACTTAGCAACTATACAAAGCGATACCAATGTTTTTATATCTTCAAGAATGCCAGCAAGGATAGAAAATATTGTTAAGTGTGGAAAAAAGGTTAAAAAAGGTGAATTACTTGTAAAACTTGATACTAGAGAACTTCTAGCAAAAAAAAGTGCTTTAAATTTACAAATAGATACTACCATATCAGATATAGCTGCTAAACAAAATAGTATAATCACGGCACAATCTAGTCATGAAAGAACCAAAGAGCTACTTGCTGTAAAAGGTGCTTCACAAGAGATGTATGATAAAGAAGTATCAGTAATTATCTCTTTACAAGCATCTATAAACTCTATGAAAAATAAAGTAAAAATATTAAAAACAAATCTTATAGAGATAGATTCTGCTATCAGTTATTCCCTTATTAAAAGTCCAATATCGGCAATGGTGTCAAAATGTTATATGAATCAAGGAGATATAGCAACCCCTTCAAAACCAATCCTTCGTCTTGAGAGTCAAACTGGAAAGTATCTCTTAGTTAGAAGTGGTATAAAAGCCAAAGAGTTAGTTTATGAAAATAAGATCTATCCACTTGTTCAAATGGATAATACTTACAATGGTTTAGAAGAATATCGTGCAGATATAAGTTCAAACTTGACTACTAACCAAAGAGTAGATGTAAATCTAATAGTTTATGACGGAATAGGAATTAAAGTACCACTTGGAGCAATACTTCAAAAAGATACTCATACATATTGTTTTATCGCTAATGGAGATAAGGCTGATGCAGTAGAGGTTAAGATTGTAGCACAAGGAATAGAAGGTTTAGTTGTCTCTGGGCTTCAAGATGGGGTAAAAATAGTTGTTTCAAAACCAGATATTTTACTAAAGCTTTTAGCTGGTGTAGGTATATCTACACAGGAGGACTAGATGTTTGAATATTTTCATCGACGACCTTATTTTATTTATAGTGTTATGGTTGCTGTTTTGTTTATTGGGATTTATGGACTTATCACAATGCCAAAAAATCTTTTTCCAGATGTTGAACGACCAACTGTTATTGTTATCACAAAAATACCAGGTGCAACTGCCGAGGTTGTAACCAACACTATCTCAAAACCGATAGAAGAAGAGATAGCAAGACTTGCCCTTATTAGAAATATCAGTTCAACTAATGTAGCAAATTTCTCAATTGTAAAAGCAGAGTTTGAGTATGATAAAGGTTTAAACGCTGCTGCAGTTGATGTAAACAATGCCCTCTCAATTGTAAGATCAAAACTACCATCATCAGCATCTCCAGCTATTTATACAACTGGCTCTTTTACCTTACCTGTTGATATTATCACTATGAGTCCCAAAGTAGACAGTGTATCTTTAGGAGATATTAGAAAAATAGCAGATAGTTTTATAAAACCAAAACTTTTAAGTAATCCAGAGATTGGAAATGTGGAAGTGTTTGGTGGTTATAAAAGTGCTATAAATATTAAAATAAATAGTATAAAAGCAAAAAAATATGCTGTTGACTTAAATACTCTTGCAAAAACAATAACTTCTATAAATAAAGATATACCACTTGGATTTACCAAAGGTAATGATGGCTTTTTTACACTTACTTTTTATGGTGCGAAATCTCAAGTTCAAGAGTTAAAAATGCTTTTTATAAAACCAAATCTTCATCTAAATGAGATAGCAGATGTTGAATGGGGACATGAGAAAAGATTTTCTGGATATATTGGAAATGCTAAAGATGGGATAGCTCTTGCAATACAAAGAGCCCCTGGAGGAAGTGTACTTGGTGTAAGTAAGATAGCTCGTCAAGAGATGAAAACACTTCAAGATAAATATAAAAATATCAACTTTGAGATAAGTGATACTCAAAAAGATTTAGTGGAAACATCAAATACAAATATGCTTGAAGCACTTCGTGATGCTGTTATCTACACTCTTATAGTAATGATGTTTTTCTTGGGGAATATTCGTGCAGTTGTAGCTGTTGGACTTTCTATACCAATGGTATTTTTTGGAACAATGGCAGTTATTTGGCTATTTGGAGGGGAACTAAATATTGTAGTCTATACAGGGATTATTCTCTCGCTAGGTTTACTTATAGATGATGCTGTTGTAATTATAGAAAATATTGAAAGACATATATCAAAGTTAAAAAAGAAACCAGAAGATGCTGTAATAGATGGAACAAAAGAAGTTTTACTTCCAGATTTGGCAGGAACACTATCAACGAGTGTTATCCTTTTCCCACTTATGTTTGTAGGTGGTTTTCCTGAACATATTTTTCGTCCACTTATTAGTACCTTGATTATTGCATTGGCAATCTCATATCTATTGTCCGTAACATTTTTACCACATATAGCAAAATATTTATATAGAAATGGAGTTATAGAAAAGAATCGTTTTGAGAAATTTTTTGACTTTTTATATTTAAATACAATAGCTAAACTTATAACACCTTATACAGGTATATTATCATTTTCGCATGGTAAGTATTCATTTTTTAGAAAGATACTTCTAACTCTTGGAATCTTAATTGTTTTAGCCCTTAGTGTTAAAAATGTAATGCCAATAGTTGGTAGAGATGTAATGCCTCCAATGGATACAGGGATAGTTAAAATACATGTAAAATTTAGTTCAAACGATACAGTTGAAGATGCATCAAAAAAACTACATCCTTTTTTAACATGGTTACATACTCAAAAAGAGGTTAAAATGAGTTCTGTTGCCTTTGGTGGTGAAGCTGGTGTTCTCTCTTTAGGTAGTGGAAATCTACCGAGTGAGGCAACAATTACCATAAATTATGTAAATCGTTTTGAGCGTAAAGAAACTATTTGGGAAATTGAGGAAAAATTAAGAGAAGAGTTGCATAAACTAAGAGGTTTAAAAGAAGCAGATGTATTTGATTTTGGAGCTACGGCACTCTCAAGTATAAAAGCACCATTAGATATACGGATAAAATCTAGTGATTATGAACAGCTTCCAGATCTTGCAGATGAAGTTATTAAAAAAGTCAATAACATAAAAGGTCTCACTAGTATGTCAAAAAGTTGGGATAATGATTTTTCTGAGGTAAATGTACAAATAGATATAAATCGAGCCTTACATTATGGTCTTACTCCATTATCCATAATCTCCCAAATACCAATTAAAGGTCAAATTGTCTCTTTGAATGGTAATTTAGCATCAATGAATACACAAAATGTGAGACTATATCTAAGTGGAAGCTTTGATAAAAATATACAAAGTATAAAGATGATACCAATTCAAACTACTAAAGGGGTGATTCCACTAAATAGTGTAGCTGAGATTAGCAATAATCTAACTCAAGCAAAGATTGAGAGAGATAAGATGTTATATAGCATAGATGTGAACGGCTATCGTTCAACTAGACCTGTTTCAATTATTACTGCAGATGCTGATGAAAAACTTTCAAAACTAAATTATAGTAATTTTATACTCTCTCAAGAGGGTGATATAGCTGAGATACATGATAGTACAAAACGGATATTAAAAGCTATTGCAATAGGGGTAGTCCTTGATACTCTTTTGATGATTATAATATTTCAGTCAGTTCGTTTAGCTCTAACTATGATATTTATTTTACCACTTGCTATGATTGGTGCAGCATGGGGAATGTTACTCTTTGGAAAACCAAGTTCAATGCCGAGTATGGTTGGTGTTTTACTTCTTTTTGGAATAGTAATTAACAATACTATTATGATTACAGACTTTTATAGAAAATACCGTTTAAAAGAAACCCCTTTTAATAGTGCTATGGAGAGTATTAAAGTAAGATTTCGTCCTGTTATGATGACTACCTTTGGTACAATAGCTGGAATGATACCAATAGCACTAGAACAAGCTGTTGGACTTGAACGCCTATCACCACTCGCTGATGTAGCTATTGGTGGTGTAATTATTGGTTCGTTTTTAACACTTGTTTACTTACCAATGTTCGCATACTCATTTGATAAAGAGGATTAAAAAAGTATTCGAACTGAAGAGTATAGAAGTTTTAAAAGTTGGTTTAATAAAAAAATTATTTTTTTCTAAAAACTACTTCAAAATCACCATTCTCTAACTCTTCTGATTTATATTCAAAATTTGCAGAAATTCTTTGATAAAGTGGAAATGGTTCATGAAAATATATCCCCACCAATCTATCATTTTCACCTTGAAGCATTTTCAAACCACTCATAGTATTTACCATCGGTTCAGGTGGTGTACACTCAACTGCATTAAACTCGTAATAAACCAAACCATCTTTTTCATACTTATAAAAATCAAGTGTTGCAAACTCCACTTCTACTAACTCTTTACTCATAAAAATCCCTCTATTGTTTTGAGAGTCTTATCTCAAACCCTTTTTTTTCACTATCCATCAACTGAACACTTCCACCATGAGCTTCAGCAATTTGACGAGATAAAACCAAACCTAAACCATTCCCTTTTACTTTTGTGCTTTGAAATGCCTCAAACAACTCTTTTTTATTCTCTATTGCTATCCCAGAATCATAAATATAAAATTTATGGTATTGCTCATCAGAATCATACACTATCTCTATAATTCCATCATCTTCATCATCAAGTTCAATAGCATCAATAGCATTAATAATAAAATTTGAAAAAAGCATCTCTAGCAAATCTTTATCAGCATTTAAAGTAAAATCATCTTGAGGAAAAATAAATTCAATATCTTTAGAGTAAGCATAATATCCTATATCCATATCGATAGAATCTTTAAGTTCACTCCAATTTATCTGCTTTTTACTTGCTTCAACACCTTTAGAAAACATCAGTGTTGCTTTTATGATTCTATCTATTCTATACACTGACTTTTGAATCTCCTCAACAATAGAAATATTTTCAGCTTTTACCCGTTTTTTTAGTGTTGAACTCAAAAGTGAGATAGAACCAATAGGGTTTCTTATCTCATGTGAAAGATGAGCTGCCATCTGCCCCATAGTAGCAAGATTCTCTTTTCTTTTTTGCTCCGTTGTATCGGTAGCACTCAACATTATTTTATCTTTATAAGAGGAACTCTTAATCAAATAAAAACGGGAGTTAAACTTAACCTCATAATCATCATTTTTTGGCTCTAGTAACTCTAGCAATTTCCCCAAATTATTAGCATGAGAATTTTTTAGAAATACATTCCCATCTTCATTCAAAATCCAAATAGGGTTTGGTAAAAATTCAACAATTTTTTCAACAGTATCTTGAAGATGAGTATAGGAGGTTTTTAGCTCATTAAACTCATTTTCAACCCTATAAGTTTGTTCTATTAAAAGATTTAACTCTTCAGGTGTAACTATACTTTGAGCTGACATTATCTACTAAATCCAACAAGAATCTTATAAAGTGAGTGTGCATCATCACTCCCACAAAGTTCACGAATCGAGTGCATCGCAAAAGTTGGAACTCCTACATCTAAGGTCTCAATTCCCAATCTTGTGGCAGTGATAGGACCAATAGTTGAACCACACCCCATATCTGAACGAGTTACAAACTTTTGATATGGCTCTTTTAAAGAGTTAGCCACATTCATAAACCTTGAAATTGTTGTAGAATTAGAAGCATATCGTTGATTCGCATTTACTTTTATAACAGTGCCTTTATTTATGTATGGGGTATGTTTAGAATCGTGCTTTGATGGAAAGTTAGGGTGAATTGCATGAGCATTATCAGCCGAAATCATAATAGAGGTTCTAATCATCTCCATATAATCCTCATAATCACTATACATTCTTCTAAGAGTATTTTCTAAAAAACTCCCCCCTGCCCCTGATGTAGATTCACTCCCAACCTCTTCATGGTCAGAAGCTATAAAAAGCATAGGTTTATCATTTTCTACACTACAAATAGCTAAAAGCCCCACATAACAAGAGAGAAGATTATCAACTCTAGCACTCGCTATAAAATCATCATGCAAACCTACAAATGAAGCTTTTTGATTATCATAAAAACTAAGTTCAGAAGCATACAACTCTTTTACATCTAAAATCTCATTTTTTGAGAGTTGCCATCTCAAAAACTCATCAAACTCAAAATCATCATTCGTTGTAAGAATCGGAGATAAATCAGTTTGTTTATTTATAGTTTTATCTTTGTTCGCTTTATCATCAAGATGAATCGCCAAAGATGGAACAATAGCGATAGATTTTTTGACATCAATAAGTGTATCTTGTATTTTATCATTAGAATCAAGATAGCTAACTCTTCCAGCCAAAGATAAATCTCTATCAAACCAAGTAGATAAAAGAAGTCCACCATAAGGCTCAACCCCAAACTTAACCACACCATACTCTTTTATAACTGGGTTTGGTTTGAGTTTTAGATTAGGTGAATCTGTATGAGAACCAACCATCGTATAATTTTTAGCCTTAGGATAAGTAAAAGCAATTACAGAAGAATCATTACGAGTAACAAAATATTTCTTTCCCTCCACCAACTCCCATCTTTGCGATTCTATAAGTTTAGTAAATCCAGCATTCTCTAACATCATACTCATATTTTTAGCTGTATGAAACGGTGTAGGTGACGCATCTAAAAAGCCTAATAAGCCCTCATTAAAATCTTGTTTGTTCATTTTTTATATCCTCTATTTTTATCTCTTCCCACTCAAGATAAGAAATATTTCTATCTTCTATATCAAACTCAACTCCTACGATAAGAACAGGTAGGTTTTTATCCATATATTTTTGATGGTAATTTTTCTCTTTTATCTGTTTTAAGGCATCTGAGCCATCTGTTTTAAACTCTATAATTATTATAGAGTTTGACATCTTTATAGTTAAATCTATGCGACCTTTATTGGTTACATCTTCACCAACTATGTCTAACCCTAATGCTTTTAAGTAAGTATAAAACAGACTAACATAATAACCCTCATACTCATACATTTTATTGTTTATAAAAAGGTTGTAAGGGATAGAGGCAAAAAGTGATTTAAATGTTTTTTCAAACTCTACAAAATTTAATTCTAATAAAGCTTTATATATTTTATTTTTTATAAGGGTGGTATTATCTATCTTACTTATGAAGTCAGCTATACTCCCCATAAGTGATATTTTTACCTCTTGATTTGGTATGTTTAAATGGTACATAGTTGTATCATCATAATTTATAGTTGTTTTACTGATAGTCAAATATCCAGTTTGCCACATAAGAGTCTCTAACTCTATATAATCAACATCAAAGCTATTTAACATTTTAGAATCTTTTACTACATTTTCTAAGTTAGGTAAAAAGTAGTTATTTTTTTCTATAAGCTTTAATAAAAAAGTTGGTGTTGCTGTTGAGAACCAATAGTTTTCAAATATATGATTATTAGCTATAAAAAGAAGTATATCAAAAGGGTTATAGACACCCTCACCTAAAAACTTATACCCATTATACCATTTTCTTATCTTAGCAAAGTCTTGACCCTCTAAATGCTTTGCAAAAACTGTCTCCACATCTTTTTGGGTATAACCACATATAGTAGCAAAATTTGGGTTTAATGTTATATCTTGAATATTATTTAATCCACTAAATAAACTAACTTTTGAGAATTTACTTACTCCTGTTATAAAAACAAGCTTTATAAACTCATCACTATCTTTTATAACACTATAAAAATCTTTTAAATACTCTCTATTTTCTTTAGCTATCTCTGTTTTATCTATGTTATCAAGGATGGGTTTATCATACTCATCTATGAGGATTACTACCTTTTTGTTATATTTTAGATAAGATTCTTCTATAAGTCTTCTAAAACATCCAGCACCAACAAACTTCTCAGGGCAAACTACTTCTAAATTTCTTTGATTAGAATCTAGAATCTCAAAAACAGTTCTATCTAAATGCTCTACACTTCTAAAACTTCCACTTCCAAAAGAGATTTTTATCACTGGATGTTTTACAAATTCATACCCATTATCATAAATATGAAGCCCTTTAAAAAGCTCTTTATCCCCACTAAATATAGTTCTAAGAGTATCAAGAAACAAAGATTTTCCGAATCTTCTTGGACGAGATAAAAAATAGTATTTACCATTTTCTATAAGCTCTTGAGCTAAACGAGTTTTATCTACATAAATATAATTTTCTTCAAGTATCTCTCTTAATGTTGAGATTCCTATTGGTAGTTTTTTTAGTTTCATTTTTATTCTTTTTTTAGAAGTATAACACTATTTAAAAGAATAAGTATAACTTACATAATATATATAAACTACTATTATATTTCCTTTATGATGTGAATCCAGATTAGCTTAATATTTTCAAAAGCCCATAATTAGGTACTTACAGAGTATCTTTTAGGTCATTTTTTTGTACTTTTATATTTTATTAAGTATAAAAAATAGTTATGATTTTAATAGGCAAATTCCTAAATATAGGGATTTACTTTTTTATATTTAGTGAAAAAATATCTGAAACTTAAAAAATTTATGCTTTTCATCGGATTAATCTGTATTACAGCACACTATTTTTAAGAACATTTATTTTAATTAGCTAATTATAGCTATAATAATTTATCAAAATAACTAAAAGAGATATAGATGCAAAACATAGCACTCAACATATTAAAATCTGGAAATAATGTTTTTATCACTGGTTCTGCTGGAACTGGTAAAACTTACCTTTTGAATCAATTTATCCGATATTTGAAAACAAGAAAAATATCTCCTGCGATTGTTGCTCCAACTGGAATCGCTGCTTCACATCTGGGGGGACAAACTATTCACTCTTTTTTTAGTTTGGGGATTCGTGATTCTGTTGATGAGGATTTTATAGAATCTTTGCTAGAAAAAAAATATCTACAAACACGATTTTCTAAACTCAAGGTTCTTATTATTGATGAAATCTCTATGGTTTCACCTGAAATATTTTCCTCTATTGATATAATTTTAAGAGCATTTAAAAACTATAATGAGCCATTTGGTGGGATTCAAGTTATTTTATCAGGAGATTTTTTTCAACTCCCTCCCATCTCAAAATATCCCAAAGAGAAACGATTTGCTTGGCAATCTCCAGCATGGAGAGATTTGAATCTCAAAACTTGCTATTTAGAGAAAAAACATAGACAAGATGATGATAAACTTATAGCTATTTTAGATGATATTAGAGCTGGGGAAATATCTGAATCTTCTTATGATATATTAAACTCCAGATTTCAAAAAGTTTTAGATACTGGTTTTACACCCACAAAACTATATACTCACAATATGGATGTTGATAGAATCAACTATCAAGAGTTACAAAACTTAGATTCTAAACCTTATCAATTTATCTATAAATCAAAGGGAAGTCAAAAAAATATTGAGAAAATTTTCAAATCAACTCTTGCTTTAGAGGAGATAACTCTCAAAAAAGATGCTATTGTTATCTTTATAAAAAATAATCCTGAAAAAGGGTATATCAATGGTACGACTGGTGTAGTAGTGGGATTTGAAGATAATCTACCCATTGTTAAAACATCTGATGGGCATAAAATAAAAGTTGAATTAGAAGATTGGTCGATAGAAAATAAGAGTGGAACTATTACGGCTACTGTTTCACAAATCCCCCTAAAACTCGCATGGGCAATCACCATTCATAAATCACAAGGGATGACACTAGATTCTGCTGAGATAGATTTATCAAAAACTTTTGAAGTTGGTCAAGGTTATGTGGCTCTTTCAAGAATTAAAAATATAGATGGATTACGGCTTATGGGGTTCAACGATATGGCATTACAAGTTGATCCACTTATCTTAAAAATTGATGATAGGATTAAACAAGCTTCAAAAAAAGCTAGTGATGAGATAAGTAAAATCTCAAATGAGAATCTTGAAAATTTATTTTTAGCATATATTGAAAGTATAGGTGGAATTACTGATAAACTTCAGATTCAACAAGAGGAAAAGAATCTAGATTCTGAAAAAGTTTTTATTCCTAAAGATTCTACACCTACCCATATCAAAACAAAAAATTTAATAGAAACCTCTGCCACAATTTCAGACTTAGCTAAAAGTAGAGGGTTTAGTATAGGAACTATCATCAATCACCTCGCTATTTTAAAAGAACAAGAGTCAAATTTAGACTTAGAAAAGTTTAAACCTAATAAAGACTATTTTGAACTGGTTAAAGATGCTGTTATTAAACTAAAAGCAAAGAACAACAAAAATGATTTTTCAGATAATGGGCAACTTAGACTAAAACCTATTTTTGAAGCATTGGATTCTAAGGTTGGGTATGATGAGATTCGGGTTGCTCTTTTGTTTTTACTCTAACTCTCTTGTGCTATAATGATAACAATAAAATTTTAAAAGTGAGAAGATTATGGGTGCTTTAGATTATCTACCTAGTTATACTTATGCCGACTACAAAGAGTGGGAAGGAAAATGGGAACTTCATGCTGGTTTTCCTATCTCTATGTCACCCTCTCCTATGATAAATCATCAAGCTATCGCTTATGCAATAGCTAGAGAGTTAGGAAATAGCATAGAAGATTGTGATAGATGTTTAGTTTTAGGTGAAGAGGATTGGAAAATAGATGATAGTACGATTCTAAAACCTGATGTTGTACTTATATGTAATGAACCAAACGATAGTTACATCACAAAAGCACCAGAAATCATAGTAGAGGTTATCTCAAAATCAACTGCAAAAAGAGATGAAAACTATAAGTTTGAAATTTATGAAAAAGAAAAAGTTAAATACTACATCATTGTTTACCCTGATGATTTAAAAGCAAAAATTTATAAACTAGATGGGAAAAAGTATGATAAACAGGGTGATTTTTCTTATGAGAGTTATGAGTTTGAAGAGACTCTTTGTAAAACTAATATAAACTTTGCAAATGTTTTCAAGAGATTTAGGAAACAATCCTAAAACTCCACAAAAAACCCATTATCCTTAACTATTTTAGTAAGTTTAGGTATGTTCTCTTTTAAAACTATCACTCTAAAACCTTGTGCTTTTATCACTAACTCTTGGAGTTTTTTATTTTTCATAAAAAGGTTTAAAAGTTTTTTGTTGTTGCTTAACTCTATCACTACCTGTTTTAAATCTCTTTTTAATAGGTTTTGATTCTGTTTTATCTCATCAAAGAAATCTTTAAAAACTTGTGGTGGATTTGGTTCTATTTGTTTATAGAATCCATCTATTTTGAGTTCTAATATTTTTTTTGTTTTACAATCCTTAAATATTTTTGCATAACTTAAAATATATCTATTTTCATCATATTTATCTGTGTAGGATTCTAGTTTTGCTTGTGTAATTGTATCTTTAGAATCTATGGTTATTATAGGTTTATACTCATCAAATTTTATCTCTGTTGATTTTTTCTCTATGATTTTTTGCTCATAAGAATCTACTAAACCAAATACATACTTTCCAAGTTCAGTTATCTTCACATATTTTAGAGAATCCCAAGTTGAAATATACTCTTTCCCTTTTGCGACTATCTTATATGGGGAGATTGGATCATCATACTTTAGTTCAAAAAGCCCTAATGAACCTAGATAGAAAAATGATGCTTTGATGATAGGTTCAAAAAACAAAATATTATAGCTACCACCCACATAAAAAGTATCCGTTCTTGTTTCATCACTTAAAATATCACACTCTATATTGTAGTTTTCAGTTTTATAAGCAGATTCAAAATCAAATTTCATATCTCTATAATTACAATATTTAAGGATATTTTCCATCCCAACCCAGCCATCTTTTGGCATATCAGCCATTATGATTTTGAGAATATCAAACAACTCTTTTTGACTTGAGTAAAAATTATCGTATCTCACTTTTTTTAGATGAGATGCAAAGATTCTAGCTATAAAAAAATAAAACCTATCATCCATCTGTTTTAGTACAAAATCTTTTAAAGATTCTAACTCAAAATCTTTAAATCTTTTACTCTCCCAGTAGTAGTATGAAAAACTTCTTGTAAGCATATCTGTTGCGAAACTATCAAGTTTTTTCTCACCATAAAACTCAGTGATTCCAGTTGAATTTTTTAAGATATTTAAAGTTTTAGCAAGTGGTTTCTCATTTGTTTTTCCAAACTCTATGAGGTTATTTTTCAACATCTCTGATATTACATTTATAAAGTTAAAAATCCCCTCTTCATTAGAGTATGTGAACTGAGTTTTATCTGGAGTTTGGATAGATTCTAACTCATAATATTCAGGGATAGGATAAACAAGTTTTAGGATAGTTCGGATATTAGAATCTAAAATCAACAAATCATCTTCATTATTATAATAATGACTTTTTCTTCTTTTAACAAACGATAAATTATCATCTAAATACTTTTCATTTACACCATAATGTATAGTTTCAACTCTATTGAATCTATAATCAAATTTATCTGTAATTTCAGCAGTATCTATAAAATTCACTTCCCAAATAAGATTCTTATATATAAAATTTGAAACTTTGCTAGAGGATAATTTAGCATAAATTTTCCCAATATAAATCTCATTTGTAAAAACTACTTTTAAATAATCAACAAGTAGATTTTTTCTTAATAAGTGCTTTTTCTCAATTTCAAACTGAGTAGATATTTTATCACTAACAAATTCATCCACAAAATCAATAATTCTAATCAACTCCATTTTAGTAAGTTCATTGAGTGAATATCTTAAATCTCTTTCATCTAACCTAGTAAATCTCATCCTCTACCCCAATATATAATCTAAATCTGCACTACTGAACCCTTTGAGAGAGCCATCTTCGCCACTTATTACCATATCTGTCATATCTTGCTTTTGAGATTGAAGTTCTAGAATCTTTTCCTCAATAGTCCCTTTTGTAATCATTTTATAAGAAAATACTGTATTTTTTTGCCCCATTCTATGGCATCTGTCTACTGCTTGATTCTCAGCCGATTTGTTCCACCATGGGTCAAATATAAACACATAATCAGCTTCAGTAAGATTAAGCCCTACTCCACCAACTTTTAGTGTCATCAAAAACAGTTTTATATCTTTGTCTGTTTGAAATTTATCCACCAAATCTTGACGGTTTCTCGTGCTTCCTGTCATTAGTAGATGCTCATAACCTAATTCATTTGCTTTTTGGCTTATCAAATCTAGTGAGCCTAAAAAGTTAGCAAAGATAAGAACTTTATGATTGTTTAAAACAATATCTTCCAACATCTCAAAGAGTGATTCTATCTTTGAAGAAACCACACTCTCTTCACTTTTGAGTTCAGGTGCTGATGCGATTTGTCTCAAATCATTAAAGGCTTGAAGAATCATAAATTTTGATTTATCCATCCCGTTTATTGAGATTTGTTGCTCTAACATCTGTTTATAATAATCTCTTTTTTGGTTATAAAACTTTTTATGAGAATCATCCATATCAACATAAACCACCTGCTCCTGTTTCGCTGGTAAATCTTTGAGTACATCTTTTTTGAGTCTTCTTAGTAAAAACGGGGATATTTTAGCTTTGAGAACCTTTGCCACTTCCTCATTTGCATCACCTTGAATCGGCACGGCATAATCTCTTTTGAAATCTGCCAGAGTTGCGAACAGACCTCCGTTAATAAATCTAAAAAGTGAGTAGAGTTCAAACAAAGAGTTCTCTATGGGTGTACCACTTAGTGCAAATTTATGTTTCGCATCAAGTAACATTACTGCTTTAGAGATTTTAGAATCTACATTTTTAATATTTTGAGATTCATCTAAGATGATGGTATCAAATTTTATATCTCTTAGTTTTTCAATATCATTTCTCACAAGGGCATAAGTGGTTAAAATTATATTATGATTCTGAAACTCTTCAACCTCTCTACTAGCCCCATAGTAAAGATAAAAAGATAGATTTGGATTGAATTTTTCTAATTCATTTTGCCAGTTATTCAAAAGTGATTTTGGCATTACAACCAAAGATGGTGTTTTAGTTTTAGGATATATAAAAGATAAAAGTGAGATGGTTTGAAGAGTTTTACCTAGCCCCATATCATCAGCTAAACATCCACCAAAATTGTTATCATAAAGATATTTCAACCATCGCACACCCTCTTTTTGATAGTCTCTCATCTTAACACCATCAAGTTTTGGCATTCTTGATTTTGATGATTTTAAAGAGCTAAAACCCTCATAAAATTTTCTTGAATCCTTAAATACTTTTTGCTCTTTTTTATGAATCAAATCCTCTATTTCAGGCAGATCAAAAAATGAAACTTTGATTCCTTTGCCATCTTTTTTGAAGATTCTCTCTAACCTAGAGATATATGACTTATCAATTATAGCTTTTTCACCATTACTTAGTGGGATATATGAATTCTTTTTATAAAGATTTATCATATCAAAAACATTAAAAGATTCATCACCGATAGAGACACTCACATCATCAGAATCTAAAAAGTCAATCTTATCTTTGAACGATACATTAAGAGTTGGGGAACTTGTATTGTATTTGTATGATTTTAATTTCTCACTACCAAAAAGTTCTGCTTTTGTGATGATGCTTTGAAGATTCTTTAAAATAAACTCTCTACTCAACTCCTCATCTATGATAAAAAGCCCATCCTCTTCGCTAAACGATACCCCTTTCATAGTTCTTTTAAGTGAGTTTAGTTTAGAAAAAATTGTTCCATATATCTCAAAAACATCAGAAAAATCACACTCATATATAGAGATTGTAGATTCCAACTCATTGATAAGTACAATTTTTGAGATATTAAAATCGTTAAAAAACTGAGGGGATAGTTTTCCAACTGTTGCTGATGTTCTTAAAACTAGCTCATTATCTGAGGTGATTTTTTCAAAAATAACAGCTGGTTTTATGAGCCGTTTTTCATCTCTGAACTCCACCTCATAATTTTCATATTTTAACTCTATATTTTCAAAATGGGTAAAGAGAATCGTGAGATATTCCTCTAGTTTATCATCATTTATAGTGGTGTTAAAAGTAAGCAATCTATTGAAATTTTCACCAATATCATTCACTTGCACAATACTATCGGCAAGTAGTACATAGCTAGATGTTAAGAATCTAAAAGCACTGCAAGAATCGATACTTATATTAGTTTTAAATTTATCGCCATCTTTTAAAATTTCCAATTCAACCTTAAAGATTCCATCACGAAAAAACATCTCTTCACCAGAATCTAAAAAAACTTTACCATTTTGTCGTAAAAGTTCAAGCAATCGTGGATGTTTATCAAGATAGATACGATTCTCTTCACTCTCCCAAGAAACAGTAAAAAAGTCCTTCTCACTTGAGTTTTCTAAAAGTTGTAAAATCTCCCTATCGATTCCATTGTAAACTCGATAATCAATATCTTTTATAACTTTAAGTTTAGAATCACACACCTCCACAAAAGCACCAATCTCATCAAAACAAATCACATATTTTAATAAACTTTTCTCTTTTGCTCTTGTTAAAAAACTTTTTTCTTGTTTAAATAGTTCTAACAATTTATATCATCCTTATAAGCTATTTTTTATTTGATTCATAAATTCTAAAACTACCAATATCATAGGTATTATAGATTCTATAAATGATTTTAAATATATCTCAGCATTAGGTGTAATGATATAAACTAATACTCCTAAATTGATAAATAAAGTTATAAAAAAAATAAATCGGAATGGTTGTTTTTTAGATTTATGTCGTAGCTTTTGTTGTGCTATTAATGCTCCTCCCCAACCTCCAATTAAACTTAAAAAATGTAATCTGTTCTCTGGTGTTCTCCAATCTCCCCTCATCGATGCTGATTTATCTTTTGAATATACTAAATAAGTTGCTATATTTATAAAGAGATAAAAACCTAGAATTTGAATATCTAACTTCTTCATAAATACTAAAATTAATAATATAATAGTAAATAATATATTGATTATTATAGATATGAATGTATCACTGTTTTTAAAGAACCTATTATCCACCAAAGATGCATTAACTCCACAAATTCTATCTTGCTTATCTGCTGATATCTCATATTTTATAATTTGATTTGGATTTGGAGATCCTCTTAAATTTTTAATATTATTTCTATGAATAAAAATATCGTTTCCACCATTTGGTGAAACTATAAATCCAAATCCCTTTTCACAATTCCAATTGACTATTTTTCCCTCATATATCATAAGAAAATCCTTTATATTTATTTTAATTCGACCCTCTAATAGCCAAAAAAGTCCCAACAACCATAAAAATAACCCCAACAATCCTCTCCATACTTAAACTTCTTTGAATTAAATTTAATGCTCCTATCAATACCTTAGCCAAAAAAATTAGCTAAAGCAAAGTTATAGTAATATCTTTCTAGCATGAAAAAAAATTACATAATCAGATAGTAACCAAACTAAGTCGATAATCAATATCTTTTATAACTTTCAATTTAGAATCACACACCTCAACAAAAGCACCAATCTCATCAAAACAAATCACATATTTTAATAAACTTTTCTCTTTTGCTCTTGTTAAAAAACTTTTTTCTTGTTTAAATAGTTCTAACATTTTTCCACCAAAATTTAATTATTTATTTATAAGTTCTATTCTAAACTCTGCACCATCATCTCTATTTGAAACAAAAATATCCCCATTTAAAACTTCATTTACAATTCTTCTAGTCATATACAACCCTATCCCTGTACCTTTACCATGCTCTTTTGTTGTAAAGTAAGCATCAAAGATTCTATTTACTATCTTCTCATCTATCCCACCAGCATTATCTTGATATATAATCTCTATTTGATCATCATTTTTCAAAACAGAGATAACGATTTTTTTCTCTTTTTGATCTTTAAAAGCATCTCTTGAATTACTAATCAGATTAAGCATAACATTTGAAAGCTCTTTTTCATAAGAAAATATCTCAATATCTTGACCAACTAACTCCAAAGATATATCTTTGCTATTTAATTGTGCTTTTATTATATGCCCTATACTCTCAAACATTTTTTTTATATTAAACTTTTTTTTCTCCTTTTCTGGTTTAAAAAAGTTCATAAAATCATCTATAATAGAAGATGTATATTGTGTTTGCCTCTCTATGAGTTGAGTATGCTCCGTAATATCTTTATCCTCCAACAACCCCATACTATGTCTTAAAGCTAAATTCATCCCTGAACTACTTATCGCATTTATAGGTTGTCTCCATTGGTGGGCTATCATACTTAGCAACTCACCCATCTGAGCTGTTTTAGATTGGCTCATCAGCAAAGCATCTTTATGAGCATTTTTTTCAATCTCATCTTTAACTTTCAACTCCAAAGATGAGTTCATCTGCTCCAACTCATCTTTGTACTTCGCTATAAGTTTTTTATCCTGTATTTTATTTGAAATTCTATCTAAAATAAAATCTAACTTATCTACGGACAAAGGTTTTATGAGATAATTATGTATCCCAATATTAACAGATTTTAAGAGATTCTGAGTATCACCAAAAGCTGATATAACAACGATAGGGATATTTTCATCTATCTCCAATATCAACCTAGACATCTCCAAACCATCCATTTTTGGCATCCCAATATCTGTTAAAACCACATCAATATCTTTAGTTTTAAATAGTTCTAAACCCTCTTCTCCATCTTTGGCAAAATATACTTTAGAGTACATCTCTTGAAGATAATTACCTAAAAGTTCCATAGCAACATCATCATCTTCCACATATAAAATTGATAAATCCAACATATCATCCATTCTCAAAAACCTACCTTTTTAGTTTAAATTATTTTTAGGAATCTCTATCTTAACTAAGACCCCATCATTACTATTTTCAATGCTCAAAAAACCTTTCATAGATTCTTCAATAATTACTTTAGCCATATATAACCCTATCCCAGTCCCTTGACTCTCAAATTTAGTTGTAAAATATGGTTCAAATATTCTGCTTAATATCTTCTCATCAATACCACCACCATTATCTTCTATTGAGATAATTAATCTTGAATCTTTACTTTCAACTTTTATAGATATTTGTGATTTTGCTATATTATTTGTTGCAACAGCATCTTTTGCATTGTTAAAGATAATAAGAAAAACTTGAACTAGTTCATTTTTATACCCATGTACTATTAAATCATTCTCTTTATTATCTACTTTTATAGATATATGATTCTCATTAAAACTATCCTCTACAAAGTTTAGCGATTCTAAAATTACACTATTTAGATTAAAATCCTCTTTTGGTTTATTTGGATTGAAAAAATTTCTAAAATCATCAATTGTTGTACTCATTTTTTCAATCAAGTTTTTTGATGTAGCATCAAATTTTTCCACATACTCTTTATCTAATTTATTGTTCATATATTTTTTTACAATAAGAGCATCATTTAAACCTAAAGCATTTAAAGGTTGTCTCCATTGGTGGGCGATATTTCCTATCATCTCCCCCATAGAGGCTAGTTTGCTTTGATGGATTATAAGTTCATCCTGCACCCTAATTTTATTTACTTTCTCTTCAACCATTATTTCCAAATTTTCATTTACAGTAGCTAACTCTTTTGTTTTTATCTCAAGTTCAACTCTTTGAGCCTCTTGCTCATCGTAAATACTTCTTAACTCAATGTTTGTATTTACCATCTCTGAGTTTGTACTACTTAACTCTTCGTTTGTAGTCTCTAGCTCCTCATTTGTACTTTGTAACTCTTCATTTGTTGTTTCTAACTCTTCGTTTGTTGCTTGAAGTTCCTCATTTGTAGTTTCTAGCTCCTCATTTGAACTTTGCAACTCCTCATTTAGTATGCTCATTTGGTTGAGTTGTTCTTGATTGGTTTGTTTTAAGTCTATCACTTGTGATTTTAGTGCTACTGTTTGTGTAATCTCCCGTATGATAATAATCACTTGATCAATAACATTCGCAGTATCACCAAAAGGGATATAGGTGATATAAAAATACTTCTCTAAGCCATTAATATCTTTATAATAGTGCATATCTCTAGTGGTTGTATCGTTTGTTTTTATGGTTCTGTCTATATCTATGGCAACCTCATTTGTCACAAATCCTTTGAAAGAATCGGCTAAAATAGAGTTGAGTGCTTTCTCTTTTGTAAGACCAAAATATTGTAAAGCACCTTGATTTATACTTGTTATTTTATTGGAACGATTAACTGAGATTATATAATCATTTGTATGTTGTAAAATCTTTTCAAAGAATCTTGAAATCTCATTATATTCTAAACCAGAGTAGATAGAGGCTTGTGACACCTCATCAGCTTCTATGATTCTCCGTCTCTTATCTGCAAGAGCTAAAGAGATGTTCATATTTATCTTTTGATAAATTTTATAGAGTGTATTAAGTGGTGTAAATATATCTGGAGCTAAAAGATTTGATTCACTTTTTCCTAAAAACAGCACTCCATCTTTATTGAGAGCATAGTGAAACAGTCTAAGCACTTTTTTTTGTAAATCTTTATCAAAATATATAAGCACATTTCTACAAGTTATCATATCAACTTTAGCGATTGGAGCAGCAGATGTTAAGTCATTTACCCCATAGATAATAGAAGCACGGATAAATTTGTTTATCTTGTACCCTTTTTCAGTCATATGAAAATATTTTGCTTTTATCTTATCTGAAATATACTCAAATTTTTCCCTCTCATAGTATCCATGTCTAGCTTTTTCAATCGCTTCATTATCAACATCTGTGGCAAAGATTTTCACCTCTCTACCACCATAGTTATCACCCAAAATCTCATGAAGAGCGATAGCTATGGAGTAAGCTTCCTCACCCGTAGAACACCCTGCCACCCAGATTCTAATATCAGATTTTGGTTCTTTTTTTAGTAGCAAAGTTTTTATATGCTTGTTTAACTCTTCAAAAGCCTCTCTATCTCTAAAAAACTGTGTTACATTAATGAGCAGGTTATTTATAAGTAACTCTACCTCGGCATCATCATTTTTTAGAACTTTGAGATACTCCATAG
>Ga0256842_1000870_pt1 | contig 26125 bp, 30 predicted proteins | sample 4559240metaG_FD_185973 | JGI IMG/M metagenome (GOLD analysis project Ga0256842, IMG submission 185973) | Hydrothermal vent microbial communities from Guaymas Basin, Mexico - 4559-240 | ecosystem: Environmental > Aquatic > Marine > Hydrothermal vents | place: Mexico: Guaymas Basin | collected... | reverse complement strand
AAAAGCTTAAACCTAAGCACAATTTCAAATTTAAAGAAAAATATTCAGAAACTTTAATTGAAACAATAAAACTTGTGGCTAACTCACGAAACTCTTCGGAAGCTAACGCCTCCCCGACCACGCTGCGCTCTCGCTAACGCTCGGGGAGTTTAACAGGAATTAAGCGGAAATTGCTCGGCTCGCAATTTTCCCAAATCATGCTACGCACGACTTCACTTAATTCCGATGTTAGTTTCAATCGCTCGGGCGCCTGCGGTTCGCTTCATTTCATTCCGCTCCCGAAAATTTTTCTTTTGTTGCCTTCGTTAAATCACATCAAAACCAAAGAGAAACAAATCAATCGCTTCGCGACTAATTCTAACAATGATTTAACGACTCATTCCATTCGCCCAAATTTTTTCTTAATTATAACGGGCCGGGGCTTTTGAGTCCTTCGGACATTTTCTAAACAATTTATAGAAAGTCATTTAAATAAATATAACTACTTTTTCAGAATAGAAAACTTTATATATTTGTTGTAACTTAACATTAACAAAATGTTACAAAATGTAACTGGTGAATAAAATGGGTGTTGTAAGAGTTGATGATAAGCTTCTTAAAGAAGTGCAAAAATGGCTGGGTGAAAATGGGAATAAATACAAACATCCAACGATATCAGCTTTTGTTAATAATGCTATTTATGAGAAATTAAAGAGATTGAAAGGTGCTGAAGATGAGTAAGAAAATATTTAAAACTCTCGACTTGTTCGCAGGAGTCGGCGGTATTAGGTTGGGTTTTGAAAGAGTGGGAGGATTTAAAACAGTATTTGCGAATGATTTTGATAAAAGTTGCAAGTTGACTTATGATCTCAATTTTAAAGAGCCAAAACTAAATACAGAAGACATCTGGAAGCTGGATATAACAAAACTTCCAAAATTTGATGTTCTGCTTGGAGGATTTCCCTGCCAGCCTTTTAGCATAGCAGGATACAGAAAAGGATTCAGAGATGAAAAAGGAAGGGGAAATTTGTTCTTTAGAATCGCAGAAATATTGGAATTGCATAAACCAACCGCTTTTTTATTGGAAAATGTAAAAAATCTAAAGAGCCATGATAAAGGAAGGACTTTTAAAATCATAATGGAAACTTTGAAGAAACTTGGGTACCATGCAAAAGCGGAAGTTTTGAACAGTATGACTCATGGAAATATACCTCAAAATAGAGAGAGAATTTTTATTGTTGGTTTTTTGGATAAAGAAAAAGCGGATCTTTTTGAATTTCCCGAACCAATTCCTTTGACCAGAAGTTTTAGAGAATTCGTTGCAGAAGAAGCAGATAAAAAATACTATTACAATGATAAGCCTCTTTATGAAAAAATTAAAAATGATATTAATTCAGAACAAACTGTTTATCAATGGAGAAGAAAATATGTTCGGGCGAACAAAAAAGGCGTTTGTCCAACCTTAACTGCAAATATGGGCACGGGAGGGCATAATGTTCCAATAATAAAAAACAGCATTGGAATTAGAAAATTGACACCTAAAGAGTGCTTTTTGTTGCAGGGATTTCCAGAGGATTTTAAGCTTCCAGATATTGCAGACAGCAAATTATACCACCAAGCAGGCAACAGTGTAACTGTGCCTGTAATAGAAAGAATCGCAATTAATATGCGAAATGTTCTATTAAATAAAGTAAAACCTAAGAAAAATACTTTAGTCAATTATATCAAGAATTAAGGGTTTAGATTTCCTGTTTTAATGGGTTTTAATCCTTTTGCCTTTATTATATCTGAATAAATACTAAATCTTGGCCTTCTACCCTGTTTTTGTTGTTCTCTTAATGTTTGATTTTTATTTACTTTGTGGTTATAAATATCCTCATTGTCTATTAAATATATGTCAAATGTTCCATCCCATTTTCCTTCTCTGTAAAAATCTACAAAATAAATCTTATCCCAGACTGATTTTGGACCAAAGGAAGTAAGATCTGGAAGAACACTGCATGCTTTTACTTGTATTCTCTCATTTGTTTTTAAATCAAAGCAATCAAAAGAAGTGTTTGCTCCAGGAATATTCTCTGTGATTCGTGCCACTCCCATCTCTAAACAAAACGCGCCTTCTGACAATCCCTCTGGAAGATTTATTGCTCTTGAATTAATTTTTTGCAGTAATGAAGAAAGCAACCGCCATAAACGATAAATTTTATATAAAAATTTTCTATCAGATTTTGTAAATATAGATACCGTGGTTTCAAATTCGCCTTCTGGTAATTTTATTTTAACTCTTTTTCGTTCCATATTTAATCAAGTTCTTTAATACTTTTTTTAAATCTTTCTTTATTTCATGCTCCCATATAATAATAACTTTAAATCCCTGAGCTTTAAGTAATTTTTTATTTTTTCTATCTCTTTTTACGTTTTTTTCTATTTTTGGAAGCCAATACTCTTTATTGCTTTTTGGCTCTTTGTAGCATTTTGGACACTTATGCCAGAAGCAACCATGCAAAAAAATAACTGTCTTTGTATCTTTTAAAAGAATGTCGGGGCTTCCTTTAATATTTGGGTGCATTTTATGCTTAATTTTATTGCCTTTTAGATAGTTGTGTATTTTCTTTTCTTGAGAAGTCCATTTGCTTCTTATTCTTGACATTGTTTTGCTTCTCTGTTCTTTTGTAAGATTATCTGCCATATTTAAAGAGTTGATATACTATTTTATTAAATTATTGAATTTGTGCATATTCTTTTTTAGAAAAAGAACCAAAAAAGCCCCTCCCTCTAAAAAAAGTTGTCTTTTATAATTGTTCTTGATGTATTGCATTCGCTCTTTTTATAGAACGCCACTAAAAATTACTTGCTTCATTTCATTTCGCATCCTGTTGCACTCTCCTCACTTCGTTCGTCGGGGGACTTAACAGCGATTTAACTGTTCTGAAACCTTGCGTTTCTCCATTCAAATTGCTCCCTGCGGTCGAAACTTCGTTTAAGCATGATGTTATACAACATTGGGCTAATGGGCGCTTAATCAGAATATTTATAAAATTTAACATTAATTAACAAAGTATGAGAATCGAAAAGAAAGTTTGGCCAGAATTCTCTCGGAAAATACTTGATGGAGATAAACTTTTGAGTTACGCTTAGCTGATTAGGAATGCAAACCAGGGGATATTTTAATTCTACAGGAGGGGGATCCTGAAACAAAAAAGATACTTGTAGAGTTATTAAGAAAAAAGCAACTTATGTTATCAAAATCAAAGATGTAAATTTTGGCCTAAAGAATGAGTTGAAATATGGCTATTAAATCATTGCTTTCAAATAAACGGCACGCTCTTGCGTCATACCCCCTGTCCACTTCTGCTCCGCAAACTTCACACATTCTTAGAATATTAAATGTAATTGGGTGGTGCAGCTTAGAAGAAAAGATTTATAAAAGAAGAAATTTCAATAGCTTTATATAAGGGCAAAAATATGGAATTAGATTGGGACAAAAAGAAATTATTGGAATTAGTGAGAAAAGCTCGTAACGGAGAGGTCATGCTTCCTGATTTCCAGAGAAACTTTGTTTGGGAACGAAATGATATAGAAGAACTCATATGTTCTTTATTGGAAAGAATGTTCATTGGTACGTTTCTTATACAACGAGTAACTCCAACAGATCTTCCTTTCAAAGTAATTCCAATAGAAGGTGCAGACAAGATAAACAGTAATTTCAGATCGGAGCCAGAAATTATAATTTTAGATGGACAACAACGATTAACTTCGTTGTTTTACGCTTTGTATTCTCCAAATATTCCATTAAAAAATACAACAACCCCTTATGCATTTTTTATAGATTTGCAAGAGTTAACTGAAAACAACATTGAGGATGCTGCTTTTGGTTGGTCAAAGCGAAGGAGAGAATATAAGACCTTGATAGATAGTAATGGAAAATATAATTTGTCAAAATTAAAAGATGAAAAAATATTTCCCTTAACATTTTTAGCAGATAATGATAAATTCAATGAAATATGGTATGAACATTTTAAAATTTTATTTTCAAAAGAAGTAGCAAGGAAAGTGAAGAGATACTTAGATAACATAAGACATTATGAAATTCATGTACTAAGCATTCCATCAATAGAGAAACCTGAGAACATAGCAATATTATTTGAGAGAATAAATCGTACAGGAATTAAATTATCAATATTTGATCTGTTAACAGCTCGTTTATACAAATTTATTAATTTAAGAATGGAATGGGAGAAGGAATTCAATGAAAAATACTGGTTAAAACAAATGGCATCCAACGACATAAAGAACACAAAAATTCCTTATTATATTATTCAAGGACTAGCGCTAAGTAAAGATATGAGCATAAAAGCAAGAGATATAATAAAAATAGATTCAACAATATTGAATAAAACAACCTGGAAAAAGGCAGTAGAAACATTGGAAAACAAAATTTTAAATAGACTGTTTGATGTATCCGAATATGGAATTGCAGATTACAGATGGTTATCATATCCATCTATGATTTCAATTTGGCTTGGATTATTCCTCAAAGCAGAGAGAGGAGAAATTAACATCAATATTAACAAAATAAACAGCTGGTACTGGAGTGTAATCTTTACAGAAAGATATTCTGGTTCTACTGAAACTAAGCAGACCAAAGATTTTAAAGACTTAGTAACTTGGTTAACAGATTCTAACAAAGTTCCCGAAGCGATAATAGATATGAGAAGTAACCTGAATATTATGAAAATAGATACAAAATATCCGGGAAGCTCCATTTATAAAGGAATTTTTAATTTACTCTTTAGGAGAGGGGCACGAGATTTTTATGAAAAAGATAAGATTAAATTTTCAGTGAAAGATTTAGAAGATCACCATATCTTTCCAAGAAAATTTTTAGAAAGCAAAAATATAAAAGTTGAAAAGGACATTGTACTCAACAGGACACTTATTTTATCATCCACAAATAAAAAAATTAGTAAAAAAGCTCCATCCACATACATTAAAGAAATGATAAGAATACATGGACATGAGGAAGAAGTAAAGAAAATTTTGGAGAAACATTTTATAAATGAAGAAATGTTTGAGCTGTTAAAGAGCGTGAGAGAAGATTCAACTTCAGATGAAATAACGGAAAAGTTTGAACAATTCATAATTATGAGAGAAAAACTGATTAAGAAGGAAATTAAAAAACTCACAGAAAAGGAGTGATGAGTAAATGTGGTATGACAGCGGGTACTCTACAGTGCTTCACACCTTGTCTCTATTAAATTCACTTGACAGGGGAATATGTGGCTCACCGGCACTCCCACAAATTGTTATGTGACTTCACATATTCAAGATAGGTTATATCCAAAAACAAGCTTTACTCACTTATAAGCTGTACAAAAGAAAAGCATAACACTTCCTGAGTTAAAACAGAAATGCTAGCTTATTTCCAGAACTCAGAAAGCTTCTTGTTTTTGAGAGAGATGATTTCTGTCTCTACAATTGGATTTATCTTGATTATTCCTTCTTTCTCCTGCATCTCCCGAAATTTGTCGTCAAGTTTCACAAATTCTTCCTCTTTTTTGGCAAGTTTTACCACAGGCACATTTTTCTCAAGCAGTGAGTTTATCAAACTGCAAAGATAATCCTCTTTAAACCCTAACAGGGAGGATATTTTTTTGTATGATACAAAGTCCTTTTCTTTCATGAGCAAAACAAACACCTGCTGCTCATTTAGGTTGAGGGTTATATCCTTTTTAGCGATGATTTTTAACCCAAATGTTGAAAGGAAAAGCTCCACATTGTTTATTTTTTCATTGAGCTTGTCAAGCTTCTCTTCAACCACATGAAGATAATCATATATTGATTGAATTTCTGAGGTGTTCTCGTTTATAGCAGTGAGGTGGTCATCTAATTCCTGCTTGACTTTGTCAAAAGAATTCTTAATCTTTTTCTCAATGCTCCTTCTCATGGACAACCCCAAGGGAATTTAGCACAACAGCTTTAAATATTTTTATATTGAAGAGTTTATATATAGTAACCATTAAATAGTAATAAAGCATATACAAAAGTTATTAATATAATATGTAGAAGCTATTTAAAAAGGTGTCAAAATGAAGAACAAAAGGGCTTTATTGGTTTTAGCATTGCTAATAACAAGTATTACAATGTATGTAACAAACAGCTTACCATCTCAGAGTACTAATATAAAATTGCTTGCTGTCAGTGAGATGAACAACCATTCTTTTACTGGTGAAACAGCAGACCTTTACTTCACTTTAAAAGATGGAAATGGCGGTGTCTTCTTAGACACATTTCCTTTAACCAAGATTGACACTCAAATTTCCACAAGATATGCGAAGGAGATAGCGTGTAGAGAGGCAAAGGTTGATTGTTCAAAGTACAACTTTTTTTACACAATAAGAGCTTCTTCTCCAATTATTGGAGGTCCAAGTGCCTCAGGAGCAATAGCAACTGTCACACTAGCTAAGCTTAAAGGTTTTAAGATAAAGAAAAATGTTGCTATGACAGGAACTATAAATTCCGGGGGCTTAATAGGGCCCGTTGGAGGTGTCAAAGAGAAGATAAAGGCGGCTGCACGAGCAGGGATACAAGAAGTGCTTATTCCAAAGATAGAACTTTACACATACAACAATCAAACAAATGAAACAGAGTTCAACAATTCTCTAATAAAATTAGGAGAGGATTTAGGAGTTAAAGTTATTCCAATAGATAATGTATACGAAGCGGTTTATTATTTTACAGGCAAAAACATAACTCCAAAGAGCAAAGAAATCAATAATCCAAATTATGACAAGATTATGAAAAATATTTCTATTGAACTGTGTGGAGAAGCAGAGAAGTTAAGAGCGAATATAAACTTAAACAAAACCTTAATTGTATTGGAAAAAGAAGAAACTAATAAAACTCTTGCAAACTCAACAAAGAATGTTGTGCTTTCTTTATATAATCAATCAACAAAATTAATCAACCTGTCAAAGGAAGCATTTAACAAGAGGAGGTATTATGCAGCGGCCAGTTATTGTTTTGGAGCAGACACAAAACTAAAGACCATTCAAATACTTGGTTCAGAGAATCTTTCTAAATATATCCTGCAAGCAAATGAAACTCTTACCAAATTAAAGGATGATAAAAGAACAAGTTTCAAGACAATTACAGAGCTTCAGACATATTTAATAATTGAAGATAGAGTTAAAGAAGCTGAGAATAGTTTAAACTCTGCACTAAAATCAAATACTTCTTTAGACAAGGCATCTAACTTAGCTTATGTGATTGAAAGAGAGAAAACTATCAATTTATGGACAAAATTTTACAAGATGCCTGGAAGAAGTTTTAACCTGAACAATCACCAATTAAGAATATCCTGCGTACAATCCTTATCAGAGGTCAGCAGTTCATATGAGTATATGAAGATGATATTTCCAATGAATCTAGATTATATAAGAGAGGATATAAACCAGGCAAGGCAATTGTCTGATAAAGGCAATTATGCTATGTGCCTTTATGAATCTTCAAAGGCAAAAGCTGAACTTAATTTAATATCCAGCACTATGGGAGTGAGTCAAAAGGCTATAAAACCATTAATAAATGAAAAATTGTCTGCAGCAAAGAGAAGCATTTCCGAAGAAGAGCAAAGGGGTATTTTTCCTATAATGGCGTATAGTTACTACCAATACGCAAACTCATTAAAGGACAGCGATGAGTTTTCAGCACTTTTGTATGCTGAAGAGGCTATAGAGTTGAGCTATTTAGATATATACTTCAGTCAGACAGGAGAAGGAAGAAGGTTCCTCAACAGCTCCAACACAAGCTTCATAAAAGGGTTCTTAATAGGTGTTGACTCCTGCCTCTTAATCTGGCTCATAAATGAGATGAGTGAGTCCCACAAAAAGAAAAGAATAAAACACAAGATTAAAGTCAGAAAAATTGTTAAAAAGCCAAAAAAGAAGCGGAAAAAGAAGTGAGCATAAAACCCAGGCAAACACCACAAGGATGTTTGCCCAGGAAAAAGAGGTGATAGACAACAAGGAAAGTAATGTTTAATCACTTAATAGTAAAGGTATATATTAACTACTATTTAAAGTTTTCCATAATTTAGTATATAAGAGTGGTAACAAAAAATGAAATGCGAACTTTGTAACAAGGAAGCAGCCGTTCATTATAAGTTCTCAAAACCTCTGTGTAAAAGCCACTTTCAGAAACAGATAGAAGCAAGAGTAAAAAAATCATTTAGAAGATTAGGCATAATCGAAAAGCACAAATTAGGGCAGTTAAACAAAGTAAAGATATATACAAGCAATGAACTTGCAGAGTATTTGATAAAAAAGATCATTCTACCCATACTTAAAAAGTCAGGCATAGAACTCGAATTAAAGAAAAATCAAGAGAAGGACTGTATAAATGCAGAATTTTGCGATGATATAACATGTAGAATGTTCTCCAATCTCATCCTTGGCAGGGACCCATGTGAGAGTATAGAGTTAGGAATATTGAGTAACATTTTAAGAACAGAAGCGTACATATATCAAGAGCTTGACAATAAAAACCACCTATTTTTTGATGCAGAGAAAATAAGGGAAATAGACGAAATGTTCAATGCGAAAATTAGCGACAAAACATACAGAAGGATTGATAAAGAGTTAATAGAAGTAGAGAATAAACATCCTGGAACAAAATTTTCAATGTTGAAATCATTTAGGAGAATATGTCAAGAAAAGAAGGGGCAAAGGACTTTGCAATAATCTTTGCAACAGCAATGCTAATTATATTTTCTTTTGTTGCAAATAATCTCCAAACTGGCGAAGAAGCACAGCACCTAACTGGAAATTTTGTAAGACCTCTAAAGCAGAACACAGATAACATATCGGTAACCGCACACTTCTGTCCAGAAGATAGATGCTATGAGACAATCATGCATGAATTAGAAAATGAAAGTAATATTACCTGCTTTTTCTACGAGGCAAACTTAGAGAGCTTTATAAACAAGATTGAACATAATGGTGAATTATATCTTGATTGCAGGAACAACATAAGCGGATCCCATTTGATACATCTAAAAAAGGGTCTCATGCATATGAAGTTCTGTGTGTTCAACAATACTCTCATCACAGGAAGCTTTAATCCAACAATCAGAGGAAATTATTATGATAACAATAATATCGTAATAATCAAATCCAAAGCTTTAAGCAGTGTATATAAAGATGAGATTAAGAAAAACTTTTCTGATAAATCTTTAGGAGTGGTAAGAATAAAATCTGACCACACAGAAATAATTAATTGCTTTCCGCAACTTGCCGACTGCGAGTCATTAATAATACAAGAAATTAATTCAGCCAATAAGAGCATATATTTTATGACATTCAGTTTTACAGATAGAAAAATTGCATATTTTCTTAAAAAGAGGAGCGACGATGGAATAAATGTCAAGGGAGTAGTTGAAGAAAAGTTCTACAATATAGTTCCTAATTCAATAAAGAATTTAACAATGATTGATAAAAATAGATACAACATGCACAACAAGGTCTTTATTATCGACAATAAAACAGTGATAACAGGAAGCTACAACCCAAGCTACAATGCAAAATACAACAACTGGGAAAACCTTATTGTCATAAAAAACAGAAACATTGCTAAGAAATTTGCGCAGGAATTCTTCAAGATTCTAAATTACAACAGAACAAGAGCTGACTCCTGTCTAAAAATTTTATTTGTTATTCCAAACCCGCAAGGTAGGGACGCTGGAAAAGAAGAGATAGTGATAAAGAACAACTGCAATAAATCTATAAACCTTAACTATTACTTTTTAGAAAGCAAAAATAATGTGCGAAGATTAAGGGGAATAATACAAGCTAAACAACAGATAATCATAAGAACATCAGGCTTAGTTAATTACCATGATTGGCTCTGTTTAGAGAATTACACAAACATATTAACAAATATCTCTTGGAGCAACGCCTCCGAAGATGAGATCATCAAATAGGTAAAGTTAAATATAAGTTGCCTTTTCTTAATTTATGAATGACAAATTAGACGGCGAAGTTAATAAGGAGTATTATAAAGAGAAATTAAAAGATTTCATGGTAGGAGTCTTAACATTAGCTATGTTAGGAGTAGCTGCAAGAATTCCTAAAATCAACACTTCAAACAACAAAAATTTCTCGGAGACATTAAAAGAAACAACCTACACTTGTGTTGAGAACTCGCAAAGGAATCATGAAATAGAAGAGCGTTTAAGATTTGATGAAAAAGTAAAAGAAAACAATTACAACAACCTAAACAAGATTATAGAGGAGAGACAGCAGTTAGAGGAAATAATAAATAAAAACCTCCTCGCCAATAAGTATATTCTACCAAAAGAGTTGACGACAAATAACCTCTACAAAGAGAAGATGAAGGAAACCGTCCGCTCAGAACTTGAAAAATACAACCCACAATTAGCATCCAAATCAGCTTACTTTGTGAATAAATGTTTAGAGCATAAGATAAATCCTCTACTGGTCCTTTACATGTGGAAAGTTGAATCCTTGTATGGAACAAAAGGCATAGCTGTAATTACAAAGTCCATAGGTAATGAAAGGTCTTACTCAAAGGACCCGAACAAAAATTTTAAGGGCTTTGCAATGTATGACTCTTTTGAAGAAGCATTGAAAGCCACGCTTGAAACTCTTGAAAGGTTAAAAAAACCAACAAGAGGGAGAATAGAAAACCTAATTAAATATTGGGCTCCTCCTCAAGAAAACGAAACTCAACTCTATGTTAATATTGTGAAAGAGGCAATCATAAGACGTCAAGAACAGATTAAAGAAGAATTAGAAAACAATAAATAAATTACTCACCTAAATTCTTACCTGTCAGGGCTTGCTTGATCTGATCCACTGCCATCTCCTCAGGATATCCACCAACATAACTTCCCTTGTCGTTAACAACTGTCTTTGGAACGCCCATAACCTTAAACCTGTTGCTCCACTCCGGGAACTCTTGAGCTTCTATAACCTGCCCCGTAACTTTGTCAGAATACATCGCATATCTAAAAGCGATTGATGCAGATGTTGGGCAGTGGGGACATTGCGGCGTAACAAAAACATTCAACTTAATTGGTTCTGTTAAGGAATCTAAAAACTCCTTTGATTTAGGTGTCAAGCCAGGGTCATTGTTCGATGCTCTGACAAGAACATCCAATAAATTAGCAAACTCGTAACCTGATGGTATTCCATAATAAACAATTCTTCCTTTGATATTTTTGTTCATAAGAACCACAGCGGGTGCATCTTCAAGACCCAAAACCTTTGCCTCTTTATCGTCCTTTTTATACTCCTTAAGCTTCAGATGTTCATTCAACTCTGTAAGCTCTGTTAAGAGCTCTTTTATTTGAGAACTCAAAGGAGCGTTTTCATTGTTAACATAAACAATATTAACATCTTCAGTCATCTTTGACAAGATTTGTTTGACCTGTTCTTTTGTACCTTCATCTAAAATCATAAAAACACCTCCAAATCAGAAAGAACCCCCCTCCTTTTTTAAATGTTTTGGAGTAGAGAGCATTTCATTAGAATGATAATTATTCTCAATTTTCAAGCAAAACATATATTAATCCCTTCCAAGTTCTTTTTTGTATGGAAGAATTTATAGATAAAAGATTTACATATGCAGTGGTTGGGGCCTCCAAAAATCAAAGTAAGTATGGCTTCAAGGTCTTGAAGGATTTAAAGGATGCAGGATTTCGAGTTGTTCCAATCAATCCTCACGAGACAGAGATTTTAGGTATGAAGTGCTTCAAAAGTTTAAAAGATGTTGATAAAAAGATCGATGTTGTCATTACAGTAGTTCCTCCAAAAATAACTGAGAAAATCGTTGAAGAGTGTTCAAGTTTAGGTATAAAAAAGGTTTGGATGCAGCCCGGCTCTGAAGATGAAAAGGCAATTAATTTTTGCAAAAGGAATCATATTAATGTAGTTTATAACACTTGCATAATGGTCGAGCATAAACTTTTAGATAAGAGCTTCTTTATTTAAACAGAAATATATGTCAGTATACTAAATAGTAAGATTTAAATACTAATAGTGTTTTTTCTCTTAAAAATAATCAATTAAAGAGGTGATTTAATGAATAAAAAAGGACAAGCCGCAATGGACTTTTTAATGACATACGGCTGGGCAATACTTGTAGTGTTGATAGTGATAGGAATATTGGCATACTTTGTAAAGCCAAGTAGTTTAGCACCGAATAAAGCACAGTTTGACGGCACAACAGATTTACAGATTCCAGCACATGGCTACACTGTTAAAAGCACAGGCGCAACTCAGATAGCTGTCAGTAACACAGGAGGCACTGACTTCAAAAATGCGACTCTATATGTAATATATGGAAACAAGCAGGTAACCTGTTCGCCAAATTCAACAACATTATCTGCAGGAAGTCAGCAGATATTTAACTGCACAGTTGACCCCGGAAAAGCAGGAGATACTTTTGACGGAACCTTAAAATTAGAATACACAGCCGAAGGGATATCTCATACATCAACAGGAAGTATAAGAACAAAGTATGAGTAAACAAAATATTTTTATTTTATTAATTTTTTATTATAAAAAAAATTTAATTTTTCTGACCAGGTATTGGCCTTTTAACTGTTACTGGTAAAACTCCTGCTTCAAATTCCATCTCAGCAATTCTTATGGGATTATACTTTATCTGTTTAAGTTCCTCTTCGCTCAACTTTATGAGTGCAGGGGCGCCCATAGATAATTGCAGGGCTCTGCTACCTATCATCCTTGCCTTCTCATACTTTGTGTATTGAATTAATTCAGAATTATTAGTTTTTTTGCCTGCCATGAAGCATGGGTTAAAACACTAATATTAAAAGTTTGTGGTATTTTTATCAGTGAAAGCAGAGCAGCGAAACCTTTAAAAAGCTCTCCAATCTCATTTTTTTGAGGTGATAAAATGGGAGATATTATTATAAGAAGTAAAATAAAGGAATATGCAGAAGTTGATGGTAAGAAATTCCAAGTTGCGAGCGATTTTGCAGATGAGCTTGCTAAGAAGGTTGAAGAGCTCATTAAACAGGCCTGCAAGAGAGCTGAAGCTAACGGAAGAAAAACTGTCATGGCAAAAGACCTTTAAGAAATTTTTATTTATTTTTCTTGTTCTAGATAGAGCATAAAAATAATAAATTTATAAAAATAAAAATTTTAGAGGAACTTCTTTATTTTCTTCCTTATCTCCTCTGCTTTCTCTATTGAGAGTTCAACCATGCGATTTGCTTCGTCAACAGTTATTGGTGACTCGCCTCCTTTCTGAAGAGCGGTTATGATTCCTCCTTCTATGGATGTTGCAGTTAATCTTGCGTCTATAAAACTCTCCTCCTCCGCAGTTGGATCAACAAGCAGCATATCTGCAAATTTGAACACAGTTACTGGAATGGGAACTTTACTCACTGGAAGTTTCTTCGTTGTGTGCTTCTTGTAGTTAACCACTTCTCCATCATACTCTGGAAAAACCGCATTCTTCAATGCAAGTATTGCTGCTATTCCAGACGCGTCTATAAGGTTTCCATCGTCATTTAGAGGAGCAATATCCACATTAACGACCCAAACCTTTTCTTTTGGTTCTATGCAAAGAGCTTTAACATCAACAGCATGAGATTCTCTTATACCTCTATCGACAACTCTTGCAAGTTCTATAGCTTTTATGGACGGAGGTCCTACTTCAAAATCAGGGCTTGCCAGAGGCGACAAGTCGCTGTTAACTGATAAAACGCCTTCATCTGGTGTGTCGGGGAATGGCTTATCAACACTCAGCTTCACACCCGCAAGAACTTCTGTTTCTCCAAGCTTAACATGTGCAAAGCCTTCAGCTGTCTTAACCTTTCCAACCTCTACCTTCAAATCTCTAAACTCAAATGGCTTTCGCGAATCAAACCTGATTCCTTTTTTCAAAGCATGAACAATGTCTTGTTTTATTAAGTTCATTCTACCACCTCGCTATCTGCTTTAACTCCTTTGAACTTGTCTTTCAAGGCCTTCACCTGGATCTCATGAATCTTGTCAATTGGTTTTTTAACTATTTCCAAGAGCTTCTTTAAATCTTCCTTTTCAAACTGGCCGTCCATCTGCAGTAGTGTTATTTCCTTTGTTCTTGGAAGCATCGCAACTGGCATATCAACAACTATGCCTTCATATGCTTCTTCTGGGTAGCACAGGTCAACCACATATTGATTATTGACTTTTCCAACAGCAATTGCAGCTGGAATGTCCTTCATCTTTAGGCCTGCATCTGCAAGTGCGAGTGCGGCTGCGTTTATGCCTGCACATCTCGTCCCCGCATCTGTCTGTGCAAGTTCAATGAACACGTCTATAACAGAATTTGGAAATTCGTCAAGGTCAAGCACTGGTGCCAAAGCTTTCTCAGTGACCATTGAGATTTCCTTGGCTCTTCTTGAAGGTCCTGGTCTAACCCTGTCGCCCATTCCTGAGAAGGGCATCATGTTGTACCTGCATCTTAAAATTCCTTTGCTAGGATTTTGCATAGACCTTGGAAACAATCTTCTCGGTCCATACACTGCCGCGTAAGCCCATGTGTTGCCATCTTTAAAGAACGCTGAACCATCAGCCCTTGGAATGATTCCAACTTTGGCTTCAATTGGCCTAAGCTGGTCAAATTTTCTTCCATCAACTCTTTTATCATAAGTTATTTCATACTTCATAATACCACCTTTTTATGCTTTTGATTTTAATTCCTTCAATGAGTTCTCCATAAACTCCTTGATTCTGTTTGTTAGCCCTGAGGTCAACGCTTCGCGCTCAATTTTTCTTATTGTTGTAATGACAAGGAGCTCCATCTCCGGTTCTCCTTGTATCCAGACATATCCATTCTGTCCTATTAAGATTCTGCACCCACTTAAATCCTTAAGCATGCTTATCATTGAACCACTCTTTCCTATTATCCTCGGGACTTTTGTATGATTAACCTTTATGATAGTTCCGCCTTGAAGCTTTCTCAAGCCCGGTCCTTTCATAGTTAAATCCACAAGTTTCTGTGAGGTTATGTTGATTATTTTAGCTACAACATAATCTCCAATGTCATAATACTTTGTCAGGTCAGCTCCTCTTGGTATGAAGGAAGTTGTGCCATCCTTCATAGAAAGAACTCCTGAATATGCTGAGTCAAAGTCAATCCTCCAGCCGGACATCATGACATCAACAACCTGTCCTATGATAATGTCTCCTACCTTTGGGATGTAAGTCCCAGAAACAGGAACCACTTTTAGAACTCTTCCATCAATATAGGCAACTCCAAGAATGTTGGAATATATTTTCTCACCTTCTCTAAAGGTTCCTGATGATGGAACATAGTCCATTCCCTCTGCTAATAGTTCTCCAGGAACTACTATATCTTTATGTTTTACAAATACCTTTCCCATTTTCAAACCTCCTTCTTTGTTATGTAGTTATCGCCATGCGTCAACTTGTTTATTTTATCTATAAAGTCAAGCTCCAAAGGAGCACTAACTTCTACATCTGCTTTTAGAGAGCCGTCGGAAAGCCAGGATTCAGACCTTATTGTGCCCATGGCTTTTATTGTTGAGTATGCTCTTCCAGAGTAAGCTGCGGGTATTTTCACAGTAAATATTACGCTGTGCATGCTTATGGGAATTATCTTTGCAATTTCTTTAACTACCCTTTTAACTTGGTCCTCTGGCTTTTTAAACATATCAACTCTAACCTTTGCTTCACTCATAGCTGAGAGAATTCTGTGCATTGGATGTGGAAGCTTCGTCCTTGGATCAATTGCACTTCTAGATATTATCTCTGCGATTCTTCTACGCTTGGATTCTAAAAGCTGTTCCCTATACTCTGATGTAAATTCTATCTCCCCATCTGAAAGAATTCTCTCTGCAATTTCAAGTTCGTCTTCTGTGCCAAAAAATTCTTTAAGGAGTTTTTCAGAGGCGAGAAGACCTTTCTGTGCATCAGAGAATATGTGCTCGCTCTTCAGAACTTCTCTTATGTCAAAGTTGTCAGGATTTCGTCTAAACTTAACTGCTAAATCTGGGTCTATAACCACTTCAAATCTTTTACCATTAATTTCTAATCTTGCAACATTGAAGTGCACTTTTTCCTTTCCGAGATTAAAACTCATAAGTTTCTCACCTTGATTTTATTAAAGATTTTATCTTTGTCTGAGGCACGACTGTGTATTTCCTATCTTTTGTTGTTATATATACTGCAGTTATTCTTTCTGGACTGATTTTCTTATTATTAACTTTAACAAGTAAGGATACTCCAAGTTTAAGTGCATCTTCTATCTTCATATCCTGCTTGTATAATTTAACAAGCTCCTTTTTAATCTCCTCTGAGTTCTCCCCAACAACTGCTGCTTTATACCTAAAGTATATTCCAATGGGGTCTGTTTCATAGACCTTTGGGCCTTCACTATCAACTCCTGCAAAGAGAAGTGAAACACCAAAGGGTCTTAAGCCAGCACTTTGAGTGCACACCTGCTTCAAAGAGCAAATTTCTTTAACAATTGTAAGCACATCAACAGGCGTTCCATAAGTTAATGTGTGTCTCTGAGCTTCCACCTGTGCTCTCTCAACCAAAACTCTTGCATCAGAAACAATTCCAGATGCAGTAACCGCTATATGATCATCAACCTTCCACACCTTCTCAACTGACTCTGATATGATGAGAGGGTCAACAATTCTCTTATCAGCTACTATGACCACGCCATCTCTGCATGTAAATGCCATTGCTGTTGAGCCTTGGCCAACAGTTTTCTTAGCATACTCAACCTGCAAAAGACGTCCATCCGGGCTGAACATTGTAATAGCCCTATCGTATCCCATAACTTGATGTTGTAATGGTTCCATTCCTGACATTTTATAACCTCCTTTTATACTCATTCAAAAAAGATTTCGCCTTTTTTAATGTTCCGCTGACTTTAAGTGTTCTCACACTTGCCTTTTTTTTATTTATTTCTTTGATTGTTAAAACGCTCGCCTTGAACTTGTTGATAAAGGTTCGGTCCACTTTTATGATTCCCATGTTTTTGTTCCACGAATTATTTATCATCCAAAGCTTTGCTTCTGAAAGCCCGGACAATCCAAATAACTTTAATACTGAACTTTTAATTTCGTCAAACACTTCTTCTTTATTGAAGTTTAAGTCATCACAAGGCAATACTTCAACAACAGCATATCTAACTTTTTCCCTCATAGTGGGAGGCAAAAACTTCATTTTAATCGACCTAAAACACCTTTAGGGGTGTGAAAGAATATACTTCCTCCATCCCGCGTTTTCTCCAAATCCAAGAAAAAACTGTACTTTATAAATGTTTTGGTGTTGTTTTCATTTAAGAAAATGTGAAAGCAGAAGATTTATAAATCACTAAAGAGTAGATATAAATATGAAAAAGAGATTAGAAGAACTACTCAAAATAAAGGGAGAGATGGATAAAGAGGTAAAAGAACAAAAGAAAACAAAACTCCTAAACTTGATAAAGAGCATAAGTTCTTTATACAACAAAGATGTTTATTCAAAAGGAATTGTTATCTTAGAAAATGAAAATGAACTCTACGAGCTTAAAAAAGAAGAACAAACAAAAGATAAATTTAGGCTAACAATTGAGAAGAGCAACAATAGCAAGTATGGTAATTACACGATGCTTTTAAATATTGAGGATTCAAAAGTTTATCTTGAATTCTTAGATGAATTTCAGAAAGAAATAACAAATGAGTTCAAACTGAGTTGGGACAGATGGCATTATTTAGTTGAGAGTTTAACAAAGACAAAGATTCGTATGGAAAAGCAGAATCAAATTTACGAAAACATCAAAAAACTTAAAAAGAAATAAGATAAAGTAATACTCTATGAAGGATAGAATAACTCTAACAATTGATTCTTCTCTTATCAAAGAAGTTGATAAAACAATTGACGGCTTCAAAATAAAGAATAGGAGTCACGCGGTTGAACTCTTGCTGAAAAAAGCCCTTGGAAACCACATTCCAAAAAAAGCAGTTATCTTAGCTGCGAGTGAAGGAAAAAAATTAAGGCCCTTAACTTATGAAACTCCAAAGCCCTTGATAAAGATTCATAATAAGCCAATATTGGAATATGACATTGAACTTCTAAGAAGCTTCGGCGTTAAAGACATAATTATATTTGTAGGATACTTAAAGGAGAAGATTAAAGAATACTTTGGAGATGGATCAAAGTTTGGTGTAAGTATCACATACATTGACCAGAATCCTAAAAAACTTCCAGGAACCGCGGGCTCTTTGAGAAGCGTAATGAATATGATAAATTCTACATTCCTCCTCTTATACGGAGACAATTTGTATGATATTGACCTAAGCGAATTTTACATATTTCACAAGGAGAATAATGCCTTAGTAACTGTCGGTTTGAAGAATAAGACAACAAATTTGAGTAAGTATGGGCTTGCAGAGCTTAGAGGAAACCAAATTGTGAGATTCAACGAGAAGCCGAACACTCCGCATTCAGGGCTTGTGAATGCAGGTATATTTCTCATAGAACCTGAAGTTATGAAGCAAATCCCAAAACATGGATTTAGCATGCTTGAAAAAGATGTGTTCCCAGAGCTTGCAAAGAGAGGAAAACTTTTTGGCTACATATTTGACGGGCAATGGTTTGATATAAGAGACAACAAGAGCTATGAAGAAGCAATAAAAGAATGGGCTCAAAACATTTATTGAGGTGAAACTATGCCAAAAATATTCAGAACATATGACATAAGAGGAATTTATCCTAATGAGTTTAATGAAGAAGACGCAGGTATAATTGCAGAGGCATTTTTCCAATATTTAAATGAAAACGAGATGAGCAAGAATATAGTTGTTGGACATGACGGCAGGCTGTCAAGCGAAAAAATAGCAAAGGCAGTCGTGGATGGATTAATAAACAGTGGTGCAAAAGTCAAAGATATTAAGTTATCAACTACGCCCTTACTTAATTTTGCAATTGCTCATTATAAAGAAGATGCGGGAATAATGATAACTGCATCTCACAACCCTCCAGAGTATAATGGCATGAAGCTCATAGGAAAAAATGCATTGCAGTACTATTACAAAAATGGAATTTCAAGAGTTGAGACAATATATAACAATCTAAGAAGAGGTTCTGAGGAGTTTTGCTCAAAAAAGGGGTCAGCATCTGACTTACATAAGAAGGTTTTAAATGATTACATAAATAGAATAATAAAGTTTTACGATCCGGGAAGTGTGAAAAGAGAATTCGCAGTTGATTTCTTAAACGGTGTGGGCTCAGTAACTGCAAAGCCCTTCTTTGACAGGATGCATCTCAGACCAAAACTCCTGCATCAAAAGATTGACGGAAACTTTCCGAATGGACTACCCAATCCTATGGAAGAAAAGAATTTAGAGGTTCTAAAGTCAGAGGTCTTAAATAATGACCTTGATTTTGGAGTTGCCTTTGATGGAGACGCGGACAGACTTGCTCTGATTGATGAGCATGGCAGGTTAGTTCCTGCAGATTTTCTATTCGGCTTGCTCACGCTTGAAGAGTTAAAGAGGGGAGATGGAACCGTCTATGTTGATTTGAGATTTAGTCGAGGAGTCATAGAAGTGTTGAAGGAGCACGGAGCAAATGTCCAAGTTTTAAGAGTTGGCAACCCATTTTACAAAGAGGCATTGTACGATGATTCAAACGCAATAGGAGCTGCCGAGCTTTCAGGTCACATAATGTTTAAGGAAAACTATGGAATTGATGATGGATTATTTAGCTTGATAAAACTGCTTAACATAACAACAAAGTATGACAAAAGAATATCTGATATGCTGATGCCATTTTACAGGTATTATAGAAGCGGAGAGATAAACTTCAAGCTTGACAATGACTCAAAAGCTGAAAGGATAATCTCAGCTTTGAAGAAGAGATATAAGGATGGAGAGCAGATAACCATAGATGGGCTGAAAGTTAATTATGAGTCATGGTGGTTTAGCGTTAGGAAGAGCAACACAGAACCATTACTGAGACTCATAGTAGAAGCTAAGTCAAAGCGCGAACTGAATGAGAAAGTTGATGAAATAACAGAGATTATTAATAAAGGGTAGAAAGATTTTTATAATTATAAAACAAAAAATCATTTGAAGGTGATAAAATGCCAAAGGAAAGCACAAAAAAGAAAACAGGCAAAACAAAAAAGAAGAAGAGCACAGCAAAAAAGAAGCAGGTTAAAAAGGAAATAAAAGAACTCAAGTCTAAGAAGCCGAGGATTATCCAAACTAAAAAAGTTGATTTAAACAAGAAGAATAACTTAGAATCATGGGTTATTTTAGGAGTAATTATCATATTAATCGGAGCAATAATATTCATTGCATATAAAGGTTATCACCTTAAAAACAGCACTTCCAAAGAGGAGGTCTTAGCAGTTGTCAATGACCAGAAGCTTACCAAACCAGAATTCCAAAAAGAGTATGATTTCTTCTTCTTTATACAGGGGATTCCATTAGCGTATAAAGCCGCAATAAGTAAAGATGCCATACTAAATCAAACAATAAATGAAATGCTTCTACTTCAATATGCTAAGAAACTTGGCATAACTACTTCAGAATCAGAAGCGGATGCGTTGATAAATAAAGTTGCTCAAATGAGCAATCTATCCATAACAAATATAACAGAGATCCTTGCAGCGAGGAATTTTACCATGGATGATTTAAAGGAGTATTATGTGAAGAGCATTACTCTAAACAAGTTGATAAATAGAACTATACTGCCAAAGGTTAATGTTACAGACGCGGAAATAGAGCAATTTTACAAGAACAAAAACATAACAACTCCTTACAATGAAACGAAAGATAAGATACGCGAAGCTCTGATAAAAGAGAAGGAAATGGAACTACTGAACAGTATGATAAAAGACCTAAGAGCAAGGTCAGTTGTCAAGATAAACAAAAGCGTTTTGAAAGAAATAAGGTAAATTAAAAAAAATATTTTTTGTTTTATATTTCTGTCATCTTTTTTATTAAGATTCTTGAATCAGTTGGTCTAACTTTCAAATCAGAGCCAACAAGAATTTCAACTCTGCCCTTTTCAGCAGCTCTAACAAGGTCTCTATCAATATCGCCATCAACAACAACGGCATATACTCCAGAATGTATGCTGTTCAAAGTCGCCTTAAGTTCTGTCAAAGGAACCTTGCCAAGGATCTTTAAGTTGCTGTCAAGCATGCACGCTCCTCTTGTTCCGAGGAGGTTCTCAGATATGTCTCTCAACTTTTTCTTAACCTCATCAGTAAGTTTGACAGATTTATTACTGTTGTTTCTGCTGTTAGAAGTTCTATTGTTCCTCTGATTGTATAATCTTCCTCCGTAAGAGCTTCCCTTCCTCTGAAGCTTATCACTGTTGCTTGCTGCAACATGGTCCTTACCGCCAATATCCATAAGATACTGCTCTCTGGTTATCCTTGACCTCAACGCCTTGTGAATCTCCTTTTTAGTTATCTCTTCAACCTCTTTGCCGTCAGGGGCTTGAGCGACAAAATCAATGTCTGCAACATTCAGAAGCTCTCTAATTATGAGGTTTCCACCCCTATCACCATCTGTAAATACAGTAACTGTTTTTCGTCTGCTCAAATCAATAATTGTCTTTGGCACGCTGGTTCCATTTATCGCAATGGCATTCTTAAACCCATGCTTTAATAGGTTAAGAACATCTGCCCTTCCCTCAACAACTATAATCTCATCAGAGTCATCAATAGCAGGCCCAGCAGGAAGCTTATCCTTACCATAAGTTTGTATTTCCATCATCCTAACTGAGTATGCAACCTCATCGCTTAAATCCTGCGAATCTGGAATGACCTCTTCAAGCATCTTCTTCAAAAGCTCCTTTGCTCTATCAATAACATACCTTCTCTTGCTTACTCTAACATCTTCAATAGAAGTCACTTTAACTTTTGCATTGCATGGACCAATTCTTTGAATAATCTCCAAAGCTGCAGCGATGATTGCTGTCTCCGCTTTATCTAATGAACTTGGAATAGTTATTGTTCCAAGTGTTTTTCCCGCCTTTGTCTCAACATTAACTTCTATCCTGCCAATTCTACCTGATTTTTGAAGCTCTCTGAGCTCTAAATCCGGGCCCAAAAGACCCTCTGTCTGGCCAAAAATAGCACCTATCACATCGGGCTTATCAACAACTCCATCAATGGTAATGTCGGCATGAACAATATATTTAGCCGAAACTGGACTTATTTTTCCCATATAAATCACCTTTTAATCAATTTTTATCAAATTATTCAAACCAACCTTGGGTACAGAAGAAGCTCGCTAAGATTAATAAAATCTAAATTAGGAAAACAACCTAAAAGTGAAAATGATGAAATTGTGAGCATTCTCCCAAACCCAAATGATTGATTATGAATGTGAAAATTGCCGCCCGCTACACTAACTCCCAAGTTCATAGCTTGAAGCATTCTTAAGCTCCCCTGAGTACCTCTCATGGCGGGCTGAATTGTGCAAGAGTGTCTCCGAATCATTCAAGGCGTAGCGCCCATTCTTCGAAGGACCCATTTGCACATTCCCAAGAATAAACCTCACTTATATAAAGGTTTCGGAACGGCAAGAAAAGAAAAATAGAGCAAATTTTTATTCCAACTTTCTTAGTGTATTTCCTCTATTAATAAGCCAAATCAGTTTTTATTATTTTTTACTCTTTCTTCCAAATTTAAGGTTGTTTTATAACAAATTGCAGAGCAAAAGCAATATTTCAGGTAAGAATTACTACTAACTAGTATAACAGAGCGTATATGTGAACTCCGAGAGATACTACATATTGTGTTGTTCGTTTTAAGAACTTTCATCAGAACACAGTTTTTCCACGCCTCAGAGCTTAAAACTGCAAAACAAAATCTGATAATATATGTTAAAATTTGTAATGACAAAAAATCTATGTTAAGAAGAAATGAAGCTAAAATATAACTCTATGAAATTAAATCTTTTTAAAGCAAAAAATTATTTTCACATTTGGTGTTGAAAAATGATTCAAAGCATAAGAAAAAGAGACGGCCGCATCGTCAAGTTTGACCAGAACAAAATAACAAATGCTATTCTCAAAGCAACAGAGGATTTGAATAAAAAAGATGAAAATCTTGCCAAGACAATAAGTGACAGAGTTGTCAAAAGATTAGAGAAAGAAATTGAAAGGGAAGAGATAAGTATTCCAACTGTAGAGCACATTCAAGACCTTGTTGAGAAAGAACTTGTTAATGCTAAAAAATATGATGTGGCTAAACAGTACATCCTCTACAGAAACCAACATGCAGAGTTAAGAGAGATGAGAAACCTCTTGGCAAATGTTAAGATTATTGAAGATTACCTTGACTTAAGTGACTGGAGAGTCAAGGAAAACGCAAACATGACTTATTCTTTACAAGGATTAAACTTCCACATATCATCAATAGTTACATCAGAATACTGGCTCAATAGAGTTTACACTCCCCAAATGAAAAAGGCACATTTGGACGGCGACTTCCACATACACGATTTAGGTGAGTTAAGTGTTTATTGTGTTGGATGGGATTTAAAAGATTTGTTAATGACCGGTTTTAGAGGCGTGCCTGGAAAATTAGCGTCAAAACCTGCAAAGCATTTAAGGACTGCTCTTGGTCAGATAATCAATTTCTTCTATACCCTGCAAGGAGAAGCAGCGGGAGCTCAAGCGTTTTCAAATTTTGATACTCTGCTGGCTCCCTTCATAAGATATGATAATTTATCGTATAAAGAGGTAAAACAGGCATTTCAAGAATTCATGTTTAATATAAATGTTCCAACAAGAGTCGGCTTTCAAACACCATTCACAAACTTAAGCTTCGATTTGAAAGTCCCTGAATTTATGAAGAATGAACCTGTTGTTATAGGTGGAAAACTAATGGATAAAACCTACGGCGACTTCCAAAAGGAGATGGACATATTAAACCAGGCCTTCGCAGAGGTTATGGAAGAAGGAGATGCAGATGGTAGAGTGTTCACATTCCCGATTCCAACTTACAGTATAACCAAAAACTTTGACTGGGATAACCCAACCTACAACAAGATTTGGGGCATGACTGCAAAATATGGAATACCTTACTTCTCAAACTTTATGAACTCTGATTTAAATCCAGAGGATGTTAGGTCAATGTGCTGTCATTTAAGATTGGACAAACGAGAGCTAAAGAAGAGAGGAGGTGGTTTATTCGGTGCAAATCCATTAACAGGCAGCATAGGCGTTGTAACTATAAATATGCCGAGAATAGGGTACCTCTCAAAGAATGAAGATGAGTTCTTTGAGAGATTGACAAATGTTATGAACTTAGCGAAAGAAAGCTTAGAGATAAAAAGAGACCTCCTTGAAAAATTAACAGAGAAAGGGCTTTATCCATACTCAAAGTTTTACCTAAGGAATATTAAACTTGCATTCGGACACTACTGGCAGAACCACTTCTCAACAATTGGACTTGTTGGATTAAATGAAGCAATTATGAACCTTCTCGGAGTAACTATTGGAGACCCTGAAGGTAAAGCCTTCGGTGAAAAGGTGCTCACCTTCATGAGAAACAAGCTTGCTGACTTCCAAGAGGAAACAGGAAACATATACAACTTGGAAGCAACACCAGCAGAGGGAACATCTTACAGATTAGCGAGGATTGATAAGAAGAAGTACCCAGACATAATTGTTGCAAACAATGAGGCAGTTAAGAACGGAGCAGAACCCTACTACACCAACTCAAGCTTATTGCCAGTTAACTTCACAGATGACCTGTTTGAAGCGTTGAGGTTACAGGACAAACTTCAATCATTATACACAGGAGGAACTGTCTTCCACACATACTTAGGGGAGACACAGCCAACACCAGAGTCAGTTAAAAACCTTGTGAAAAAGATCTGTGAGAATTTCAGCTTGCCTTATTTTACTATTACACCGACATTTAGCGTGTGCCCGATTCATGGATACATATTTGGAGAACACAAATACTGTCCAAAGTGCGAGGCGGAAGGCAGACAAACAAAGTGTGAAATCTACTCAAGAGTTGTCGGTTATTTAAGGCCAGTAAATCAATGGAATGACGGAAAGCAGGAGGAGTTCAAGCAGAGAAAAATCTTTGATAAAGTAATGTTAAAAGTGAAGATGAAGGAGCAGTGATAAAATGCTGATAGGCGGGTTCCAAAAGCAGAGTTTAATAGATTACCCGGGAAAGATATGCTCAATTGTCTTCACAATTGGGTGCAATTTCCGGTGTCCTTTCTGCCACAATTCAGAGCTCGTCCTGCCAGAGAAGATAAAAAAGATAAACAGAATTCCTGAGAGGGATGTCTTGGATTACATTGAGAAGAATAAGAAACTACTGGATGCAGTTGAAATCACGGGTGGCGAACCAACTCTCCAAAAGGACTTAAAAGATTTTATTAGAAAAATTAAGGAAAAGGGGTTATTGGTTAAGCTTGATTCCAACGGCACAAATCCAAAGCTCATCAAAGAATTATTGGATGAGAAACTAATAGATTACTATGCTATGGACATAAAAGCACCGTTGGAATTTCAAAGCTACAACAGAATTGTTGGCGGAGTCCTAACAGATAAAATGTTTGAATCAATCAAAGAAACAATTAAAATCATTATGAAATCAAGCATTGAATATGAATTCAGAACAACTGCAATAAGGGGATTCCACAAAAAAGAGGATTTTAAGAAAATCTGCGAGTTTATTAGAGGAGCAAAGAGGTATGTTCTGCAAACTTTCAACCCGGAGAACACTCTGTCAGATGAGATGCACAACTACAAAGCCTTTACAGAGCAAGAATACAAAGAGATTATAAATGATTGCAAGGGATTAGTCAAAGAAATAAGTTATAGGTAATGAAATTTTTGCAGCCTTATTTTATAAACATTAAAATTCATTCATAAGTATTTCCGCAATATCCTCCACTCTAGATGTATATCCTAAGTATTTCAGAGCATTAGTGAGGTTTTTGTCGTTGAATGGAACAATCAAATCCCCCGAGATATCCAAATTATGAACCTCTTTTTCTACCCTGCCATAAAGATCTGCAAAATTCTTTACAATGTGTAAATTAAACCCCAATTTGTAAGGAGGAAGAACTTCTATATTAGGAAGCTCAAGCAGGATCGTCGGAGTA
>Ga0256842_1000869_pt1 | contig 26126 bp, 20 predicted proteins | sample 4559240metaG_FD_185973 | JGI IMG/M metagenome (GOLD analysis project Ga0256842, IMG submission 185973) | Hydrothermal vent microbial communities from Guaymas Basin, Mexico - 4559-240 | ecosystem: Environmental > Aquatic > Marine > Hydrothermal vents | place: Mexico: Guaymas Basin | collected... | reverse complement strand
AATTGAAACGAAAAAATGATTGAGATTCCCGCTTTCGCGGGAATGACAAGATGACATTTTAATTAGATTATTTGGAAGTTATATTTAGTAAAGACGCATGGACGTGCGTCTCTACTTTATAGGAATTGAAGGCTGGAGAGATGCATAATTTTACATCTATATTATTTATTTATAAACAAATAGACTCCCGAATATTCTCAAAGGGGAAGAGATTTTTTTGCTAAGAAATTTTTTACTATGTAAGCTGTAGAATTATTTAACTTGCCCTAAATTTCGCATAGTTTCTCAATATTATCTAAAGAATCCTCCTCATCTCCGGATTTATCTATCAAAAATATCATTGCCTTCAGTATCAATTGCTACATAACAGGGAAAATCTTTTACTTCTAATTTCCGAACTGCTTCTGATTGCAAATCTTCATAAGCAATAATTTCCGATTTTACGATTGATTCGGAAATAACCACCGCTGCTCCCCCAATTGCAACAAAATAAACAGCTCCAAATTTTTTAATACATTCTTTTACTTCTGAATTTCGTGGTCCTTTTCCAATCATACCTTTTAATCCCATTTGCATAAATTCACAGGCAAAAGAATCCATTCGATAACTGGTAGTTGGTCCCGAAGATCCGATTACATCTCCCGGTTTTGTTGGAGAAGGTCCCACATAATAAATAATTTGATTCTTCGGATTGAACGGCAATTTTACCTCATTTTTATTATCTTCTAAAAATCTTTTATGAGCGGCATCTCTGGCAGTGTAAATTGTACCTGACAATAAAACTTTATCACCCATTTTAAGTTTATGAAGTATTTCATCAGTTAACGGAAGCGTTATTTTAATTTCCATTTTTCTCCTCAAATTATTTCTTCAGCATGTCGGTGAGCGTGACATTGCAAATTTATAGCCACCGGAAGTGACGCAATATGACAAGGATAAGTTTCGACAGCAACTTTTAAGGCAGTTGTTTTCCCTCCTAAACCTTGTGGTCCGACATCGAGTTTATTGATTTCAATCAGCATTTCTTTTTCAAATTTAGCCCATTTAGGATTTTCATTAAATTCATCAATTGGTCGTAAAAGAGCGATTTTGGACAAATACGCCGAGTAGTCAAAATTCCCACCAATCCCAACGCCCACAATAATTGGCGGACATGGATTCCCGCTGGATTTTTTGATTCTTTCTAAAATAAATTGTTTTACACCTTCCAATCCGTCGGCAGGTTTTAGCATTCTAACTTCACCCATATTTTCAGCACCGCCACCTTTTGGAGCGACAATTATTTTTAATTTATCACCCGGAACAATTTTTTCATAGATGATTGCCGGAGAATTATCCATGGTATTTTTTCTTTCAAAAACAGGATCTTGAACAATTGATTTCCGCAAATATCCTTCAAAGTAAGCTTCTCTCATTCCGTCATTTACAGCATCTTTCACAAAGCCGTTCGTAAAATGTATATCTTGACCTATTTCCATAAAAACCAAAGCAGAACCGGTGTCTTGGCAAATTGGTTTCATTTTGTTTTTTGCTAATTCTGCATTTTTCAAAATTGTTCTCAAAATATCTTTTGCTAATTGAGACCTTTCTTTTTTCAAAGATTCTTTAATCTTGTCTTTAACTTTATTATCCAAATAAAAATTAGCTTTTAGAAACAATCTTTTCACAGCTTCTTTGACTATTTTTACATCAATTTCTCTCATTAATAACCTTCCTGTTTCTATATATTTTGGAGATTTGAAAAATATTCTGTTACAAAATTACTCGCCATTTTAGCTGCGTCAATCCCGTTTTGAGAACAATTATAGATTGAAAATGCTGTTGATAATGCACAGCCTGTTCCGTGTGAATACTTCCAATCTTGCTTCTTTTTTTGAAAAGATTGAATTCCATTTTTAGAGATATAATATTCAGTAATTTCTGACGAATTATCCGTATGTCCACCGGTTAGATAAATATTAAGATTTTTTTTTTGAGAATAAGATAAAGCCGATTCTATCAGTTTTTTGATTTCAGAATTATGTGGCATTTTCAGAATACGTTTTAGCTCCGGAATATTGGGAGTAATCGTAACTTTTTGAGAAAAAAAATCCTCATACATTTTAGGATTTTCTATAAAAGAACTTCCGTTTGTAGGAGAAAAAACAGGGTCAATTACAATTTTCCCGCAATCAGTTTTATCCAAAAATTCTTTGATTATTTTTATTTGAGAATTTCCACAGATTGCTCCAATTTTAATCGCATCAAAATGATAGTTATTCAGTGCGAAATCCAATTGTTTTTTCAGAAAGTCGGCTTCTATATTTTGAATAAATTTGAGCGAATCGAATGTTTGAAGAGTAATTCCGGTAATGATTGGAAACGCCCAAAATTTGAGACGGTCAGATACTTTAATATCTTGATATAATCCTGCTCCGCCGGAAGAATCTGTGGCTGCAACAATTAAAATGCTTTTCATAAAATAAGGGAATTATCGGCGATTATTTTTCTCATCAATATGTCTGATTTTTTTCAATTGATTTTCATATCTGTCCTGTTCGCTATAAATACAACCGCAATATTGTTGACGATACATTTCCTTTTCTTTAGAAAGTGCAATTCCTTCTTTCCAATATTCTCTAAAATCTTCATAATAAAATTCTATTCCGTGAAGCTTAGCAACTGATTCGCCAATTTGTTTAATCAACTCGTGCTTTTGGAATTTACTATAAAGCAAAGTGGTGGTAAAATAATCATAATTTCCTTTTTTAGCAATTATTGCAGCATAATTCAATCTGTCATAATAACAGGAAGAACAGCGTAATTCCTCACGAAAAGCTGCTTTCCTCAAAAAATCTTGAAGATTATATTCATCTTTCCAAATCATACGGATATTTTCTTTTTCGGTAAAATCCTTCAAAGTCATATATCTTTTATGATATTCCTGTTGAGGATGGATATTCGGGTTAAACCAAAATCCCATCAATTCAAACTTATCTTTCAAATGATAATAAGGTGCAACAAAACATGGTGCACAACAAATATGTATTAATAAACGTTTCATATTATTCCTAAAATATTTCTTATGATTCTTGTCCACAATTTTCAAAACTTATTTTTTACCCAAAAAAAAAGACGCACTTAAATGCGTCTTATCTATAAAGTTAAATTATTATTTATTTTCTTCAGCAAACTTTCTGCCAATATTAAATGCTTTAAGATTCAAATCAACAACAGCTTGACCTTTACGCCCAAAAACTGTTTTGATACCTTCTTCTAATTTTTCTACAGGTAATCCTAAGAAAGGTGAAGTTGCACCAAGCATAACCATATTCATTGCTCTGACATTTCCGGCTTCTTTTGCTACTTCATCGGCATTTAAAGCAATTTTATTAGGTAATTTATCCAATTCAGCTTTTAATTCTTCTTCAGTAGGATAATCATCAATGTTAATAAAGGGCTTTGTGTTTGTAATAACCCAACCTTTTTCCGATAAAAATGGTAAATATCTTAATGCTTCCATCGGTTCAACAGAAATAATGATATCAGCTTCTCCGTTTGGAATCAAATCGGAATGAATAGGTTTGTCTGAAAATCTAAGATTAGATTGAACATCTCCGCCTCTTTGGCTCATTCCATGAACTTCAGCTTGTTTCAAATATAAACCGCTTTCAACAACAGCGTATCCAATAATTGTTGCAATGGATAAAATACCTTGTCCACCTACTCCGGCTAAAATTATATCTTTTTTCATTTTAAATTTCTCCTATTTCTTCATTGCTTTCTTTTTTGCAAAAAGGTGAATACACTCTCTTCTAGGAATAATTACTGAAACTCCATTATAATTCATCTCTTCTTCAATAATTTTTACATTTTCATCGTGTTTGTTTTTTAAAGGAGTAATAACTCTTATGTGTTCCTTTTCAACACCAATTCCCATACAAACTTGTTCGAGTTTTCCTAAAAGAACGTTATCTTGCATACCGGTCATTGCAGTTGTACTGTTATCAAGAATGAAAATCACAACATTAGATTTTTTATCTACAGCATCGGCAAGTCCTGTCATACCTGAATGACCAAATGTGGAATCACCAATTACACCGAAAGCAGGGAACAATCCGGCAGTTGCAGCTCCAACAGCTAAAGTTATTGATGCACCCATATCAATACAAGTATTAATTGAGTTAAATGGTGGTTGGAAACCTAAAGTATAACAACCGATATCACCAAACACATGACCTTGTCCGAAAGGTTTAAGTACTTCATTAATAGCAAGATACGTATCTCTGTGAGGGCAACCAACACAAAGTGCCGGTGGTCTTGGAGCAACTATTTCAGGAATATTTTTACCATCTTTGAAAGTTAATTGTAAAGCTTTAGCAACCAAATTTGCATTCAATTCTCCGGCTCTTGGTAAAGTACCATCTAATCGTCCTTTTACGACTAATCCTCTTCCTAAATATCCTTTTAGCATTTCCTCAACAATCGGCATACCTTCTTCAAGAACGAGAATTTCATCACATTCGTCAGCCATTTTTTCAATTAATTTTCTTGGAATAGGATATTGACTAATTTTCAGGATTGGATATTCACATTTGCTTTCTTGGTAATTTTCCATAAGATAATTGTAAGAAATACCGCAACTTATAATTCCTAATGATTTATTTTTGCCATCAATATATTTGTTAAAAGGTGATTCTTCAGATTCTTTTTCCAAATCTTTTTGAATTTCAAGTAAGTGTTGATAACGTTTTCTGGCAATTGCAGGTAAAAGCATAAATTGATTAGGATCTTTCGGAAGGGATAATTCATTTTCCGGTAAAACTTCTGTACGTGTAACACCTGAACGAGAATGGCAGAGTCTTGTTGGAATTCTAAATAAAACAGGTAATTTGTATTTTTCAGACAATTTAAAAGCATATTTAGGAATATCATAAGCTTCTTGTTGATCAGATGGTTCCATAGCCGGAAGCATCGCGAATTTAGCATAGAATCTTGAATCTTGTTCGTTTTGAGATGAATGCATGGAAGGATCGTCACCAACTGCAACAATAATTCCGCCATTTGCTCCTGTTAGTGCAGAATTCATGTAAGGATCGGCAGCAACATTTAGACCAACGTGTTTCATTGTAACGATTGTTCTTTTGCCGGCATAAGACATTCCCAGTCCTTCTTCCATAGATGTTTTTTCATTAGCCGACCATTCACAATGAATATGTCTCTCCTTAGCTAAATCACTTTTTTGAATATGTTCAATTATTTCAGTAGATGGTGTTCCGGGATAACCGAAAGCACCGGATAATCCTGCGTCCAAAGCACCTTGAGCAAATGCTTCGTCGCCTAATAACAACAATTTTTCCATAAGATTCTCCTTATTTTTTTTTATTTTTAAAAATTATAACTACACATTAAATTAGGTGTATTGTTTCTATCTAAATTTAGTTGAGCGTGAAAATTTGATTTTCGAGAAATTATCGCAGTTTGAATAGCCGAGATGAGATGATTCACAATTATAATTCCACCAATAGTTTTTGAATAATCCAAATAATAGGAGGCATCTTTTCTCATTAACTTAAACTGTCTTTTATTACTTTTTGAATTCCAAGCCCATTGTTTATCATCATTATAAATATGAGAAGCGAGATATTGTTGCTGTTCTTGGGGATCAGAATAATTTGCTTTTGCAGCTTTCATAACGCTTTCATTGTAACCTCCGGATTCAAAACCGGATGAGATATAATTTCCAACATTATTAAGATAATTCTCGCTATTATTTGAGGAATTTATCCCCGCATTTTTTACAGCCATTCTCAATGATTTATTCGAAGAAAGGTCTGACAAATGAATGTAATAATACTTTGAAAGCCATAGCATTGTTTCTGATGCAAGAAAAGCATATCCGGTCGAACTTCCTGATGAAAGTTGACCCCAACCGGGAACAACCAAAGATTTTAGAATATTTTTTTTATTAGTTTCAGCTGATAAAATTGAGCTAAATAAAATAACTGCAATTATTAATAAATTTCGTTTAGAAGTGGACAACATAATTTGCTTTAAATCCTATTTTGTTAAATTCAGGTGTGATAAATAATTCCGCTTGTTTACCGAAGATTTTGTTTTTATAGCGAGCAGCTCGTAAAGCATCTATCCCGCTGATGATATGATTAACAAGAATTGCCCCGACAGCCAATTTTGCATAAACATCAAAATTTTGACGATCATTCCTATATTTATGGTATTTATTCCAATCTTTTTTAGAATTCCATTTCCATGATTTTTCAGGAGAAATAGAATTTTCTTGAACATATTGTTCATAAGAGTCATAATCATTATTGTACAAATAAAAATATTCCCACGCATCAAATTGGATTTTCGCATTATAATCATCACTGCTCATATATTGTTGCATTTTTTGATAATAACTATCATCTCCGGAATATGACGAACCACCTTTAGTTTGAGCCAAGATTTTATAAGAATCTTCATACGAATCTCTTTTATTTACAAATGATATATAACTAAAAATTATGCCGATTTCAGAACTTAAAAATAATCCCATCGAAGTATAATTTTTAGTGTACTTCTGCCCCATTCCGGGAACTAAAGCTGACATCATAAAAGCTTTTTTGGGAGAATAAGTTTCGGCATTTAATTGTAAAATTAAAATACTAAGAATAATTAGTGCTGAAAATCTCTTCATTCTAAAACCTTTTCGTAAACGACAAGACCGGAGTTATTTTATTGTCTATTAAAGCTGTTTTGATTCCATAATCAAAAGTCCTGCCGGCAAAAGTATCTTGGTTATATTTTCTTGTAACTCTCACAGCATCAAGGGAAGCAAGAATATGATTAAAAAGAATGCCATATTGGAAATTTCGAGCAATATCATAATCGTCTTCAGCATCTTCTCTCATTCCATCATATTTTGTTCTCATACTACAATTTGGACGATCATAATTATCAGTTTGAGGATAATTTGGGTCATTAGGATCAGTAATATGATTACCTAACCAAACCGGATCAATTTCCGAAGACCCCCAAACCCAATCAATTCCGTTAGCTGCATATTTTTGATACCAATCATTCCAACCGAAAATATATTTATCATACTTACCAATATCTTCATAAAAATGTTGGATATTTTGATCGCTTAAAGAAAAATGCAATTCGTTGTAAATATTATGAGGAGTTGAAGCATCACCGTCAATTGCCGCAGCTTCGGAAATCATATTTTCTTGAACTTCTTGTTGATGAGCTCGACTATAATATGTATCTGCAAATTTTTTGTAATCATCTTCTTTATCATCACCTTTATTTTGGTAATTGATATATTCATACCATAAGCCAATTTCAATTATCGGGAAAAGATACGCAGTTATTGATTTTTTATTTACGTAATATTGACCGGCACCCGGAAAAATAGTGGATAAAATAATTGCTTTCCGTGCTGATTTTCTTTGATTTTTTACATCGATAATACTTTGATCAGTTAGATTTACTGCAAATATCGAAGTGAAAAAACTTAATGATATTAGTCCAATAATAATTTTTTTTAACATTCATATCTCCTTATTTCTCAATAACTATTGATAATTTTTTCTTTTGATTATTATGTTTAACAAATCCGAAATATACACCGGAACTAAGTTTATTTGTATTCCAACGATAATCATAATCCGTGTCAAATTCTTTTTTTATTGATTTATTTAAGATTTCATTTCCGGCAATATCATATATTTTGAGAGAATATTCACCGGCTTTTCCTGAAATTCTCACTCTTGCATTCCGGTTTTTTACGGGATTAGGATAAACATTTGCGGTAAAATCCGAATTAGCTGAACTTGTTGGAGTTCCAATATAATCTAATGATGAATTTATGCCATTTTTATAACCTTCCCAAATAATAGGATTTTCTTTAAAATACTTTGAAAAGGCTTGAAAAACATTTCCGTCTAAATCCGAAAAAATAAAAGACAGATGGTTAGAAATAGTTTCCCAATAAAAATAATTCAAATTTGCGTTCGAAGCCCAATGAAGTCCAAAAGTATCGTCCAATTCCGATTTATTGATATTAATTCCTAAAATACCGTTAGTTGAATCATGAACAAAACCTATCAATTCATTATCCTTATTGATAATTGTTACATCTGACAATTCTTTAATTTGTTTATCTTCTAATTCAAGCGGGAAACCGTTCAAAAGACTTCCGTCAGTGTTAATTGCAAAAATAAGATTATCAGCCCCAAAAAATAATATCGGATAATTATTATCAGGAACAATTGCCAAACCCAAATTTGTTGGTAAAGAAGTTGTGTAATTTCTCAAATTAAATATTTCTTTCGGAATATCATCTTTAATCTTATAAATTTTAGAATCACCACTCCAAAAATAAAGTTCTGAAGTACCGTTATTATTCAAAGTAACCGGATATCCTTTTCCCAAATTAATATTAGTTACCATTTGGGCAGTTTTATTCGTGATTAAATCTATTTTTGTTAATTTTTCATTATTTAAAATTTGAAGTTTATTATTTGTTAAGCACAATTTACTTTCGGGAATTGCCAACGAGTAATTTTCTTCAATTTGGTTAGATATGATAAATACAGAATCTATTGTTGAAATCGCAAATTTATTTTCATCTCCATTTTTCCAATATACGGGAGTATCAATAATCCTTTTTGTAAATCCATATCGAAAAACACTTTTCGGGCTTATTACAACAAGGCTATCAGATTTTACAATAGAATATTCATCATCATCATCGCAATCTAAATCCATTGAAACAATTGGCAAATTACTTGGAGTTCCAACCTCCATTTTCCAATAAAAATTCTCCCAAAAATCTTGCTGATTCGAAGAATTATAATAATGAGAAAAAACAGCAAGAGAATCATTATGAACTATAGGTATTTCCGCCACAACATCACCAAGATGTTTTTGTCTTCCAATTAGACCCAAAGATTGTATATCTGTTAATTTACATATTTTTTGGGCTGTCTCCATAAAATTCAATCCAAATGAAAATGACATTTCCGACCCGATTGAGCTTATATCATGAATGGAATAAATAACCGGATTACCTTCCGCAGTAACAAATTGAGGATTACTTTCCGAATCATAAGTATCATTAAAAATATCTGATGTCCATTTAACAAAAAAACCGTCAGAATTTAATTCCGGTTTCCATTTAAAGAAAGTATTGAACGCTGTTCCTGTCCAAAAATATGAATTCGGATTACCAATTGTATCATTTCCGTCAGCTTCAATTATTCTAACTCCGCGATGGTCGTGATAAATATTTATGGTATTATTGTCAAAATTAGAGACAAATTCTCCATCGGAATTTGTTACACCTTCATCATAAATTATTTTGTCATTAATGTCCCAAATTACGAGCCCACCACCTAAATAATCACCGTTCTCAGACATCCAACCGGGTAAAACAAAATCGTATTCATAACTCGGTTTATTTTCAGTATCGTAAAGTCGGGTAGGATAAACTATCACTCGATAATCCGTACTGCCGGGCGTAATTGGCAACGCTCCGTGAAAAGCTGTTCCACCGTCTTGATCGGCATCAACTTCTCGGTTTTCAATAAGCAAATACTCGTGATCACTTATAGGTACTTTAACAATATAGAGGTTGTTTTCCAGCATTTTATAAGGTAATTCCGCCGCTTTTATTTTGACAGTTTTGTCAAATCCCAATTCTGAAATATCTTTCATCATTCCTTTTGAACGATAAAAATCTTCCCCCCAAAGTAAAAGACGATTCCAAGCACAAGGTAAAGCAGGGATTGCTCCTTCTACATCATAATAATTCCCATCGATTCCTTCTAAAGTTAAAACTGTACTGCCACCACTATCCATGATATCCCAATATCCAACAGCCGGGTGGAAATTCTTTACATTATACAAATCAATAAGTCCTAATGAATGTCCGAATTCATGACAAATTTTTGCAGTAGGAACTCCGTAATGTCCGTCTTGAGAATTGGTTTCAGGAATACTGAAGGCATAAGAAATCGTTGTCTCACCATCATCCACTTGAATTTGAGATTCGGGACTGAGCGAAACGTGCATCGTCGGTAAATCATGAGGAGAATCACCATTAATATCATTTTGCCAATCAGCTCCGGCATGGATTATCAAATAATGCCCGTATTCTGAAAAATTAATCTCCGGGTCTTTATCAGCTTCGGTAAAAGCATCATGAAAATAAGCTTCGGTTTTAGACACAAAATCCGGCGAATTAGTTCCCGGATTATAATATGACATTTCATGTGGAAGGGTATAACAAACTTGTGTTCTCGGAAAAATGTCAAATTCCGGAGTATAAAATCCATAACTTGAAGCTTGATAATAATAGGTAACAGCTTTAAGCATTTCAGAGAAATATGTTTCATCGTGGGGAGGTGCTCCAATTGAAATCTTATAAGTTGAGTCCGCCTCTAATTGAAATTTACCATTTCCGGTAGTTGTCGGGTCATTATCTTCTTGGAAATCTACCAGGATTACCAATACTTTTCCTGAGTTTTTTGATTTAAAAGAATTTTTTCGTGGGGAATCAAACAATTTATTATGAGGTAAAGTTTTGATGATATTGTTTGATTTTATTATTTTCTTTTTTAAAACTAAATTCCCGGCAACTAAAATGGATTCTGACAAAATCAGAATCCAAAATATCATTACAAATCGTCTTATCATCTAAAACTCAAGAGCTAAAGAAAATGTCTTATTATAGTCTGTTAAATCTCCGGCAGGTTGCATGGCAAAATCAATCTTAAGCATATAATTACGAATTTTGTATTGAATACCGGCACCAAAAGATGCACCTTCAATTGAACCTGCTTTATCATATACATATCCCGTTCTTAAAGATAGAAGATGCAAATAAGTATATTCAGCACCAACATTGAAGATTGTGGAGTCAATTTCATATTGTTTACTATCATCAGTCCAAGCGGTAATTATTCTTTTATATACCGGATCATTGTTGGCTAAAAGTTTATTAATATCAGCATTAATCGTAAACAAAGACATTTTTGATTCTAATGCTTTAAATGAAAATCCGAGAACCATGTTCATTGGAAGAGGATCTTTTTGGTCATCATTAATATAAGTGATGTCAGGACCAATATTTTGAATATTCAAACCGAAATCTAAATTATCAACAGGAATTGAAAATTTTGAATGTTCAACAGGAGTTCCGGCAACCAAATTGTATAGAGAAATCACACCGTTATATGGAGATACAAGAATTTGACCGAAATTAACACCTTTATGTTTCACACCAAAATCAAAGGCAAAACTCATTCCCTTACCTTTGGATGTTTGTTCAGTTGCGCCGGTTCCTTCCGGAGATAAATCTGATATAATATATTTAAAGGCAACTCCGACACCGGTTTTTGGACTGGTTTGAAAGGCATAATTTGCGGCTATTGCCATTTCGTAACTTGAAAATGAATCAATAACATTTCCATTTTCATCTGTTCTGTCTTGACTTCCGTAAGTAAGATAGTCAATGTTTAAGCCGAAATTACCAATACCTTCGTAATATTTATTAAAACCAACATATTCAAGGTAAATATCATCTATTTCTTTAACATCCCCAAACCAGTTTGAGTGCATCCAACCGAGTTGTGTTTTTCTATTAAAAGCTTCTGCTCCTGTATTCCAATATCCTGCAAAACCATCATCTGCTTGAGCAACAAACGCATCTCCCATTGCTCCTGGTTTTGAACCGGGTTGAATTAAAAGGAAAATAGTTCCGGCTTCAGAGACTGCCGATAATGTGAAAGGAAGTATTAAGGTCGCCATTATTATTAGTAGCATTGTTATTTTTTTATTAATCATTTCTGATCCTCCATTTTTATTTAAGTTCATTTAATGCATTTGCATCGCAAATAGAATTTTCAGTTGTCTAACAATTTTCTTAACTTCCTCCAGTTCAAAAGAGTGGTACCGAAGGCCGGAATCGAACCGGCACACCATTGCTGGTGGTGGATTTTGAGTCCACTGCGTCTACCAATTTCACCACTTCGGCATCTTGTTTCAAAACAATTTTTATAGGATTTACGTCAAGATTTTTTTATCATCAATCGGAAATCCCGATGAAAAGATTAACCTTTTTAACCTATTTTGTGTCAAGAGCAATTTATTCCTTTCTCAATATTTTTAGACAAAAAATTCTTTAAAATATTTAATAACATAAGATAAAGATTTGCAAATAAGATATCATTTCGTTAATTCTTGAGCTATAAAAGATATTTTTTTTGATTTAATTTTTCCGTGAATTTTTAATACAACTTTATCTCCGACTGAAATATCAGAAACTGCCAACTCGGCATCATTAGCATTTTTTATCTTATGAGAATTAATATCTAAAATAATATCTCCCCTTTTCAATCCTTGTTTTGCAACCGGGCTGTTTGGGTCAACATAAGTTACAATCACACCATCCATATTTTTCAAATGAAAATAATTGGCAATCATAGGATTTAAATTATCAACTTTAAAGCCAAACCATATTTTTCGCGGACCACCGTATTGGATTAGTTCGGTTGCAATTTTTTTAGCTTTATCAATTGGAATAGCAAAACCGATTCCAATACTTCCACCGGATTGTGATAATATAAAAGTATTAATACCGATAACTTCACCAAAAATATTAACTAAAGGGCCCCCACTATTACCGGGATTAATCGCCGCATCAGTTTGAATCATATCTTTATAAATTTTATCATTTTTATTCTGAGAAAAATTTCGTTGAACAGCCGAAATAACTCCTACAGAAACGCTTGGTTTACTATCTTTAATAAAAAAGCCATAGGGATTACCAATAGCAATTGACCATTCCCCGATAATCAAATCAGAAGAAGTTCCTAATTTTGCAACGGGAAGATTTTTACCAAGAGCTTTAACAACCGCAATATCGTGAGCTACATCAATCCCAATTAATTTTCCATCCATACTTCTTCCGTCAGGAAGCACAATTTTGATTTTCGAAGCTCCTTCGACAACGTGAGCATTGGTTAAAATGTATCCATCTTTATTGAAAATTACTCCGGAACCTAAACTTTTGACCTGACGCTCGTAAGGAAATATTCCAAAGAATCCGAAAAAAGGATTTTGCATAGGATCGGTATTTTGTCTTACAATTTCTGTTTTCACAACATTTACCGAGACAACGCTGGATTCTACTATAGAGACCGCATTTGTGATCGCATTTCTCCTTTGAGTTGTTACCATTGCATTAGCATTATTTTTATCTTGTTCACTAATCAATTTAATGTCAGATTTTTTTAATGCCACATTCTTTTTACCATCATAACGTTTTGTTAGAATCACAACATTTACCAGCACAATAAATATTGAGAACGCTGTAATTATATATCTCTTTTTCATTATTTTCCTCCGCTCTCGACATTTTTTTTATGAAAGAATTTTTGTACATTATTTTTTTTATTTTAAAGTAAATTGAGTGTGTAAATTTATGATCGACAGAGTAAATGCAGTCCAAATAAAAAATATTTTTATTAAATTCTTTGACTTTCGACACATATCTAAAGTTATTAGTATCAGTACTTTTCTTAATTGATCGGTCGTTTAAAACGTCAAATATTATCTAAACCGGATTTTTTTATATTGACACATTTCGTCATAACTGACGTTTTGTCGGAGAGTTGCAAGCAATATTTTGTTGAGGACAATTATTATGAAGATCAAAAAAAAAGCTTATGTAGTTTTCTTATTAAATTACATTAAAAAAGACAAGTGGTTATTTGTCTTTGGATTCTTTACAATGATACTAACATCAATCTCATATCTGATTGATCCGCTAATTTTAGCACACATCATTGATAAAAGCGTTCCTAATTCCGATATGCACGATATGCTCTTATATGCTATATTTTTTTTAGGGTTAATTATAGTATCGGGGATTCTTACTTATGCACAAACTATTGTTATGGCAAAAGTTGGAGTTAAAATTATCACGAGGATAAAAGCAGATTTATTTAATCATCTTCTAACCTTGCCGATTTCCTTTTTTGATAAAAATCAAGTAGGAGAATTAATCGCTCGAGTTGAAAGTGATAGTGAAAAAGTAAAACAATTTTTCTCCCAATTTTCATTAATGATTTTGGGAAATTTATTATTTTTTGTAGGGATGTTTGCTGTTTTATTTTACAAAAATGCTCATCTTACTTCCATATTATTGATTCCTATTTTAATTGTTGGAATTTCTACTCGTTATCTTTTCAAGTATTTGAATAAATTTTACAAAAAAATCAGAGTCAGTTTTGCCGAAGTTACTTCTGTGTTAACCGAATATATTCAAGGAATCTCCATAGTTCAGATGTATAATCGTCAAAAAAGCGTTTATAAAATTCTTGAAGAAAAAAGTCTGATGAAAAAAAAGGTGGAAATTAAGGCTGCTATGATAGAATACTCAGCTTGGGGAGTTCTTGATTTCACAATGCAAACCCTATTCATTTCTGCAATTCTGTGGCTTACCAGTCCTAAAATCTTTGCCGGAACAATGACGATTGGAACATTTATTATTTTCACCCAATACACCGGAAGATTAGTTCAACCTTTAGTTATGATGACTGAGAATGTGGCAATGATTCAACGAGCATTTGTTTCATTACAGAGAATTTATTCTTTATTGAATGAAAAACCGGAAGATTATTTTCGTGATGAAAAATATGACGCGAGTTTTGAGAAAAAAATTGAATTCCAAAATATTAGATTTAATTACAAAGATAATGAAGATGTTTTAAAAGACATAAATTTTGTCGTAAATAAAGGCGAAACATTAGCTTTGGTTGGTGCTTCCGGAAGTGGAAAATCAACGACAATAGGATTGCTTTGTGGATTTTACAACAACTACTCGGGAAAAATCCTAATTGATGGCAAACCGTTAACAGAATTAAAAATGAAAACTTGGCGAAGCAAAATCGGATTAGTAATGCAAGATATTTTCCTTTTCCCCGGCTCAATCACGGAAAATATCAGAATATATAATGAGGAAATTTCGGATGAACAAGTAGCTCAATCATTAAGAAATGTTCAAGCTGAGAAATTTATAGACACGGAAAAATCCCATAAAAATATCATTGAAAGAGGTGAAAACTTGTCTGTCGGTGAAAAACAAATCTTGAGTTTTGCACGGGCTTTGGTAATTGATCCGGAAATAATCATTTTGGATGAAGCAACTGCCTCAATTGATGCTCAAACCGAATCCAAAATCCAGAAAATGATAGATAAAGTTTCTAAACAAAAAACGATGATTATTGTTGCTCACCGATTGACCTCCATCCTGAAAGCGGATCAAATTCTTTTCTTTGATGATGGAAAAATCATCGCTCGCGGAACTCATAATGAATTATTGCAAACATCACCGGAATACAAAAATTTGGTAGAATTGCAATTTGTATCAAACCATAAGAAGGTTGTAAATGAAAATAAATAATCATATAAAATGGATTTTCCGTCAATGGAAAGAACATAAGCAATTCATTGCTCTGCTTGTTTTTATGACAATGCTTTCAACAGCAGTAACTATTGCTTATCCTTATGTTTTCAAAAAAATAATAGATTCATTTCAAAATATTGTAAAACATAAAGAATTATATCCTAATCCGCAGGGTATTGTTTTCAAATATATAATGATCATTTTTGCAATTGGTTTTGCTCAATTAATTGCCTCCTTATATCCGGGATTGCGCGCCTTTATGAACGTTACTTTTGAAAATGCTTTAAGACTAAAATATTTTAAACCGCTTCTCGAAAAAGATTTTACTTTCTTTAATAAATTTCGAACCGGAGATTTGGTAACACGATTGACCAATGATTTAACAGATTTTCCAAAAATAGGTTGGTTTTTATGCTCCGGAATTTTTCGAGCTTTTGAATCTCTAAATAAAATCCTATTCTGCTTATCAATAATGTTTTTTCTAAGTTGGAAAATGACGCTTATCACGCTAATTCCCATTCCGATTATGATTGCTATATTTTATGTAACTTCCAATAAACTCTATAAACAATTTCAGAAAAATCAGGAAGCTATCAGTGAAATAAATAATCAATTGGAAATGAGTTTTTCCGGAGTTAGAATCATTAAATCTTTTGTTTGTGAAAATAAATACAAACGCTTTTTTGATAAGGCGTTAGATGAAAGATTTAAAACCGAGATGAAAGTTGTTAAGTTAAATACAATGCTTTCAATGGTTTATATGTATATTGACCGTTTCGCTCAAATTTCCGTAATACTTTACGGAGGATATTTAGCTGTGAATAACAAAATTACAATCGGGACATTTTTTGCCTTTTACAGTTATCTTGAAATGCTCATTTATCCCATTTTGGATTTACCGCAACTTTTCGTTTCTGCAAAACAGGCATTTGTTAATATTGATAGATTGGAAGAAATTAAAGATTTTCCAACAACAGAATCATCTGATGATAACAAAGTTAAGATTAGCAAAATAGATGAAATTAAATTTAAAGATGTTTCCTTTCATTATAATGGTGAAGAGGAAGTTATTTCTAACATAAGTATGGATATAAAAAAAGGTGATCGTGTTCTTATTTTAGGACCGGTTGGATCCGGCAAATCAACCATTTTAGGATTAATTTCAGGAATGTATCATCCGGAAAAAGGCGAAATTACAATCAACAATTTACCTCTTGAAAATATTGATAAAATTACTTTGAGAAATAAAATCGGCTATGTTGCTCAAGAGCCTCTTCTATTTTCCGGCACAATAAAAGAAAATGTAGAATTTGGAAAAGAAAATCTTTCTGATGAAGAATTTTGGGAATTAATGGAAATAGTTCAACTCAAAAAGGAAATATTATCTTTTACCGATAAAGAAAATTCTAAAGTCGGACAACGTGGTATTTCACTTTCCGGTGGACAAAAACAACGCCTTTCGATTGCAAGAGCTTTAGTCAGGAAACCGGAGATACTAATTTTTGATGATATTACCGCAAGTTTGGATGCTGACAATGAAGATAAATTATGGACAAGTATCAATGCAAAATATGAAGAAATTACTTGTTTCATTGTTTCACATCGACTTTCAACTTTACGATATGTTGATAAAGTTATGTTTGTAGATTCAGGAAATATTTTAGGGATAGGAAATCATAGCGAATTGCTCAAAATAAATCCTACTTATCGCAGTTTTATTAATGAAAATCTAAAGTAAATTTAAAAACAAAAAGGCAAAATCATTTCTGGTTTTGCCTGATTTTTTATTATATTTAGATTAATTTTAGCTTTTGTTTTTCGGTTTTTCTTTAGCTATTTCCACCATTTTACGTTTACCGTTTTTTGTATTTCTAAATTCATTTAAGATAATCTCGGCATTTGATTCCGAAGTTGTTACAAAAGAAAAAGTTTCCGATACCAAAATATGAGCTAATTTTTCACCCGTAATTTGCGTGTGTTTAAAGATATATTCAACCAATTTCTGTCTTGTCATTCCATTTTTAGTGCCTAAAGAAAAATATAATCTAATTTCTTTTTCAGAATCTTTTTGAGATTTTTTGGATTTTTCTTCTTCTTTTTTTTCAATAATTTTATAATTATCAATATCATCATGATGAACAATTTGTTTTAAAATTTTCCTAATTCGGATAAATTTTGAATCATCTTCCGGAGTTACAAAAGTTATGGCAATTCCGGGTTTTCCGGCGCGTCCGGTTCTTCCGATTCTGTGAACATAAGAATCAGAATTTTTCGGAAGCGAATAATTGATAATGTGGGTTAAATCCGGAATATCCAATCCGCGAGCAGCAACATCTGTCGCTGTCAAAATCATAATCTTTTTCTGTCTAAATTTCCCGATAATTCTTTCACGTTCATCTTGTTCCAAATCTCCATGAATTGCACCGGCAGAAAATCCTAATTTTGTTAATTTAATTCCAAGATGTTTGGCTTTCAATTTGGTTGTGCAAAAAACAATTCCATAAAAATCTTTTTCAAATTTTAAGATAGTTTTTAAATAATCCAATTTATCATGAGATAAAACATCAAAGTAAATCTGGCGAGTTTGTTCATTAGTAATTTTTTTATAATCTGAATAAACCCGAATCAATCTTTTTGTGTACATCTTAGCTAATTGACTGATTTTATCAGGAACAGTTGCTGAGAAAAAATATGTCCGGCGATTTCTATTTGAAAACTTTAGGATTTCTTCCATATCATCCGCAAAACCTGATTTTAGCATTTCATCAACTTCATCTAAAATAAGATAGTCGATTTTTTTTGTTTTGTACGTTTTTCTACTGATATGCTCAGAAACTCTTCCCGGAGTTCCAATCACAATTTCAGCACCATTTTTTAATCTTTTCAGCTGAGAATCGAATGATTGTCCGCCATATAACAGGGCAATCTTAATTCTTTTCCTTCCACATAATGAATGAATTTCTTCAGATAATTGGATAACCAATTCCCGAGTTGGAGCTAAAATTAAAATTTGATTTGCTTTTTTTTCTTTAATTTTTTCAATCAAAGGAATTGCAAAGGCAGCGGTCTTCCCCGTTCCTGTTTGAGATTGTACCAAAAGGTCTTTTTCACCACTCAAAATTAAAGGGATAACCTTTCTTTGAATTGATGTAAATTCCTTAAAACCTTTTCTTTCAATAGCTTTTATTGCATTTATCGACAAATTTAATTCATCTATATTATGATTCATAATTACCTCAATGTTTGTTTATCTTAGGATTAATTAGGGCGTTATTTTGTCAAACCAAAAACATATTTTGGGATTTTCTTGAAATTTATCAAAATAGTTTCAACAACATTTTCACATCGGATATTCTTAAAAAACAAAGAGTATTGTCGCCTTCAAGATAGGATTTCTTTAAATTGAAACTTGTTCTAAACTCTACCATAGTATTGAGATAATTTAAAATGTAAACTACGATTTAGCATTTGAGTTTCGACAAATACCAAATCTATGCCGGTAAATTAAAAATGTGAATTCATACGTAAATACAGCGAAATAATCCAAAAGTAAAAAAGGGAAGGAAATCAATTCCTTCCCGAAAAATAATTACTTGATATAATCCTCTATTTTCCAAGAAGACAGGGTAATATTTTCATTTTCATTATATGCTTCATCATTAAATTTCTTTATTTTAGCAACAACTTTTTCAACATCTTTATCTTCAACTTGACTTATTAATGTTGAATTATGTCCCGGCCAAACAGCGGTATTCATTCTTAAATCTCCAAGCACAGATTTACCAATTATTTCTTTAGATATTTGATAATTATTTATTTTGCATTCTTCAAAAATCTCTATTAATTCATTAAGAACACTTACGTTACAAGTGCAGTAAACCATTTTCATTTAATTTTCCTCACTTTCTTTTTTTAATTGTTTATGATGAAAAGTCAAATAAACTACCGGAATAAAAATCAAAGTAATCAAAGTAGCAATTAATAATCCACCGATAACAGTAATTCCGAGAGGAGACCACATTTCCGATCCCATACCTTTACTGATTGCCAAAGGAATCATTCCGAGAATTGTTGTAAAAGCTGTCATCAAAACCGGACGCATACGAGATTTACCCGCCTGCAAAATGGCATCTTTAATTTTATACCCGCGAGCTCGAAGTAAATTTGTATAATCAACCAACACAATTCCATTATTTACCACAACACCGAGAAGCATTATAATACCGATAAACGTGACTACACTGAGCGTCAAATGAGTAAAGAAGAATGCCCACAACACGCCAATTATAGCTAATGGCACAGCAAACATAATAATGAACGGATCTAGGAAAGAACCAAATTGGGAAGCCATAACCATATAAACAAGCAAGATTCCAAGAATAAAAATCAGTTTTAAGGAACCGAAAGATTCTTGTTGATCTTCATATTGCCCGCCAAGTTTAATCACAATATCATTATTTTTAGGAATTGTTTTGAGGTAAGATTCCACTTTTTTCACAGCATCACCGAGTGAGATTTTATTTAACTCAGCTTTAACATAAACCGTTCTTTGCTGAGATTCTCGATTAATTTGCAATAATCCTTTTCCCTGCACAATTTTGGCTACTTGATTGAGTGGAATTTGTTGTCCTTTTGAATTAACCAACATCATATTTTGAATTTCATTTATATCGTTTCTATATTTTGGTGCATATCGAACGACAATTTTATACTTATCACCATTTTCTCGGTATTCAGTAGTTTCGGAACCATAAATTGCCTGTCTGACTTGTAAAGCAATCGAAGCGGAACTTAATCCTAAATCAGAAGCTTTAGCTCTATTAACGTTAACTTTAAACTCCAAATTTCCTTTATCAATAGTATTTTGAACATTTTTAAGATACGGTAATTTATGCAATTTCTCAGAAATCAGAGTAGCGGTTTGATTCAATTCATCAAAATTATTTCCCATTAACGCAATTTCAATCGGTTTTTTATTTCCAACTAAAGCAGATCCGAGTAAACTTCCTCCCGTAACTCTAAAATTCACAATCTCAGGAATTTTTGCAACTCTCTCTCTAATTTTAGCAGCAACATCTTTTGAAGTATAATCTCTTTCGTCAGGAATAACCAACTTGGCTCCAATACTTGCTTTATTTATACCTTCATCAAAACCTACACTTCCGAGAATTCCTTTTTCGGTTTGACCGGAAATAACATAAATTGCTCGAGCATCAGGGATTTCTTCTTTCATAATTTTTTCAACTTCTTTGGCAACTCTATTTGTTTCTTGAACAGATGCTCCAACTTCCAACTCTATGGAAGCCAAAACATCTCCGGCATCAAATTCAGGAATATAATCCGAGCCAATACTTCGTCCCATCCACAAAGTTCCCATAAATACTAATAATGATATTGATAAAACAAACCAACGATGATTAACTGACCAACTCAATATTGATTTGTAATGATTTTCCATCGAATTAAAACGCTTCTCACTCCAATTAAAAAATTTTCCGTGTTTAACAGCAACTTTTGTTTTTGCTTTCAATATTTTAGAAGAAAGCATCGGAGTTAAAGTTAAAGATGTGAAAAGAGAGGCAAAAATCGTTACAGTTGTCAAAATAGCCAGTTGTTTGAATAAAATTCCTACTAATCCTCCCATATAAATCATTGGAAGGAAAACGGCAACTGTTGTTAAAGTAGATGCCGTAATCGCCATTCCCATTTCACTTGACCCGAAAATTGAAGCTTGATCCGGCTTTTCTCCATTCTCAATATGATGAGAAATATTTTCCAAAACCACAATGGAATTATCAACTACCATTCCAATCGCAATCGCCAAAGCCATCAAACTAAAAATATTCATGGAATATCCCAAAGCGTACATAAAAATGAAAGCGGTAATTAATGAGAAAGGGATTGTTAAAATTACAATCAAACTGCTCTTCATTTCTCTTAAGAAGAAAAAGACTACTAAAATTACGAAAAGTCCCGAATAAATAATTGTTGATTTTAAGTTACTAATTGAGTGAGTAACCAATTCAGAAGCATCCACTTGCTGAGTAATTTTTACATCGCCAGGTACTAATTTTCGAATATTTTCCATTTCTTTTTTTATAGAATTTACAACTTCGAGAGTATTTGCTCCGGATTGTTTTTGAATCATCATCAAAACCGATTTTGCCCCGGAAGTTCTCATCATTTCATTTTTTTCTTTAAACGTATCTTTAACTTCAGCCACATCATAAAGATGGATTGTTTTGCCGTTAAAACTACTCAAAGTAATATTCTTTAATTCATCTACTGTCTTAAATTCACCGGGAACTCTTACCGAAATATCATTTTTGCCAACCTTAATATTTCCGGACGGAATTGTTATATTTTGAGCAGAGATAAGTTGAGCAATCACACCGGTAGTAAGATGATAGGCTTTAGTTTTATAGGGATCAATATTGACTTGAATTTCTCTTTCAGGTTGACCTACAACTACAACGGTACCAACACCCGGAATCGATTTCAAATGAGAAGATATTGTATTTTGAATAATTTTATCCAATCCCCCAAAACTTTCTTTAGCTTCAACCCCGTAAATTAACACCGGCATCATTGAACTGTTAATTCGATAAATCATCGGACTTTCAGCATCGGAAGGCAGATCGCGTTTTACCATTTCTATCCTATCACGAGTAGCATTAACTGCAGAATCAAGATTAAGTCCCCATTTAAATTGAAGATGAATAAAAGAAACATTTTCTTTTGATTCGGACGTCATTTTCTTAATATTGGTGACACTGGCTAATTCTTCTTCAAGAATTTTTGTAACTTGTTGTTCAACATCATCAGCTGATGCCCCGGGATATACCGTAATCACTGTGAGCTGAGGTTGCTCGATATCAGGAAGAACATCCATTGGAAGCATACTCAAAGATACTACACCAAATAGAAGTATCCCGACAAATATCATAACAGTGAAAACCGGATTTTCTACTGCGATTTTTGGTAATTTCATTTCTTAATCTCCTAATTTGAAGTTAATTGGGTTTCCTGAAATAACCTTACTTTTGCCGGCGGTTACAATTAATTTATTTTCAGCTAAACCTTTTACTACGGCAAAATCATTCTCATTATAAACTATCTTAATATCAACTCTTTTTGCTTTCGCAATTCCGGAATTTTGGGTTGAATCAATATTCAAAACATAATAATTCCCGGTTCCTTCTTGTTGTAAAATTCCCGAACGTGGTACTTTTACACCTGATTTTTCACCAAGAATAAAGGCAACTTCCGCAAACATTCCAGGCTTAATTTTCCTGTCAGAATTATCCACTTTGATATAAACCGTCGAAGTTCTGGTCATATTTGAAACATATTGTTTAATTTCATAAACTTTACCACTAAATAAATCATTCGGGAAAGCACTGAGTTTTACTTTTACTTTTTGATTTTTATGAATATTTTTAAGTTGGTTTTCATCAACTTCCACAGCTATTTTAACTTTGTTATATTGCATTAATTTTACAATTCCGGGATTATGGGAATAACCGGGTTTAAGTGGTAAATTAAAAGTAAAAGTTTCACCTTCGTTCAAAAGTTTGTCCGTAATAATTCCGCTAAATGGAGCGAAAATTTGGCAGTTTTTCTTAAGAAGTTTATATTTTTCATAAGAAGCTTCATATTTTGCTTTGATGTGATCATAGTCCATTTCTGAAATTGAGCCTTCTTTAAATAATGTTTTTACCCGATTATAATCTTTTTGATATGTTTTATATTCAATTTCCGATTGAGTTAATAATTCAGCTGAAAGTTCAACAAGCAAATCACCTTTTTTGACGAATTGACCTTCTTTAACTAATATTTTTTCAACTTTTCCGGGAATAATTGTTCCAAGATTCGCTTCTTTCCAAGGTTTTACAGAACCGCTTAATTTCAATTCCGGAACGTAATTTATCATTAAAGATTTAGCAGCTTTTACGTAAATAATTTGTTTTTTCTCAACAGTTTTTTTATTTTCTTTAGAATTGCAACCGGCTAAAATTCCGGCTACAATCATTAATATCGGTATAATTTTTCTCATTTTTCTCTCCTTTATTTTAATATTCCTAATGATTTTTTTACTTCTAATTCTTGTGTTAACAAATTCGCTTTAGCATCAATCCATTCTGAATATGCTTTTTGCCAAATAATCTCTGCATCCAAAACTTCAGAACTTGAAATCATACCTTGAAGCATTTTACCTTTTGCCATTTTCAAGTTCTCCGCAGATTGATCTAAATATGATTTTGCCAATACTACCGTTTTCATAGATTCCTTATATTTGAATAATGATTGAGTAGTTTGAAGATTTATCTTTTCTTCCAATTCTTTTAATTGTTCTTCGGCAGCTTTTTTGCGATGTTTTGCAGCAGCTGTATTGAAACCTCTTTCATTCCATTTGAAAAGGTCCATTTGAAGTAATAAACTAATTTGCCACGAATCGCCAAATTCATTTTCAAAGCCGCCAAAAATATCCGGTTTGAGATATGTATAATTTGCATTTAACACCAGGTTTGGAAGATAAGATGAATAAGCTATATTTAAGAGAGATTTATTAATTTTAACATTTTCTTTCGCCATTTTAATTTCCGGGCGATTTCCCAAATCTAACTTTGCTTTTGAAAATTTATTTTTTTCCATATCAATATTCAAAGTATCGGCAATTTGATAATTAGAATTAAGATCAATCCCGATTTTTTGAGCAAGATCCATCTTAGAAAGAGTTAAACCGTTATTAGCCTTTAATTTAAGAAGTTCAGCTTCATTAACTTTTGCCTTGATTTTCAAGATATCATTTTTTGTAATAACTCCAACTTTATACATATTTTGAAGATCAGAAAGATGTTTATTTATCATCTGACTATATTTCTCGGCTAAAACAACTTTTTCTTTCAGTTTAGCTACTCGGAAATACGATTTCTCCGTTTCAAAAATCAAATCTTGTTTTGATTTGGAATTATTTGACTTTGAAATTTCCGAAACAGATTTTGCAATTTTATATTGCTGAACAATTTTTCCACCGGTAAAAATCGGTTGAGTAAGTTGAAAAGTTAAAGCATAATTTTTCTTTTGCCCAAATTTAACTTCTTGAGGCGGTAAAAAAGTTAAATGCGTTGCAGAATCAACAAACGGTTGTCCTGTTTCCGGATTAAGAATATAGACCGGATTACCTTGACTATCCACTAACGGGATAATCATTTTCTCGGTTTTCAATTTAAATTTTTCTTGTAATTGGGTGTAATCTCCCAATAAAGAAAAAGATGGTAAAAAACGAGTGAAGGCAGCTTTTTTATCATCCTTCCCTGCCTTCATGATTTCACGTGAAGACTTCATTAAATGATTGTGTTCCAATGCCAAATTGACTGCTTTTTTCAAAGAAATACTTTCTGAAGAAAAAGCCATCATTGGAATCATCAACGTTATTAGTAGTAGAATCTTTCTCATAATTTCTCCTATTTTTTTATTCCGTTTTCGAGAATCTTTTGAATTTCATTTTTAATATTGTCTAAAGAGTCGATTTTGTCAGTCAACGCCCATTCCATTAAAACGTAATCCATCATTCCAAATAACATTATTGTTAAAACCGAAGGATTTACCGGTTTGATTTTCCCGGCATCAATTGCTTCTTCGCACAATTTTTTTAAATAGGCAAGATAACGTTTTATAGGCCAGAAATTAGGATATTTCTTGTAAAATTCCGGACTTTGACGTAATTCTAAAATCATAAATTTAGCAATAGTGGGATTTTCCGTAAACACTTTGATGTGAGCATCTATAAAGGAAATTAATTTATCTCCCTTGTTGGGAATTTTTTCAAGACTAGCCTTAACCTCATCTAATTTTACAGTAATTATCTCTTCAAAACAAGATATCAATAAATCGTCTTTATTGATGAAATATCGGTAAATTGTCCCATCAGCAACCCTTGCCTTCTTTGCAATTTCAGACATTCTTGTTTGATGAAATCCTTTTTCGGCAAACATCTCTATTCCTGCGTTTAAGATTTTTGCTCTCATTACTTTTCTCTTTGCGTCTCTCGTTAATCTTAACTTCAATTTACCAACCTCCATTATTTTTTTGGCAAAAAATGAATGAGCGTTCATTCAGTCAAATTGTTTGTGTTAATTTATTAAAAAATCTTTTCTAATTCGTATTCATTTGTGGTTAAAATATTTTCTTATTTGTACTAATTTGTGTTAATTTGTGGTTGTTTTTCATTTTACATTTATTATCTTCTTTCCTACCTAATTATTCATTGTTCATTATTCATTTTAATTTTGAAGTCGAACAATCGGAAGAACTCCCGCTGATCGTACATTCCGATGTTCTTTAATTTTGTTTTTAACGACTTACAAAGTCGTTGTACTTCTTTATTTGTTTTACTTTTTAGTTTTTAGTTTTTACTTTTTACTTTTCTTTTCTTCTTTCTTAAATTCGTGGTAATTCGTGGTAATTTGTGGTTGTCATTCAAAGTCGAACAATCGGAAGAACTCCCGCTAATCATACATTCCGATGTTCTTAAATTTTGTTTTTAACGACTTACAAAGTCGTTGTACTTCTTTATTTTACTTTTTACTTTTTAGTTTTTACTTTTCTTTTCTTCTCTTTCCTTATTCAATCATTTTCCACAAAACATCAATTCCAACTTCAA
>Ga0256842_1000868_pt1 | contig 26140 bp, 24 predicted proteins | sample 4559240metaG_FD_185973 | JGI IMG/M metagenome (GOLD analysis project Ga0256842, IMG submission 185973) | Hydrothermal vent microbial communities from Guaymas Basin, Mexico - 4559-240 | ecosystem: Environmental > Aquatic > Marine > Hydrothermal vents | place: Mexico: Guaymas Basin | collected... | reverse complement strand
TTACAAATTCAAAGCCACTATTTCCAAGCTCTTGAAGTTTTTCTTTATCAAAACTAATAAATTTATTAACTTGATTTTCAAACTCTTTTAAATTTTCAGGCTCACTATACAATCCACAATTTGCATCGCTTATCAATTGTCTTGTAATTCCATCTATAGTAACTAAAACAGGCTTTTTACAACTCATATAATCAAAAACCTTATTTGGATATACAGTTTTAAATGTATCAGTTTTTTTCAAAATTGCCGTACCAACATCTATAGCATTTATATAGTCTATAACTTCATCTTTAGGTACAGAGTCTATAAATTGTATATTAAGATTATACTCTTTTGCTTTTTGTTTTAACATCTCTTTTTGCATACCATCACCAATTAAAACAAATAGTATATCAGTATTATTTTTAAATATATTTGCCACCTCTACAACTTGCATTAGGTCATTAGCTACTCCATGAGCTCCAAAATATGCAAAGACTTTTTTATCTTGCCAATTGTATTTTTCTCTAATATTTACTTTATTAGTAGCACGATTAACTATACTAAAATCAGCACCATTTGTGATAATCTCTATCTTATTTTTAAATTGTGGAAATCTTTTTTGAATATTTTCTTTAAAAGCTGGTGTTAAAACAACTATTTTTTGACTGTATTTATAAAGTCTATACTCTAAAGAATATAAAATATTTAATAAGAACTTATTATTAAGCACTCCTGTAGCTACTGCTGATTCAGGCCATAAATCTCTTACTTCTAAGATAAATGGTACTCTTTTTAATTTTGATAAGATTATAGCACTAATACCTACAAAAATAGATGGTGAAGTTATCAAAATAATATCAGGCTTTTTTAAAAATAATGATTTAACCAAAGATGAAAAAGTATAAGAAAGATAACCTATCACACGACCTATAAAATTACTATTGTATCCTGAATATGTCCAAGTTCTATATAATGTAACATTATTATCTATCACCTCTTTGTTATCCCAAGTATTTGGAAGTATTTTATTTCCTGTTGCATAGTGAATATTTCCTGCTACTACATCAATCTCAAAATTTTCTTTTTTTGAGAAAAAATTTGTAAATTCATTCCATCTTGAACCACCAGGGTCATTTTTACCTAAAAAATATTGGTGAAAAAGTAATATTTTCATCTATCTAAGTCCATAAAGTTTTTTTACTACAAAATCAAGATATTTATTATCTTCGATAAAAGCTTCTATAAGTTCTGATTTTAAATTAAGTTCCATATCAACAATAAGTTGCAATATTATTATTTCTATTGCGTCTAATTTAACTTGAATAATACCCCAAACTATATCTTGGTCTATCCCGAAATATTCATGAGTAATCTGATTTCTAAAATTAATAATTTTTCTATTTTCAACACCAACCAATTTTTCTCTTAATAAATATTTCATAGCTTCACCTATAATCTCAAATTCTCTAATAACACTGTCCCATTGAGTAAAATCATATAAAAGCTCTTGGACATTACTAAATTTAGAAGATACTTTTTTTATCTTTAAAATTGCAATATAAATATCAAATATAAAGATCTCAGTTTGTCTATCTACATTATTTACATTAAACATAAACAAAATCCTTTTTTATTCTATTTTTTATGAATGTTTTCATACCTCTAAAGGTACCTATATCTACATCTTTTTGCAACTTATCTTGTAAAAATTCTTTAGTATCTATGATAAAAAATGGATCTTTTAAGTCAAATTTTAATATAGCTATATCAACATCACTATCTTTTGTATCTGTTCCTTTTGCAATACTACCAAATACTGCAAACTCTTCAATACCAAATTTTTCTTTCAAAATAGGTTTTAGCTCTTTTAGTTGATTAATTATTATTCTGTTCATCTATTTAAACTCCATTTTTGTTACTATTTTAAAATCTTTTTTTGTATCTATCTCATATATTATTCTACTACCTTCTACATAAGAATTATAATAATCAGATATATAACTTTTTTCTATCTTATATTTTATATTTGAGCTTATTATACAATTATCTATTTGCAAACTATACTTATCTATTGGTATAACTTTTTCTTTAGTATTCCAGATTTGCTTTATATTTGTTTGTTCTAATATATTTTTTATATCATCAGTTACTACTAAAATATTATCTTCTAATTTTATTTCTCTTTTTTGAGTTATACCAAACTGCTTTTTATATGCATAATTTTCACCTAAAAAATAATTTTTATCAAATTTAAGTGTTTTAGTTTTTGTCCAATTTGAAAAACCAAAGTTAAGAACTTGACCCATTTGGTTAGTATCATTTATCATAATAGTATTGTGTCCAACTACACCTAAAAAATTATCTTTAAATCTTTTATCTGTATTATATGAAAAACTTCCACTATCACAAAAGATATTTACACCTTTGTACCAAATATCAAGATGAAACATATCATTTTGAGCTGGTCTATCTTTGTAAGTATGAGATCGTATAAAACTAAATATATCTTTATTTTTAAGTATATAATATCCACCATCATTAAATTCTATTTGTTTATCTAAAGCTATGTTTTGCTCTTTTGTATCAAAAAAATCTGATTTTCCCATAGCAAAATCTAAACTAACCCTAAAATCTCTATAGTTATTAGATGATATAGGAAAAAGATTTGCTCCATCATTTGAGCCATAATTTGGAAGCCAACCATCTTTTTGTATAAAAGAGTTTAAAAACTTAGCCATTTTAAGATGTTGTTCTTTTAAAATATTTACTAGTTTATACTCTTTTTTATCTGCTATTAAAAATACAAAACTAAGCACATCTAATGCTAATCTTTGATAAGTAAAAGAGTGCTGAATATAACTTCCATCATCATACACTTGATATGAAGTTTCTTTTAAAAGATACTCTTGCCCTTTTTTTATAAATCTATTTGATTCTTCAAATTGAGAAAATATCAATCCACCTATAAAAAGCCCTGATGCTTCACTAATAGAGTGATTGTTTTTAACTGACTTTGCAGCATAGTCGATATTTGCTTCAATTCGTAAAAGTGAAATATATATATTTTCTATAACTTTTTGTAAATCATCTTTTGTAAAAAAGTTATAAAAATACTCTAAAGCATTAATCCAAGCAAATAGTCTAAAACTTATCTCTTGACCACATTTATAATTTACACCTTTTGGATATGGATTATTATCAATCCAATCAGTTATTTGAGTTACACAAGCATTTGCATATTTTTCATCTTTTGTAATACTATAAGCATTTATAAAAAAATAAACTTGTGGAAACCTAGAAACCTCCCAAATAAGCTTAATATCTCCATACTCACCAAAGTCTGGCAAATGATTCCAAGATAAATTACTATTAGCTTCTATTTTTGTTATAGGACTCATCTGCCAATTTATCTTACCATCTTCATTATAATCAAAATATTCATTTGAAAAAGAAAAAATATTACCTTTTATAGCTTCATCTGCTTTTTGTATAAAACTACTATCACCTTCAAAATCTAGATTTATTAAACCTACTTTTTTATATGTAAATAGTTTTTTATCTATACTATTTACTTTTTTTAGTATATCTTTATTTACTTTATCAAAATAATTAATTCTTTTTAATAGTTCATACTTCAATCTAAATACAAACCAATTAAATCCCATTAATGTGACATATTCCAGAATAGATAAGAATTTATTTATTAATTTCATTAAACAGACTTTTCTTTTTTAGCTTTAAAAATGGTTTCTCTACTAAAAAGTAGCTCAACACTCCGCAAATTATTGATAAGAATAAAGCCTGAAATAGGTGTTCTACCCCCCCCCATATAACCTAGTTGAACAAAAATATTTACTATTAGCATATGATAAATATAAATTCCATATGTAAAATCATTGTGTTTTAATAATCTATAAGTTAATGATTTATATGAAAAAATAAATGAAAAAATAAATACTGAGAAAATAAGTTTTAATACCAATAAATAGATAAAATTTTCCATTGAAAAATAACTTAAAATCATATATAAACTAAAACAAATGATAACTTTATCTTCAATATAGGTTAAAATATTATTTTTAAACTTATAAAAAGCAAGGCCTATTAAAAAATAAAATAAATGGGGTAGTATGCTTACAGCTATCAATTTCTCATATATAAAAGTTTTTGTATTTATATTTAGATTATAATAGTAAAATATTAAGGATATAAATATAAGAAAAAAGAATTTCTTATAAAAATCTTTCTTTAAAAAGATATAGATAAATGGTAGAATAATATAAAAAGCTAATTCAACTGATATAGTCCATAATGATCCATTTATAACACCTACTCCAAAATCTCTTATAAATTCTGGATTATAAAATTGAAAAAATGTAAGTTGTGCTATACTCCAACTTATTATATTAACGATGCTGACATCTATAAACTGACCAAAATACCATAAAATTCCTATTCCAACAAAAAAGTTTAGATATAAAGCAGGATATATTCTAAGTATTCTATTTTTTGCATATTCTTTAATATTGCTATTTTTATCATAAGACATACTTATTAAATAACCACTTATTAAAAAGAAAATAGGAACACCAGGGAAATAAGACAAGAGATGACTAAATAAAATAATATATTCATTATCTACTTTAAAATGTTCTATAGTATGAATATATACTACTTGTAAAGCAGCAAATAATCTTAACAAGTTAAAATTATTATAATGATTGCTTTTACTAATATTTATTGATTTCACTTATATCCTTTGGTCTAAAAATATCAAGTTCTAACTCTTTGATAATCTTATAATGTTTATCATTAGCAGTAACCAATCTCAATCCAAATGTTGTAGCAGTCGAACCTATTAAAGAATCAGCAAGTTGCATACTGTGGCTTAAAAAATACTCTTCCATATAAAAAAGTGCTTTTGCAGAAATTTCTTCACTTACATATATCACTTTTACATTCCAAGATTTTAAAGTTTTTTGTAAAATCTTTAACTCTTGTTTATCTCTCATACCTTGTATTAATTCCATATAAGTTATACTTGATATACAAAAACCTTCTAAACTATGTATTAAACTATAAGCCTTTTGATTGCCTCGCAAATACCATATCAATACATCAGTATCAAGTAAATTATCATATATCAAAAGTTCTTCCTTGTCTGATTTCTCTTATATGTCTATCTACTTCTATATCTTTATCATTCCATATTCCAAATAACTTATCTTCTTTTTGTTGTTTTTGATTTTCAAAAGATATAAGCTTTGCTTTTGGCTTACCTCTATATGTAATAGTAATATCTTCTTTTTTATCCAATACATCAAAGAGCATAGATATATTAAATCTGAGGTCTTTTGCTGTTGCTATCATTTTAAATCCTTTTAAAGTTTATACTTCAATTATATACTAAAATAGATTAAGACTCAATAAGCTCATTTAGTTCTTTCTCTAATTCACTTATTTCCACTACTTTATTTTCTTCAAGAGATTTTACATGTGCAAAAGTTGCTAATGTAGTATTTACTAAAGACTCTAAAGATATTAAGTTATCTTTTGAAGATTTAATATTATTTATAAAACTAATCATCTCTTCCTTATGACCTTTATCTTGATTAAATTTCTTCATACTGCTCGTTCCGTATCCATTTACTTTTTTATAATTATCAAGTTCATAAACTTTACCTTCACAAAAAAGTTCCATTTTCTCTTTTGGATAAGATTTATTTCCATTTGACAAATAACTTAAAATTCCAATACTTCCATCTTCAAAAGTCATATTTATAATAGTATTATCATTTTTGATTGCTAACTCTTCGCTTTGATTTAAAGCTATACTTGAAACTGATTTTACTTTAGATGTTGTTAGAAACTGCATAGTATCTATGAAGTGACAACCTTCTCCTATGATTCTACCCCCTCCAACTTTTGGATCATGTACCCATAAATCTTTTGGTAATGCTCCTGCATTTATAGTCATATTTATAGCCAATCCACTACTTCTACCTTTAGTTTTATTATAAATATCTTTTATAAATGGTGAAAACCTTCTGTTAAAGCCTACCATTAAGTGAGGCATTTTATCTTGACTTGCTAATTTGTTGCAAACTTTAACAACATCTGCTAACTGTTCCATATCAATAGCAAGAGGTTTTTCAACAAATACATTTTTTCCAGCTCTCAAAGACTCAATTATAAGTTTTGCATGATTATTGTGTCTAGTTGTTATAAATATAGTATTTATATTTTCATCTTTTAAAAGTTCAATATAATCTGTAGTAGTATAAGAAAATCCAAACTTTTTAGCAGCAATAGAACTTGATAATCCTTTGGCACTACTTATTCCCACAAGATTAGCACCTGATTCTTTTAAAATTGGAAGCATAACTACTTTTGCAAAATTTCCTGCTCCAATCACTCCTATATTTACTTTATCATTATTTTTTAATTCACTTTTATTTATAACTATCTTTTTATCAACTATTATATCTTTTGAAGTATATTCAAGAACTACTCCTAGTGCATCACGATTGTTAAGTATCTCATTGTATGCTTTTGGAGCTTCTGTAAATTTATACTTATGAGTTATAAGATACTCAAAATTTAAACTACCATTTGAAAGTAGTTGTAATATAGCTTGAAAATTTCTATTTTCAGTCCATCTAACATATCCTATAGGATAATCAATACCATCCACTTCATAACTATTATCATATCTTCCTGCCCCATAAGAACTAGATATATGAAAGCTTATCTCTTTCTCATAAAAAGGTGGTCGTGGTATATTCATGCCAATAGCCCCAACGGCTACTATACGACCTTTTCTTCTAGTTATCTCAGCAGCTTGTTCAAGTGGTTGATTTGATTTTGTAGCTGCTGTGATGATAACACCATCTACACCTATCTCATCTGTATGATTTGCTACAAAAGATATAGGGTCTTCACCATTAGCAGGATTGAGTGCTATAAAGCCATTTTTCTTTGCTAGTTCAACTTTGCCTTGATCTATATCCACACCAATAGCTTCGCAACCATTTGCTTTTAAAAATTCCATAGTTATCTGACCGATAAGTCCAAGACCAATTACTACAACCTTTTCACCAAGAGTTGGAGTAAATAATCTTACCCCTTGAAGTGCAATAGATGCTATAACTGTAAAAGAAGCTAATTCAAAAGATAAATTATCAGGTATCTTAGCTACAAGATTTTTTCCAACTGCAACCACTTCACTATGAGCACCATTTGATACAACCCTATCATCTATTTTAAATTCTGTAACATTTGAACCAACTTCTATAACAACACCAGCATTACAATATCCTAATGGCATAGGTTCACCCAGTTTTGCAAATACAGTTTCAAGTGTTGGAACTAAACCATCTGTTTTTACCTTATCTAGTACCATTTTTACTTTATCTGGCTGAGCTCTTGCTTTTTGAATATAAGAAGCCTTTCCAAATTCTAATAACATTCTTTCCGTTCCTGGAGAGATTAAACTTCTCTCTGTTTTTATTAGAACTTCATTGGCTCCACAACTTGGAAGAGGTATCTCTTCTAATAATATCTCACCTTTTTTAAGGTCTTGTAGTAGTTGTTTCATTTATTGTTTTCCTTTTTTTGTTTAAATTTTTATATTGTATATATGTACCTATAATATAACCTATTAAAATCCATATTAATATAGCTGTATATGGTGTTCTTAACGGTGTATTTATATTAAAACTAATAAACATTAAATTTATTAATAATATTCCAAGTAGAATAAAATTTTTATTATATTTTCTTAATTTAAATGATAAATAAATTGAAATTACTAATATTATAAATATAAAAATTAAAAATAAAAAACCACCTTTTGTAAGTAAATCCAACCATTGGTTATGAGCAGAACCTCTTTGTACTGATGCTGTAAATCCTTCTCCAAATAGAGGATTTAATGTTTGAATATAATCTAAAAAATGTAAGATATTATGTAATCTACCACCACTAAAATCATCAGCATTTGTAGATGTAAACATAAAATAAAATTTATGAAATATATTTAAATTAAAAACATTAATATCCGTCAACATATTTACTAGTAATAATAAACTAATAAAGGCAAATATATAAAGCCATACCTTTAATACTAATTTAATATTAATATATATTGATAAATACATAAAACCCATAAATACAAATATAAATAAAGGTTCTCTTGCACCAACTATTATTAATTCTAATAGCAATATAATTGATAAAATTACTTTTTCTGTTTTTTTGACAACATTTTTACTAAAATTTAATAAGAAAAAAACTATTCCTATAAACAAAGGATATGAAACTAATTTTTGATAAATAGAAAAAAATCCAAAAATATCATTAGAGCCTCTATTTAAGAACGTATATAGTACACCATAATTAAAAAAAGACCATAATATATGTATAAAACTAAATATAGATGTAGATAAAATAATTACATATAGCATATTATTTAAATCAAATTTATTTACTAATATTCTGCCATATATATATCCAAAAATAATTGGTATAAAGTATAATAAGAGCCAATTAATATTAAAAATATTATTATTTATTACTGTTACATATGTAAAGCCAATTATTGAATAAATAATAATTACAATCAATATATAATCTATGATAGACATTTTGATTTTTTGTTTTGTATTAAATATTGTATAGAAAAATATAATAAAAAATGAAATTGGCAATACCTTAGAAGCAACCTGTTCTAATGAATTGTAAATACTTAAATTTAAACCTATAAACAATGGAATAGGTATTAAAAATAATAATACTTGATGTATATTAATTCGTAACATATTCTTCCAATCTATTATAATCATCATCACCTATATAAATACTTTTATCTAAGTATTTAAAATTATCTATATTTCCATAAAATTTATTTAATTCATTTATTAATTCTTCTGTATCACAACATTTAATAATCTTACCAATATTATATTTTTCGACTAACTCCCCAAGATATGTACCTTTACTAGTAATAATAGGTACTTGAAAATAGATAGCTTCATAAAGTTTATTTGGTAATGCTATTTTATTATTCAATGAACCATTTGTAGTATCGTAAGGCATATAAAGTATATCTAGTGTTGAGTATATCTTAGCACTATCTTTAAAAAAATTATACTCTCCAAAGAATTTAATATTATTATATTTATTTGCATACTCTTTTACTAAATCTTCAAATACACCTTTACCGTAAATATGAACTTCATATCTATCATTATCTTTTATAGTCTCAAATAAAGTTTTATATGGTTTGCCTTGCAACAACAATCCAACAATGCCTATAATTATTTTATCATTTTTTACTTTTTCTAATCTATTTGGTATCATATTGCTCAATGGTTTATTTTCTAGTACAAAAGGTTTATCTTTAAAAATAGTTTTATAATACATATCATAAAACTTAGGAGATGTAACTATAAGCTTATCTACAAATCTAAACATAAATTTTTCTATACTTTTCATAACTTTAGATTTGAAACTATTTGTGTATGTATGACTTCTAAGATCAGATATCTCTACAATAACTTGAGTTTGTATTTTTTGAAATAATGAACTTAATTTAAATAGAGCTAAAGTGTCAATATTGTTAACTATTAAAGTATCATATCTATTTTGCTTTAAAATATTTTTCAGTTGTTTAAATGATTTAAAATAATCAGCTATTCTTTTTAAATAATTTCCATTTGAGATAGTTCCCATACTTTCATTTAAAACTACTTTATCATCGTATTCAGTAGATAAATCTTTCATATAATCTCTATGATAATAAATAACCGTTACATTATTATGAACAGCTAAAAAATTTATCTGCTTCACAAATCTTGGATTTGGTTGATGAGATAGTAAAAAAAGTATATTTTTTTTACCCATTATTTACCATCCAAATATTTAAAGAATATAATATCCATAGTTGATAACCATAATTTTTACTTTGATTATGTTTATTATAAATATCAATTAAAAATTCCTCTTTTATATACTCTTTTATTGGTGACTTCTTGTCTAAGATATCATTTTTAAACCATATAGGCATAGTGTCTTTTAAAAATGGATTTAATAGCATACCAAATCCAACTTTTGGAGCATTTACAATATATGCAGGAAGTTTATCTCTAGCTATGTCTTTTATAATACTTTTTGCACCATCTTTCATCTTTATATCCCAAGGAAGCGTAGCACTATATTCAACTAACTTATGATCCATAAAAGGGCTTCTTGCTTCTATACTAGCTGCCATACTAGGATAATCAACTCTTGGTAGTAAAAGTTCTGCGAGTCTTAGTTTATACTCTACATTTAATAACTTTCGTAAAAAGCTATCTTTAAATTTTCCACTTATCTCATCACTTAAACTTTTTAATATTTTATATGAGTTATAACCTTTATCTTTTTTCCAAAACTTATCTTTTTGAGCTTCTGAAAAACCAAATATAAATCTTCTTGCATAAGCTGGATTTTCAAGTAAACTATGTACTTTCTTTTTTACTTTATTTGGTAAAGGTATTTTTAAAAGTATATCTATTAAAAAATCTGGAATTACTTTCAATATCTTATCAAGTTTAACTAGCTTAGTATAAATAGGATACCCACCTATCTCATCACCACCCTCACCTACAAGTAAAACTTTAAATCCATTTTCTCTTGCTATTTTAGATATACCATACATCAAAGCAGTATTGGGATCACCAGTTGGTATATCTTTAGATATACTAAGATACTCTTCTATCCAATTTATAAAATCTTTTTGTGATATTCTTTTTGGTATATATTTTACATCTTGTTCTTTAGAATATTTTTCAGCTAATACTGATTCATCAAAATCAGAAGTTTCTTCGTAAGATATATTTATAGTAGATATTTCATCATCTCTATTTTGCTTTGTATAGTGTAAGTTTAAAGAACTATCAAGTCCACCACTTAAAGCTATTGATATAGGTACATCTGCTACATTTCTATACTTCATAGCATCATTTAATAACTCCTCACTTTTTTCTTTTGCTTCATTAAAACTACAATTATCTTCTTGATTTAAATAATCTGCTATATCCCAATATTTATTTTTTTGTATTCCATTAGAAGATATTTCATAATAATATCCAGCTTCTATCTTCTGAACATTTTTAAAAAAAGTTTTAGGAGCAGATACAGTTAAAAAAGTAAGATAATCATATATAGCTTCATCATTAAATTCTTTTTTCAAAAGCCCACTTTCAAAAAATGCTTGATTTTCAGATGAGAAATATAAAGTATCATTTACAGTTGTTATATAAAATGGTTTTTTTCCAAATCTATCTCGTACTAAAAATACTCTTTCTTTAACCTTGTCATATAAAGCTATAGCAAACATACCTACGAATTTATCTAGTGCTTGTATACCCCATTTTCTATAAGCATTGATTATAACTTCAGTATCTGAATGGTCTGTTTTAAATACAAACTCATTTTTGAGTTCTTTTTTTATCTCTTGATGATTATATATCTCGCCATTAAATACTATTACGATATTTTCATCATTTGATAGCATAGGCTGATTTGAGCTTTTTGCTAAATCTATAATAGAAAGCCTGGTATGTCCAAAAACTATGTTTCCATCATTCCAAATACCACTAGCATCTGGTCCTCTATGAGATATAGAATTATTGAACTTATCTACATACTCTACATCTTGTTTTTTAATATTATTAAAATTTATTGCACCTGTTATTCCACACATATCAATTTCTCCTCTTCATTCTATTTCTTATATTTATAAATGTTATTACCACAATATTAAAAAGTAGGAACAAAGGTATATAGAAATATAATAGCTTATATAAAATAGCATACACTTTTATATCTTTATCTTTTAAAGTATAATATTTACTATTAACATACTTTTGTATAATTGGTATTCTCATTAAGTTTCTTTTAAAACCTATTAATTCACTTGATTTTACAATTAAAACATTATTAAACAAAGAAAGATAATTAACATAATAATTGTTATATTTAGCTACTTTATTCCCTTTAAATTCTTGAATTATATATCGATTATTTGCATATAAATAAGAACTTCTTAATTCGTTAGCATTCATATATATACTATTATTTTTAATCATTAAGTTGAACATGGGATCTAACATAATAAATTTTTCTAACTTTTCATCGTATACTTCCGTAACGACATGTGTATCATATAATGTTCCAAACTGTCTAATCAATTGTATTGTTCTTGCTTTATAACCTTTTACAATCAAAATTTCTTTCAATATCATAGCCAAATCACCACAAATCCCCCCCCATTTTGAGTAAGGATAGATTTAAGTTTTTGATAACCTGTTAAATTTGGATTTGAGCTGTATCTACCATTTATAACAGTTGCCACATAGCTTAATGTCTTTTTTATATCTTTCTCAAAACTTACATCACTACTTAAAATCTCTTTTGGTAAAATAATTTTTAGTTTATTATTATCTGGATATTTACCAACATCAACTATTTGATTATAGTCAGCAATTAGGTCTATATTCATCCATATATTATTTACTTTTAACACAGAAATAATAAGTATACTTAATATAAATATACCTATCAAAGCCCCATAATATATATTTTTAAATTTATTTAACATTATTAAATCTTCCTTTTAATTTTAATATTGGTGCTTCTATATAATTCCAAGATAAATAAGCTATAAATAATGTAAAGCCTACAATAATAAAAAAATATTTCCATTCTCCAATTAATCCTAATGACATGAATACTTGAACAAAAAGCATATGATATAAATATGTTGCATATGATAAATCATTTGTTAAATTAAATTTTATATCTGTATAAGAAAATGCTAAACTTAAGATAGATATAGATAGTAATACTACTTTAATAACTGCAGTAAAATCTAAACTATATTTATAACCAATTCCTAAATCAATACTAAAGTAACTATAACTAATATATGAAAACAATAGATATATAACTAAAAATAAAGCACCCCTATTTTTTAATATATTATATATATTTTTCCAATATAATCTTGATGCGATACCTATAATAAAAATCCAGATATATGGTAAAAAACTTATATTAAGCAATTTATATAAACCACTTGAAGCATATAATTCTTCACTTGCGTAGTTTGATATCAATATTGATACTATAAATAATGCAATTAAAGTTATATTTCTAACTATAGTATTTTTAAAAACAAGGATTAAAGGTAATATAATATAAAAACTTAATTCTACAGTTAATGTCCATAAAACTCCACTAGGATAAACATCAAAAAAACCTTTAAAATTATATATATCTAATCCATCTACTCCAATCAGAGTTGTTGAAATTCCACTTGATGCAGTAAATACATAAGTTACAAAATATATTAAATATTGTAAAAATGATAAATTATTATTTATATTTCCACCCATATACATAGATATTTCCAATATCACAATACATATAAACAATGCTGGATAAATTCTAAATCCTCTTTTGATAAAATATTCCTTAATATTTGATGAATTTAAAAAGGAATCAGTTATTAAAAAACCAGATGTTAAAAAAAATAATGGAACACCAGGAAATAAAGACAATATATTATGTATCATTCCACCCCCCCCCCTCATTTAAATGTAGCCATTCTTCTGAATGCATATATACTACTTGTAATGCAAAAAATAATCTAAATAAATTAATGTGATTTTTTCTATTTATCATTGTATAGACCGATTATTTTATCTACATGTACATCCCAAATATACTTATCCATAACCATAGTGTAAGCATTTTGTCCAAGTTTATCCATATCACCATTTTTCGCCACAAACAAAATAGATTTTACAAACTCATCATAATTATCAGGCTCATACACTATAGCACTTTCATCTTCTATACTTTTAAATTCTTCTAATTTATTTGCATATAGTTTATGCTCAAATACTTCACCTATTTGGTCAAGGTTACTCGCAATTATTGGTTTAGCAAATGCCATATATTCAAAAAGTTTTGTTGGGCTTCCTATAAACTTTGTTTTTTGCTTAATATGTGGAGATAAAAAACAATTTGAGATACTAAGATATAATGGTGCTTCTTTTTGCTCTATTAGTCCTGTAAGGATGACATACTTCTTTATATCATCTGTTCCTAAAGTAGTTCTTACTTTTTCACCTAAAAGTCCATCTCCTATAAGTAAAAACTTTACATTACACTTATCTAAAATACTTTGATGATTTTCAACTAATTTTACAATAGTGTTAGCTAAAAATTCAACTCCATGCCAAGCTCCAAATGTACCTATAAAAGTAAATATTTTATCTTCTTGGTTAAATCCTAATTTATCTCTTAATAATGTTTTATCTTCTATTTTAAACTTTTTATAATCAAAAATATTTTCATCTATACAATTAGGATAAAAAACTATTTTATCTTTATCATAACCTCTCTTAATCAATTCATCTTGAAGAACTTGAGAAACAGTTATAATAGTATCAGCACTACTTAATACATACTCTTCCATCTCTAAAGCCAACTTTGAGTATTTTAACCCATCTGTTCCCCAGTTGTTTTGTACCCATACTTCTGAACCATTGTATTCTACTATCAAAGGTATCTTATATTTATTTGATAGATATGCTCCACTATTATTAAATAGAGTTAATCTTTGGTATATAATATCAGGTTTGTTTTTTTGTATAAAATTTTCTGTTTTATTTAAAAAAGCTTCATTTATTTTGATACTATTAAGTTCATAAGGAACACTATAAACTACATCACTTATATCTATATACTCTTTTTTTATATCTTCATTTATCATAATAGGAGATTCTGCTGATATATAAGTAATATTTGATTTCTTACTAAATGAATTCACAACTCCGGAGATATGTCCTAAGCTACCACCAGCTTTTGTACCAAAACCTAGATTTGTTTTAAGATAAAATATATTAGTATCTTTAGTTAATGGATGATTGGTTTTAGTAAATATTAATTTCATATCATTATCTATTTTTTTAACTAATTGTTTAGTTTCTATAGCACTAAACAACATTTTAAATCCAGCACCAACTCTATCAAATAATGATACCTTTTCTTCTATTTTATTTGGTAATATTCTAGTAATATTTAATTTTAAAATACTAAGACTAAGTACATAAAACAATGACTCAACTAATTTATAGTTTTCATCATTAAAAACTATCACTACTTCATCATATTTTTTATATGATATAAAAGCTTTTACTAAATTCTTCATACCACTATTTTTAAGTTCAAATAGGGATACAAATGTATTTTTACTTTCTTTAAAATTATCATTTATAAAGTTTAGATACTCTTCATCAAATCTATATATTGATATAAATATTTTATTTTTCATATTATACTATCCCATCTAAAAGTTGTTTATCCATCTTACTAAATCCAAATACTTTATTACCCAAATCTTTCAAACTTGCTCCTATATGATAAATTTCATCATCTATTATCAAAAATCTATCATGATATTTATCTGATTTTTTAACTTCTAAATTTTTATATTGCTTATTGTATTTATCTATATCCAATTGTAGCTGTTTAGATATCTTTTGTGTTATTATTGTAAATTGTAAATTTTTATACTTTGAAAATAGAGTTAATATAGTATCGTCTATATATCCGTCTATTAAAATCACTTCTTTTTGTGCATTTTTTAATAAATCATTTACAAAAATATAAGCATCCCATATTTGTCCATCATAAAATATACCTTGAGTTGGTTTAATGTTTTTATTTTCTATTGCTTTAAAAACTTTGTCAAAGTTTTCGTCATGTTTACAAAGCTTATATTCAATATTATCCAATCTTTGAAATACGGAAGCATTAGAAAGTAAAAATTTTCTCATTTTTGCAAAAGCTCTAAAAATAGCTATATTTATTTCTATAGCTATCTTACTTTTCAAAACAGATGAAAGCATAGAAACACCTTCTTCTGTAAATACAAAAGGTTTACTTCCACCTAAATGTTGTTTTGAAGGTATCACAGATTGTGATACCATAGAATCTATTTCATTATTAGTTAATTCAAACATAAAATCTTTTGGAAATCTTTCTATATTTCTTTTTATAGCTTGTTTTAAAACTCTTGTTTCTACATTATACAACTGTGCTAAATCCCTATCTAACATAACTTGTAGCCCACGAAGAGTATATATCTTATTTTGAATTTGTGATTTTATAGTTATATTGTTATCTTTCAACTTCTCTTTTCCCTTCTTGACGAACTACCAAGAAATCCTCGGTAGTTTCATTTTCAACTGAAACTTTTAGTTCTATTTCTCCATTTTCATAAACTACTATTTGATTATCTATTGTATTGTTCATTTACTAACTTTCCATATCCATTTGAATATAATTTGAAATCATTATAATTTTCTATAAACTCTCTATTTGAATAATTTTCTATCACTATTTTATCCTCTTTTATCATAAACTTTCTTCTTTGTTTTATACCTCTAAATTCTACGGCTACATCTAAAAAATCATCTCCAAAGTCAAGTAAATAACATATAGATTGATTCTTCATAGAAAACAATCCATATCTACCACTTAACCAATTATTTTGTTCTTCATCTTTTACTACTAAAGTATTGTGTGAAGCCGTACTTCTAAACTTATTTCTTTCATCTTGTAGTGGGGTATAAAGATATGTACCTGCATCTACAATTATATCTTTTCCATCTACTGATAGTTCAAAAGATAATTTATCATTATGAGCATGTCCACCATTTCCTTTTTGTCCATTTGAGCCTGCTGATATGATTAAATATAATCTTGGAGATTTAAAGATATATATACCACTTTGTTTATAAGCTATAAATTCTAAGTTATTCAATATACTTTTTCCATCTTTTAGTGGTATATCAAATACTTTTTCACTTGTATATTTAAAGTTATCAAAAGTAATATTATCTTTTATAAGTTTTTTTATTTCATCATCTACTTTTAAAGTTCTATTTTTAGATAAAGATTTAACTATATTTTTTTCTATATTAAAGTTTGTATCAAAAATCTCACATTCAAATAATCCACCCATAGCAGACAATAAAGTTTGATGATTTAAAATATTTTCATCCCAAAATAATCCATCATTACTTTCATAGTTATCTAAACTTTTATATTTTTCTTTTGCTTGTACTAAAGTTAGTAAATCTCCATTTGGACTAAGTCTAAAAAATCTACCACTATCATTATCTCCAAATTGTGCTATCTCTCCATTTTGTTTTGAAATATCATAAGTAAATTTTCCTGCTTTATAAAGTCTAACTATATACCAATCTGGCAATATTATTTTACCATCTTCTATTTTATACTCTTGATAGTTAGAATCTTTTAATTTTGGTTGAACTTTCCAATTTGATATTGAATAATCTTTTAAAGTTTTAACTTTATTTTCAGAAAGTCCAATTATTAAAGCAGTAGCATATATCATAAGTTCTGAACTTAATCTATGATAACTTGTACTAGCCTCAAAGTTTCCACCATCTTCATAAAACTGTTTTTGCATTTCAGATACTACTTCTTGTACACTAAAAGCTAACCATTGATTTGTTTCATTATTTGAATCTAAGTAACTTGAAACAAATAAAAGACCTACTATATCACTAAGATAATGATTTGAAGTAAGATTTTCTCCATACTCAAGATTGTTTACTATATGTATTCCATGTTCATAAATACTCTTAAAAAATATACTTTTAAACTTATCATCTAAGATGTTGGTATCATCAAGTTGAATAAATATATCATAAGCTAAAAGCATATTAGATACTCTGATACCTACATCCATTGTACAAGTCCATTGTACTCCAAATCTAGGAGGATTTAAAGCTATAAAGTCTAGCATCTGATTTCTAAATTCTTTTATATATTTCTTTTTGCTATCGCTACATGTAGCGAAGATTGCTAATTGTGGAAGATGTTGTAGTCGCCCTATCTCCCAAGGTACTTTTATATCTACCCCAACTAACGAATTTCTTTGATTTAGGTACCAATCTTCAGCACTCCATCTAAATCCACTTTTAAAATCTTTTTGCCAATCAATAGGTATATAACTATCATCTACAAAACTATATATTTCTTTTGAATATTTTATATTTGAACTATTCACAATATCTTCTATAACAAAATGTTTATTTTGATTATATTTATATTGTTCTAGTCCAAAAGCAATACTATCATAACTATTTTCAACCCAACCAGATCCAAGTAAATCAAACTTATGATTTAAATACATAATAGATATTAAATCTGTATCTTCATTTCTACATAATTCTATATCAATTATATTTATATAGTTCTCTAATATTTTATTTGTATCTGTTTTACAGTAGGTACTAAAAATAAAATCTTTTCTCTTTTTAATTATATGTTTTATTTTTCGTATCAACACAAAATATACTTTTCGCATAAATATATGTGGAGGTATTGATAGTGCTTTATTTATTATGAATTTTATGTTCATTTTATTTTTTTTTGCAAACTGCTATTAAATTTCTATCATTCCATGATGTAGCATTTCCTTCTGGGTCTAATGCCCTAAATACTAAACCAACAAGTTTATTAGCAATATAATGAGATACTTTACCTTTAAGTGTATTGTAGATATTTCCTGCCGTAAAGACTTCAACATTATTAAAAAAATTCAATGTAACTTGAGAAATGGATTCTTTTGTAAAACCAACTTCATGAGTAAAATCCATATATCTTTCATGTGTAGCAAATAACCAATCCATATTAGGTACATCTATAATCAACACACCATTTTTAGATAAGGAGTTTTTCATATGTTCAATTAAAGTAAAAATCTTATCCTTATCTATATGTTCTAAAACTGCTTTTATTATTATTACATCAAATAAACCTATATTGTTTTTGCAATATTCAAAAGCATCTATATTATTAAGAGTACTATTCTCAGTATTTATTTTTGCAAACTCTAAATCTTCATGAGATAAGTCTATTCCATGTATGTCTTTATATCCTTCATTTTCCAAAACGCTTAATAAGTACCCCTTATTACAACCAATTTCTAATATTTTAGAATTTTTATTTTCTGGAAAGTATTTTTTATAATATTTTTTATAATATTTTTTAAAAAATGAAATTTTTGCTTCTGTATTAGAATCAATAGTTTTTCCATGTATGCTATGATATTTATCAAATAATTCTTTTTTATAACTCATTTTTAAACCCTTTGTTTTTTTATTCTTAAAATTGACAAGAAACATACTATTAAATATGATATAACTGTACTAATTGACACTGCATATAATCCATATTGCTCTATATATAGTATATTTAATAATATATTTATAAATAATCCTATAATCCAAAAATATATTAATTCTCTCGGAAATCCTGTAGTCGCTAAATATTGTTGAACAATTGTATTAATTCCCATAAAAAAAATAGCTATTAAAAGTATATTTATAGGCATAACTGATTTTAAAAAATCATTTCCATATAATGTAGTTATCAAAAAATCAGAAGTTAAATATATACCTAGTAAAAAAATAGCATAAATTATAGTAAAGTAAAAACTTAGTTTCTTCATTGTTTCATACTTTTGCTGGTTGCTTTTCATAGATGATAGTTTTTGAAATAAAATTGTACCAATAACTACAGGTAGCATATAAATATAATCTATAAAACTAACTGCCAATGAATAGTATCCAAGTTCACTTTTAGATAAATAATAATTTACAAAAAATAGATCTGATTTTAAAACTAAAAAAGCAAATAGTGCTGACATATAAGCTTTCATCCCAAACCCTGATATATTTTTCATAAGTTTTGAAGATAGTTTATATCTATAAATTACATCTTTTTTTAAAGTTCTTAATGTAAATACCAAACTGACAATTATACCAATAACAAATATACCTAATGCTACTTTTATATCTAATGTAAAAAAACTAATACTTAATAACAATAATAAAATAGTTAAAACTCTAGTATAAATAGATATTTTATTATCTAACTTTATTTTACCAATACCTATCAATAAGTTTTTTGTGAAAAGTAACATTAAAGATATAGGAATCACAATCATAATAATTAACAAAGTAAATATATCTAAATTTATAACATCTGGATAAAATAATGAAATAAAATATATAATTATGCTCATTGTTGTACCTGATACAATTGAAAATACAATAGAATTCTTCAAAAGCATACCTAGAAGCATTTTCTTTTTTGCTACATAATATATATTTGCAGCATGTAAACCAAAATTACCAAACTGAGTACTAAGTGCTATGATAATTAATGATAGAGAATAAATACCATAATTTTCAACACCTAAATATCTTGTAATCATAATATTACTTAAAAGTCCAAGAATAATTAATATTATCCTTGAACTATAAGTATGTATTATGTTGCTAATAAGTTCTTGCTTTAACAAATTTTGAATTTTTGTTTTCAATATTATTTAACTCTCATTATAGTACTTATTTTTCAAATAATTAAATTTATCATCATTTAAACTTACTAAATAAGCACCATCAGGTAATATCTCTTTATTATCTATACTTTTATGAAACGGTTCATACCACAAAAAATAATTGTTTTGTGTTGTTTTTATAAGATTAAAATGTTCTGTTATATGTTTATTTGAAGTTTTAACTTTTAACTTTTTAAAATTTCCCTCAAGTTCATTTATATCATTTTTATCTCCATAACCATAAATCATAAAATTATAATCTTTACCATTTTTCTTTAACAGTCTTCCGTATTCAGAATCTTTATTATACTTATTTTTTAAATCATAAGTTGTCATATAAAGTTCTAATATATTTGTATTTTTTACTCCATTTTGTTCCAATGCATCAAACATTGATTTCCCAGGAGTAGGTTTCTTTATATGTAACTTAATACTACCAAGACTATTTAGGAAATAACTCTCATATATAGTCAAAATTAAAGATGTTAAACCTATAATAAATATAAATAAAATACTATAAGCAAGTAATAACTTACTTTCTAGTATCTTTAAATTAAATATCATTAATATTAAACCTAATCCAATAAATGAAATATTGCTTAAATATTTTTTGGTAAAAAACTTATCCATTATTATCACCTTGTAAACTTTTTAAGTTAGCACTATTTAATAAAATTGTTGTACTAGCTCCAGCAAATAATGCTTTTAATATATCTTTTGCTGGAGGATTATACATAGCATAAGCTAATAAAACCCCAACTAAAGACACTATAAATATATTTAAAACAATATATATCCAATTGCTTCTATTGGTTATACCTTCATAACTAAATGGATTTAATAACTTTCCATTATTTTGAAGATGAAAAGATGAAGCCAATATACTACCTGCAAACATCATCAAAAAACTATCTTGCACTATATTGATAAATAATTGTTGAAATTCACTCATATATTAAAAGTAATCTCCGTAGTTTGAATCATATCCCATAATTCTATAGCCCATTTATCAGTTTTACCACTTAGTGTTTCATATAAAACTTCTAGCTCTTCAAACTGTCCTTTTTCACTAAGCGATGTTGTGATTTCATTTACTTTGATACCATAACCTTTTAAAGCTTTATAGTCATCCATAACAATAGTTTTATTATCAAAATGAACTTCCATATACTCTTTTGCGAACTCTTTACTACCCATTGCAAAATATTGTATATTTGCTACTGACCCATCTTCATATTTTAAAACAATAGATTTATTATCATCTGATAAAAATTTATCATTTTTAGGAGTTATACTCTGACAACTTATAGATATAACTTTTTCACCTACAAGAGCAGTCATAAGATCAATGATATGACATCCTTCACCAACTATTCTGCCACCATTTTCATGTACCCAGTGATCAAGAGGAATAAATCCTGCATTCATACGGTACTGTATCATAAGTGGATTAACTCTTTTCCTTGTATGAGTAATTATCTCTTTCGCATATTTACTAAATCTTCTATTAAATCCTGTAAATAAAACAGGTTTGTTTTTTATATCACTTTCATAAAATTCTTTTATAAGATTTAACTCTTTTTGATTTGTAGCAAGAGGTTTTTCTACAAAAACATGTTTACCTGCTTGTAGTGCTTGTAAAGTAAGTTCTGTATGACTATCATGTCTTGTAGCAATCATAACTAAATCTACATCTTTATCATTTAGTATATCTTCATAGTTTGTTGTAGCATATTTAGCACCATACTGTTTTGCAACAGATTTTGCACTATGTCCAGTTCTACTCATAACTGCATGAAGTTTATATTTTGATGATAATTTTTCTATATTTGGTAAGTGCATACCAGTAGCAAATCCACCTGAACCAATTAATGCAACATTTATAATATCTTTTTTAACTATATTGCTATTATTTATAATAACTTTTTTATCTTCGCTTAAATAGTTCTCTATCTTTTCTAATTCTACTTTTCCATAGTCAAGCAAGACCATTAATGGTTTAGTAGTTTCTTGAAGTGATTCAAATGCTTTTGTCACATCTTCTATAGCATAAACACCATTTATGATTTTATCCAATTGAATTTGTTTTGTTTCTAATAGTCTCAGATATTCTGTCATATTTCTATTTTCAGTCCATCTTACAAATGCATAAGGATAATCAATCCCTTTTTCTTCATACATTTTATCATATCTACCAGGACCATAAGAAGTAGAGATTAAAAAATCTAATTCTTTTGCATAAATATCTGCACGATTTATCTCCATACCTACAACACCAACAAGTACAACTCTACCTTTTTTCTTAGTCATTTGAAAACTTTGAGAAAGAGGAAAGCTAGAACTTGTAGCAGCAGTAAATAGTACACAATCAGCACCATATCCACCACTCCAACTTTCTACTGTTTTAATAGGGTCTTCTTTAGTTGGATTGATAACTATTTCAGCTCCTAATTCTTTAGCAATTTCTAGTCTTGATTCATCTAAGTCAAGTACAGCAACTCTTACACCACTTAGCTTTAACATTTGCATTGCTAAAAGTCCAAGAATACCTGCACCTGTAACTACACAAAATTCACCAAATTTCATATCTGCTCTTCTTACACCTTGCATAGCTATTCCACCAAGAGTAACAGATGATGCTTCTTTAAAATCAAGATTTTTAGGCATTTTCATAACAAGATTTTGAGGTACATCAACATACTCTGCATGATTTGCTATTCCTGCACCTGCTGCTGTTACTTTATCTCCTACTTTTAGAGTATTTATATTATCGCCTACTGCTATAATCACACCACTTATAGAATATCCTGTTGCATTTCCAGCGTCAAGAGTACCTTTTACTTTTGCAATTGTTTTAGCAATACCAACACTTTTTGCCATATTTATTACTTTTGCTACTTGGGCAGGTTGCTCTAATGCTCTTTTAATAAGTGATTTGCCACTATTTGTTACACCACTCATTTCAGTACCAGCTGAAATACAACTATTTACAACTTTTATAAGAACAGAACCTTTTGAAACACTAGGAGAAGGAGTGACTTCACCTAAAACTTTACCTTTTTTTATAATTGCTTGTATCATTAGTTTAATACCCCACAGAAATCTAAATTTGTTTTTATTTTTAATCCTTTAAACTCGTCATGACCAACAAGAAAAGTAACTATATCAGCTTCTTCTAAAGCTTTTTTATAATTCACTATTTCAAAGTCATTATAACTATCTATATTTGGTTCAACTGCCAAAACTTCTAAGCCATCAGATATAAGTCTTTTTGTTATATATAAAGCAGGCGATTCTCTAAGGTCATCTATGTTTGGTTTAAAAGCAAGACCCATACAAGCTACTTTTGCCTTTCTACCATTATTAGCTTCAAACTGTAAGGCTTCATTTTTAATCTTTTCTATTACCCATTCTGTTTTATAAGTATTTACTTCTCTTGCTGTTTTAATTATCTTTGCTTCTATATTTTGTTCTTTTGCAGCATGAACTATAAACCATGGATCAACTGCTATACAGTGTCCTCCAACTCCTGCTCCAGGACTTAGTACATTTACTCTTGGATGTCGATTTGTTAGTTTTATAAGTTCTCTTACATTTATATCAAACTTATCACAAAGCATACTAAGCTCATTGGCGAAGGCTATATTTACATCTCTGAAGCTATTTTCAGTTAGTTTTGCCATCTCAGCTGTTCTTGCATCTGTACTTAGAACTTCACCACTTACAAAAGTTTTGTAAAATTCTACAGTTTTTTGTGTAGCTTCATTTGTCGTACCACCTACTATTCTATCGTTTTCTACAAGTTCTCTCATTATTTGTCCTGGAAGTACTCTCTCTGGACAATGAGCAATATATATGTTTGAAGTATCAACACCATGTTCTTTTAAAGTATCTTCTACTTTATCTGTAGTTCCAACTGGGCTAGTTGATTCTAGTATAACTATATCATTATCTTTTACATAAGGAGCTATTGCTTTAGTAGCACTTACTACATAATCAATATTTGGTACATATTCATCATGAAAAGGGGTAGGAACTGCTATGATAAATACATCAGCTTTGCATGGCTTTAAACTAGCTTTTAATTTACCACTTTTTACTGCACTTTGTACAAAAGTATCAAGCTCAGGCTCTACTATATGTATCTCACCTCGATTTATAGTATCTACTGTACTTTGCACTACATCTACGCCATGTACTGTATAACCTCTATTAGCTAATAAAGCTGCTGTTGGTAATCCGATATAACCTAATCCCACTAAACATATTTTCTTATTTAACATTATTGATTTTCCTTTAAGAATTTTACTATTTTTTCACAAGCTTTACCATCTCCATAAGGATTATGTGCTTTACTCATTTGTTCATAAGCTATTGGATTATTAATTAAATCCATAGCTTCATCTATTATCTTTTGAGTATTTGTACCCACAAGCTTAACAGTACCAGCTTCAAGTGCTTCAGGTCGCTCTGTAGTATCTCTCATAACCAATACAGGTTTTCCTAAACTTGGTGCTTCTTCTTGCACTCCACCACTATCTGTGATAATAAAATATGATTTATCCATGATAAATAAAAACTGTTCATATTGCAGTGGTTCTATAAGATAAATATTAGATATATCTGAAAGTATCTGCTTTACAGGTTTTTGTACATTGGGATTTAGATGTACAGGATATACTATATCAAAAGTTGGATTATTTAGTGCAATTTCTTTTAATGCTTCACAAATATTGATAAATCCTTGACCATGGTTTTCTCTTCTATGACCTGTTACAAGTATAATTTTTTTATCTTCTTTTATTTCATATCCAAAATCTTGAATCTGATTTTTAATTTGTATTTCTAAATCTTCATCATTTTTTATTTTATCAAGTGCTAAAAATAATGCATCTATTACAGTATTTCCTGTTACTAATATATTTTTAGTATCTTTATTTTCTCGTACTAGATTTTCTTTAGAGGTAATAGTTGGAGCAAAATGATAGTTTGCTAATATGCCTGTAATTTGTCTATTTGCTTCTTCGGGCCATGGACTGGTCAAATCACCAGTTCTGAGTCCTGCTTCAACATGACCGATTTTTATTTGTTGATAAAAAGCAGCTAATGAAGTAGCAGATGTAGTTGTAGTATCCCCATGAACTAAAACAACATCAGGTTTAAAATCAATCAATACATCTTTCATACCTAAAAGTACATTTGAAGTTATATCATAAAGATTTTGACCTGCTTTCATAAGGTTTAGATCATACTCAGGTATAATTTCAAACAATATCAATACTTGATCAAGCATCTCTCTATGTTGTGCTGTTACACATACTTTTGTTTCAAAATTAACTTTATCTTTTGTAAACTCTTTTACTAATGGTGCCATTTTTATGGCTTCTGGTCTTGTTCCAAATACTAATAATACTTTTTTCAATTTACATAGCCTTTTTTAATTTTTCTCTATTTCAGCTTCTCAACTCTTCTATAAACTCTTCACTAAGATTAGTTATAAGAGATGTAGTTTTATTGTCTAAGCCTTGTTGTATGGCATTTTTTGCTATAGCAATTTTTTCTTCTTGTTTACCATCTCGTAAGCCCTCTTCCCTACCTTGATTTTCACCATCTCTTTTAGCTTTTTCAATAGAATTTTTTTGTATAAACAAGAACTCTTCTCTT
>Ga0256842_1000867_pt1 | contig 26156 bp, 26 predicted proteins | sample 4559240metaG_FD_185973 | JGI IMG/M metagenome (GOLD analysis project Ga0256842, IMG submission 185973) | Hydrothermal vent microbial communities from Guaymas Basin, Mexico - 4559-240 | ecosystem: Environmental > Aquatic > Marine > Hydrothermal vents | place: Mexico: Guaymas Basin | collected... | reverse complement strand
TCAAGGTCTGAAGAAAGACCGAAGAGGTGGTTGATATGGGAAAGTTCGACATTATTGAGAAGAAAGGTACCGAGAGGCTGAAGCGCGGTTTTGCCAAGATGGTCAAGGGCGGAGTCATCATGGACGTCACCAACGCCGAGCAGGCGAGGATTGCTGAGGAGGCTGGAGCCGTCTCTGTCATGGCCCTCCACCGCGTCCCGGCCGACATCAGGAAGGCCGGTGGAGTAGCGAGGATGGCCCCGATAGAAAAGATTCAGGAGATCATGGATGCAGTAACGATTCCAGTCATGGCAAAGGTGAGAATCGGGCACGTTGCCGAGGCCAGAATCCTTGAGGCCCTTGGAGTTGACATGATTGACGAGAGTGAGGTTCTAACGCCCTCAGACCCGTTCTTCCACATAGACAAGCGCGAGTTCAACGTTCCGTTTGTCTGCGGGGCAAGAAACCTCGGTGAGGCCGTCAGGAGGATATGGGAAGGCGCGGCCATGATCAGGACGAAGGGCGAGGCCGGAACCGGAAACATCGTTGAAGCCGTCAGGCACGTCCGCCTCGTCGCCGAGGGCATAAGGCAGATCCAGGCAATGACCGACGAGCAGATCTACGGAGTTGCCGAAAAGTTCGCCGAGCCATACCTCAAGCTAGCACTCAACGTCAAGGAGATAGCAGGACTTCCTCCAAGGGTTCTTGAAAACGAACCCATTTACGGCCACTACACCTACCGCGAGATAGTTGACGGCCTCTACAAGATTCTCCTCGAGATAAAGAAGCTCGGTAGGTTGCCAGTCGTCAACTTCGCGGCCGGAGGAGTTGCAACGCCTGCAGACGCCGCTTTGATGATGCAGATGGGCATGGACGGTGTCTTCGTAGGCTCAGGAATATTCAAGAGCTCCAATCCGGAGAAGATGGCGAGGGCCATAGTTGAAGCTGTAAACCACTGGGACGAGCCAGATGTCCTCGTCGAGATAAGCAAGGACATCGGCGAGCCGATGCGTGGCCAGGCCATCGAGGAGCTTGAGGTAAGGCTTGAGGAGAGGGGCGTCTGACTCTTCTCCTTTTTCCACTTTTGGAGGGATAAGAATGGTCAAAGTAGGTGTTATAGGCCTTCAGGGAGACGTCAGCGAGCACATCGAGGCTAGCAAGAAAGCCCTTGAGAACCTCGGCGTGAGCGGAGAGGTTATCTGGCTGAAGAAGCCGGAGCAGCTTGAGGGCATTTCGGCGATCATAATACCCGGTGGAGAGAGCACAACTATCTCAAGGCTAATGATAAAAACCGGCCTCTTCGAGCCCGTCAAGAAGCTTGGCGAAGAAGGGCTCCCGATCATGGGCACCTGCGCGGGCCTGATAATGCTCTCCAAGGAGGTAATAGGCGCCACTCCAGAGCAGAAGTTCCTTGAGCTCCTGGACGTTCGCGTTAATAGAAACGCTTACGGAAGGCAGGTGGACAGCTTTGAGGCTCCTGTTAAGCTGGCCTTCAGCGACGAGCCCTTCACAGGAGTTTTCATTCGAGCTCCAAGGATAGTTGAGCTCCTGAGCGACAAGGTGAAGCCGATAGCTTGGCTCGGCGACAGGGTTGTTGGCGTCGAGGGGGACAACATCATCGGTCTTGAGTTCCATCCTGAGCTGACCGATGACACGAGGGTTCATGAGTACTTCCTGAAGAAGGCGTTGTGAGCCTGTTTTGACATTTTTGGTAGTTTTGGGAGAAAACTCTTTATTTTGCCTGTAAATTAAAGTTCAGAAGCGAAAAGCCCACTCCGGATACTCCCCTGTGAGACACGCCAGACAGAGGTCTTCTCGTCCAATTGCCCTCTTCAGTCCCTCGACGCTGAGGTAAGCCAAGCTGTCGGCACCTATGGCTTTCCTCACGTTCTCGACGCTTCCAAATGCCGCTATGAGCTCGTGCCTCGTTGGGATGTCTATACCCATGTAGCACGGATACCTTATAGGCGGTGAAGATATTCTTACGTGCACCTCCTTCGCGCCGGCTTTTCTGAGCATCGCGACGATTCTCTTCATAGTCGTGCCCCTGACGATTGAATCATCGATGAGGACGACCCTCTTTCCTTCCACGACCTCCCTCACCGGTGAGAGCTTGAGCCTGACCTTCAGCTCGCGGTAGAACTGTCCGGGTGTTATGAAAGTCCGCCCTATGTAGCGGTTCTTTATTAGCCCCTCGGAGTAGGGAACCCCACTCACCCGTGAGAAGCCGAGCGCAGCTGCCCTTCCGGAGTCCGGAACCGCTATGACGACGTCGCCCTCAGCAGGGCTCTCTTGGGCGAGCTCCTCCCCCATTCTAACCCTCGCCGTGTAGACGTTCACACCGTCTATCGTGCTGTCGGGTCTTGCAAAGTAGATGTACTCAAAAACGCAGTGGTGATGACTTTCCTTCGCCAGAACTTTGCTCTCCACCCCGCTTTCGGAGAGAAGGAAGACCTCTCCGGGCCTCACGTCCCTCACATCCTCGACGAAGAGCCTCAGAGCTGAGTCCTCGGAGGCGAAGTAGTGGCCGTCCCCCCTTCCGTAGCTTAGAGGTCTAAAACCAACGGGGTCTCTCGCGACGATGATTTTCCCGTCGAAGAGAAGGGCGACAGAATAGGCGCCTTTGACCTCGTTAAAAACAGCCTCCATTGCCTCGAACTCGTCTCCGGTTTCGTTGAGGTGCCAGAGGAACGAAATGCCCAACAGCTCTGAATCGACGGAATGACAGAATTTGACGCCGAGTTTTTCATATCTCTCGCGAAGGGGCTTAAAATTGGTCAGCGTCCCGTTGTGAGCCACGGCGATTCTCATTCCACAGCAGTCAGTCTCAAGCGGCTGGGTCTCGTTGAGGGAGCCGGAGGTGGAATAGCGGACGTGGGCTATCGCGAGGTTTGATTTGAGCTTTGAGAGCTCCTTTCCCCTGAAGACTTCCGAGACGAGCCCCCTTCCCGCTACAGTCTTTATTCTTTGCCTCCAGACGCTTATCCCCGCGCTCTCCTGACCCCGGTGCTGGAGCGCTATGAGGGCGTAGTATGCTTTCTTTGGCGCGTTCTCCGACAGCGTTGCAAAGATCCCGCACTTCTCCCTCATGGCGAACCCCGCCGGCTTTTGGGTTTGACTTGAAAATGTTAACAAGTCCGAGTTTTGCACAATATTTTTGCTGATTGATGTTTAAAAGCCTTGCCCCTATTTTGACATTAAAATGATAAAAAACCCTTAAAAACTTATCTATTTTTACATAAAGTTGGTGATTCATGTGGAGGTCTATGAAGGCAAAGCAAAGAGAGTTATCCCCCTCGACGATGAAAAGATCATTATGGAGTTCAAGGACGATGCAACTGCCTTCAACGGGAAGAAGAAGGCCCGGTTCAAGGGTAAAGGTTGGCTCAATGCCAAGATTAGCGCGTTTCTTTTCAAAGTCCTAGAAGAGAAGGGAATCAAGACCCACTTCATAGGGGTCGCCGGTGGCAACAGGCTCATCGTTGAAAGGCTTAAGATGTATCCCCTTGAGGTCGTTGTCAGGAACGTTGTTGCAGGCAGCCTGAAGAAGCGCCTCCCGCTCGAAGAGGGCACCCAGCTCCCTGAGCCGATAATCGAGCTTTATTACAAGGACGACAGCCTAGGAGATCCCATGATAAACCACTACCACGCGAAGGTTTTGGGCATAAGTGAAGAAGAGATTAGAGAGATCGAGAGGATTGCCCTCAGGGTTAACGATGTTCTCAGAGAATACTTCGCCGAGCGCGGGATAATCTTAGTTGACTTCAAGCTGGAGTTCGGAAAGAACAGAAGGGGCGAGATTGTCCTCGGCGACGAGATAAGCCCGGACACCTGCCGCTTCTGGGACGCAAAGACAGGAAAGAGCCTCGACAAGGACGTCTTCCGTTTTGACAAGGGCGACCTTATAAACGCCTACGAGGAGCTTTACGAGAGGCTCACGGGCCAGGCCCGACTCGCAGGTGATCAATGTTTTTAAAGCCTTACTCCATAGTTTTTCACAACTATTCCCGGCTCCTCAATGACGGTTCCTAGCTCAAAGCTCTCGTAGTGTTTGTTGAGAACCTCTAAAGCCTCTTCCTTCTCCTCCTGGGGAACTATCACCACGAAGCCGACGCCCATGTTGAAAACTCTGAACATCTCATCCAGCGGGACACCGTTCTCATGAATAAGCTTGAATATTCCCTCGATGGGCGGCATCTCGAGGGAGAATCCGTAGCCTGTTAGGCGCTTGAGGTTTGTCAGTCCACCGCCGGTTATGTGGGCCAGCCCGTGTACATCAACGCTCTCTATCAGCTCAAGGACGGCCTTTACGTAAATCCTCGTCGGTTCGAGAAGCCACTCCCAGAGCTTCCTGCCCTCGTACTCGTAGTCGAGGCCGTATTTGGGGATTAGGAGCTTCCTCGCGAGGGTCAGGCCGTTGGAGTGAATTCCGGAGCTTGAAATTCCTATCACGACGTCGCCAGGCCTTATCTCCTCCCCGGTGATAACCTTGTCCTTCTCCACGACTCCAATGGCAGTTCCCGCCAAGTCAAAGCCGTTTATAAGGTCGGGCATCACCGCGGTCTCTCCCCCGACTATCGCTATTCCGGCCTGCCTGGCCCCTTCATAGAGACCCTTCGCTATCCCCTTAAACACTTTCTCATCTGGCTCCCTCACGGCAAGGTAATCAACGAGGGCAATTGGCTCCGCCCCAACGCAGAGCAGGTCGTTCACGTTCATCGCAATCATGTCTATCCCTATCGTGTCGAACTTGCCAATGGCCTCGGCCACAAGAACCTTCGTTCCGACTCCATCGGTCGTCATAGCTAGGTAGAAGCCACCGAAATCGAGGAGGGCCGAGTAGTGGCCGAGGTTTTCAACAGGCTCTCCAGTTTTGCCCTTTCTAAATTCGAAAGTCTTCTTTGCGAGGCTTAGTATCCCCCTTAGGGCCCTTGCAGTCTTCTCGTCATCGACTCCTGCCTGGGCGTAGGTCAGCATGGGCACCACCGGTGGGAGTTCCACCGAGGGCTTAAAAGCTTTGCCATTTTTATGCCTAAAAAGGCTTAAATATTGTAGGTTTTTAACATATTAACGTCAAACATTGAGGTGGTGCGCATGATTAAGCCCCGTGATGAGCTCGGAACGGCTATGACAGATTCTGCCCAGAAAATACTCCTCCTCGGGAGCGGTGAGCTGGGAAAGGAGATAGCGATTGAAGCTCAAAGGCTCGGCGTTGAGGTGGTAGCAGTCGACCGCTACGCGAACGCGCCGGCGATGCAGGTTGCGCACCGCTCCTACGTCGGCGACATGCGCAACGCGGATTTCCTCTTCTCGGTCGTCGAGAGGGAAAAGCCGGACGCGATAATTCCGGAGATAGAGGCCATAAACCTCGACGCCCTCTTCGAGCTGGAGAAGGACGGCTACTTCGTTGTGCCGAACGCGAGGGCAACTTGGATAGCAATGCACCGCGAGAGGACGAGGGAGACGCTCGTCAAGGAAGCAAAAGTCCCCACTTCCCGCTACGCCTATGCAACAACCCTGGACGAGCTGTATGAGGCCTGCGAGAAGATAGGCTACCCTTGCCACACCAAGGCGATAATGAGCTCCTCCGGTAAGGGCTCCTACTTCGTTAAAGGTCCAGAAGACGTCCCGAAGGCGTGGGAAGAGGCAAAGAAAAAAGCCCGCGGCAGCGCGGACAAGATAATCGTGGAGGAGCACATAGACTTCGATGTAGAGATTACAGAGCTGGCGGTGAGGCATTACGACGAGAACGGCGAGATAGTTACAACCTTTCCCAAGCCGGTCGGCCACTACCAGATTGACGGCGACTATCACGCGAGCTGGCAGCCAGCTGAAATCAGCGAGAAGGCGGAACGCGAGGTTTACCGTATAGCGAAGCGCATCACAGACGTCCTCGGCGGCCTCGGACTCTTTGGGGTTGAGATGTTCGTGAAAGGTGACAAGGTGTGGGCCAACGAGGTCTCGCCGAGGCCCCACGACACCGGCATGGTGACCCTTGCTTCTCATCCGACTGGCTTCTCAGAGTTCGGGCTCCACTTGAGGGCAGTTTTAGGTCTCCCGATTCCAGGCGAGTGGGTTGACGGCTACCGGTTGTTCCCACTGCTCACACCGGCGGCAACTCACGTCATCAAGGCCAACGTCTCAGGTTATTCGCCGAAGTTCAGGGGGCTTGCTAAGGCCCTGAGCGTTCCAAACTCGACGGTGAGGCTCTTTGGAAAGCCAGAGGCCTATCCGGGCAGGAGGATGGGCGTTGCGATAGCCTGGGGCAAGAGCATTGAGGAGGCAAAGAGGAGGGCCGAGATTGTCGCCCACTCGATAGAGCTCAGAACTCGTTCAGCAGAATGGCACTCTCAAGACTATGAGAGGAGAAAACATTTGATAAAATGAACTCACCCGAAGATGCTCGGCCCAAAGATGTGCAGGAGCACCTCGAAGGCTATTAGCACGAGTGTCACTGCAATGGCTCCCTTTGGGCTGACTTTGATCGCTCTAGTGTCCTCGTCAAAGAACCTCATAAGCCCCGCACCGGTCGGGGGGAGGGTTGTCTTCTCCTTCGCCATCTCTATCACCGTCCTTTCTTTGGTGGAACGATTAAAAAGCTTTGCCCCAGGTTCGTTTTTAAACCTTTTTACGAAAGTTTATTAACGTTCGTGCCCATCATCAGACGGTGGGGAGTATGGACTACGGGAGCCTGAGTCCTAGGATAAAGAGGGTTTATACGCAGGTTCGATACCTTGATGATTACCACTGGAACATCAAGGATGACTCCATCGAGGGGGTTCACAAGAAGAGCAGGATTAGGGTGCTTATTCTCGCCGCAGACAACAAGGATGCCGCCCTGGACATGGCTGAAAAGCTCAACGAGGAAGGCATCGTCATCATAGCCGTTCCAGAGAAAGGTGTTTTCACTGTCCACAATGGTGCATTCATCATGACTTACAAATACGTAAGGGCTACCCTTAGCGACATACACGACCACATAGTTTGGAGCGGCTTCAAAGTGGTGGACAACGGCGGTTCACTGGAGCAGGAGGACATTTACGAGTACCTTGGAGGGCGGTTAATAACCCACATAAAAGAGAACGCCGTCGTTGGCCAGGACTACGTCTTCTGGCAGTTCTACAAGTGTGAAAAGTGCGGCAAGTACGTTGACATTGACAGCCTTGAGTCCCATCTGAAAAACCACGGGATAAAACTCCACGAGAAGAGCGAGGAGCATTACGAGGTATTTGAACTGAACTTCCGAGACGGTAAAGTTTATGACAAATTTGGAAATGAAGTCCCGCTCTCCAAGTTCAGTGAGGAGGCGAGAGATTTCCTCAAGGAATCAATGGGAGGGGCTCGTTCACTCTGATTTAGTTGTTCCAAGAGGCGTAAACTCTCTCAGTATATTTTTCCACTCTTGTTCCTTAAATGATTGAGGGGATACCATCAGTACCACAGTTCCACCCTTGGAGACAACGAAGTCCTTCACGTTTAGTAGAAACTTGAACGCTGCCTGGAACCCTGTTTCTATAACCAGGTACTCAAAGGCGTCAATGTAGACTGTTCTGTACCCTTTCTCGATTTCCTTGATTATGAGGTCCTGAAGAATGCCAAGCTTCGTTGGAGGAACCGCGATAACCGTTGGAGTGTCTGAGACCTTTCCCTCTCGAACCTTTGTGATCCAGAACACGACCGAGGCAGGCGTAAATTTTCCGATCACCTCAGAGGGGGAGAACCTTGTAACGGCTATAACGTCCCCTCCGGTAATCATGGGAAGGAACCGCTTTATTTCCCCTTGATCGCTAACGAGATAAGCCCCAGGGGGCAGTGCCTCCGATTTCGGGTTCTCACTGGGTTCTGGAAGGGGATAAAACACAAAGGTAAACGCTCCAATTGCAGCAAAAAGCCTCCCAAGGGCAGCGAGGAAAAAGGCTATGTTGGAGTACCACTCCACTGGCCTGCCAAACGGGTACGTGAGGTTAAGGACACCCACTATGAACAAGCCCACCGGGAAGAGTCTGTCGGGGAGACGGCGAGAAACCACGTAGCGCCACAGCACACAGCTAAGGTACGCTAATGAGATCCCAAAGAGTAAGGACGGAAAGAGAGCCTTTGCCATGAAGTTGTCTCCGAAAACGCCCATCGCCACAAGGAACAGCCACACATAAGAGGACACCAAGAGGATTGCAAAATATACTGCATGATTGAAATCTGCTTTTTCATGTTTCAGGTAGAATGCTCCCCAGAGTACCAGCAGAGCTATGTAGAAGTTGGGCACCACTAAAGCAAGATCGCGAGCGGGTTGAGGGACCTCAATTCCGAGAGGGGTCAAGATGTAACTCTCCACATCAAGTGCACCTATAAAGAACGCCGCGGCCAGGAAAACCCACGCCCTGTCTCTGGTCTTGTAGGCTTTCCAGGCTACGGCTCCAAAGAGCACCCACCTTGAAAAAAAGTTCAAAAGGGGAATTAGCCAAAGCATTACACCACACTCCTCTCGACCTTCTCCTGTTTGAGGATGACAAGGGTCTTGGGAGGCACGTTTTTGTCCACCACGACTCCCGGCCCTATAAGCGAGTAGCTCCCTATCTTCCTTCCGGGGTAGATGCTGACGTTTATCCCGATCTTTACGTTGTGGCCTATTATCGCACCGAGTTTGTGCCTTCCACTGTCCTCAAGCTTGCCCTTGATTTCTACCTTAATGTTGCCCCGGTCGTGCCTCAGGTTAGCGGTTATCGTCCCAGCCCCCAGGTTAGTGTTCTCACCGATTATCGAGTCCCCAACGTAGTTGAGGTGGGGGGCATTGCTGTTGTCCATTATGATTGAGTTCTTGACTTCAACGGCGTTTCCAATATGGCAGTTGTCCCCTATGCTCGTGTAAGGCCTTATGAAGCAGTTTGGCCCTATCCGGGAGTTCCTCCCGATCTTCACTGGGCCGATTATGTAGGCCCCGCTCCTTACAATCGTGCCCTCACCGATTTCAACAGGCGGAACTATTGTGGCCCCTTCCTCAACGGTGCCCTTTATCTCGTGTTTGAGCTTGTTCTTGAGTAGGTACTCGTTGAGCTCAAGCAGGTTCCAGGGCCGCCCAATGTCGTTCCAATAGCCGGAATAAACGGCGTAGGCGACCTTCTTGCCAGCCTGGATCATGAGGTTGATAGTATCGGTTATTTCGTACTCGCCCCGCTTGCTCAGGGCGGTTTTTTCGATGAACTCAAACACCTCCGGGTTAAAGAGGTAGATCCCAAGGTTCGCGTAGCCGGGAACTTTCCCAGGCTTTTCGAAGATTCCAATGACCCTTCCCTCCTCTACCTCCACCTTACCGAAGTGGCTCAAGTCCTCAAAGTGTTTCAGGACTAGGGCAGCGTCTGCCTTCTCTCGCCTAAAAGCTGAGACGAGTTCTTTAACGGCCTCCGCCTCAAAATAGATGTCTCCATTTACCACGATAAACTCCTCGTCCCCCACGTGCTCTCGGACAGACTCAACGGCCTTGGCAGTGCCCTCCCCGGGAAGCTGATCCACATAGGTTATAGGCTTCCCACCGAACTCGTCTCCCAGTGCCTTGATTATTTTCTCCTTCTCATAGCGAACCACTATCACGAACTCATCGACGAAGGGATAGAGGTTCTCCATTACGTACTCTATTATAGGCCTGTTAGCAACCTTCAGAACGACCTTCGGACGATCGTCGGTGAGGGGACGCAGTCTTTCACCCTTTCCGGCCGCAAGTATTACACCCTTCACATTACCACCCCCATCAGATAAAGTACAGCCCCAACGAGGCCATAGAGGGCTAAGAATGTTCTGCTTCCTATTCTTTCTACTAGCTTAAACAGCATCCAGAGCAGAAACTTAGCAAAAAAGAAGGACAGGGCAAAGGCTAGAGGCCCGAGCCATTTTGGAGTTAGCTGGCACTGTCCAGCCCGTATGATCTCAACAACCAGATATGCGGGAGCAACCTGGAGCGAAAACCTCAGGATCCTTTTTGCATCGTAGCCGGCAAACTCAAGGGCCAGAGCGCTCGTTCCACCCCTGGGCAAGCCCAGGAGCATTGCAAGGGCCTGGGCAACTCCTACGGAGAGCGCATCCACAAGCGTTGGTTCATCTTCAAAAGTCTTTCTCAAGCCCTCAAGAGGCTTAAAACCGTAAGCGATGGCCGGCAGTACTGCGAGGGCAATTCCAGCTATTACAGCAATTCTCCTCTCTACCTGAACGCGGGGGAGAAAGCCGAGGACAATTGTCAGGGCAGACGCCAGCGTTACGTATCTGAGCTGCGCAGGTTTAAACCCCTTGATTGCCATAATAGGTTCCCTTGAGATAACATCGCGAAAATACAAGAGCAAGGTCACCAGAACACCTGAATATGCGGGCACTATCAAGTTGGGATCTATGGAAAAAACTACCGGTGATGAGGGGAAAATCGCGATGAGCACTACTAGGAAAGTGGAAATAACCGCATTCATGAGCTCAGCAACCATACCGATCACTAGATCTGTATCCTTCTGTAGAGATAAACTTTTCTACCCAAACCCGAGTCGCCGCGCCAGTTAAATACCTTTTTAAATCCCATCTCCAACCTTTTTCCGCGAGACTAATGGAGGTGCGAGAATGAAGAACCCGTTTGAGAAGATGCCTACCGTCCTTACCGCTGATGAACTCATCGATAAGGCCTTTAGGAGGGCCGAGAAAGCGGCCTCTGCCTACAATCCTCCTGGCGGGAAAGTGGCTAAGGCGAGACAGAGGGAAGAGCTCCGCATTAGGACTGTCTCTAACGTCGTCCGCGATAACCTGAGGAAGATCCTCGACAGGACGCCGGGAGTTTCGACGCTTCCAAAGTTCTACCAAGAGTTAGTTGACACGCTCGTCAACAGAGACCAGTTCCATCGCTCGCTGGCCAGGGTCAACTGGGCGGTAAAGACCATCAGAAACCTTGAGCAGAGGCACGTCGAGAAGATACGCTTTGAGAGAGACCCCAAGGAGATAGCAAAGCTCAGGAGGGCATTCTACGGCCGTGTTGCAGACATACTCCACGAGATCGACGACGATTTGAGGTATCTCAACCAGGCCAGAAACGTGCTGAAAGAACTCCCGGTGGTTGACTTAGAGCTCCCGACGGTGGTCATAGCGGGTCATCCGAACGTGGGCAAGAGCACGCTTTTGAGGGCTTTGACCAATGCGAAGCCTGAAGTCGCGAGCTACCCCTTCACGACTAAGGGCATAAACGTCGGCCAGTTCGAGGAGCACTACCTCAAGTACCAGGTCATAGACACGCCCGGTTTGCTCGACAGGCCGATCAGCGAGAGGAACGAGGTGGAGAAGCAGGCGATTTTAGCTCTGAAGCACCTTGGGGACGTTATCGTCTACATCTTCGACCCGAGCGAGTACTGCGGCTTCCCGATCGAGGAGCAGATGCACCTCTTTGAGGAGATTTACAGCGAGTTCGGCGAGCTCCCGTTCATCGTGGCCATAAACAAAGTTGACATTGCAGAGGAGGAAAACGTCAGGACTGTTGAAGAGTTCGTGAAGTCAAAGGGGCTTGAGCCGGTTAAGATTTCAGCACTTACCGGGGAAGGCCTGGAAGAGCTCAAGAAGAGGGTTACCGAAATCGTCGAGCCCAAAGCCAGGGAGCTCGCGAAAAAGATTATGGAAAGGGAACTCTCAAAGTTCAGGGATCTGGTGTAGTGCGGAACATTTATATTCTAATACAGAAATTTCAATGGGTGAATTACATGGGCTCCGCCATAATGAGCGTAAGGGTTCCCCCCGAACTCAAAAGGGAGATGAAGAAGTATAACATAAACTGGAGTGAGGAGATAAGGGAGTTCATAAAGCGGAGAATAGAGGAAGAGGAGAAAAAACGGGCCCTAAAGGAGGTTATAGAGCTCGTAGAATCCCTTCCAGGAGTCCCAGAGGGGACGGCAAAGAAGCTCGTGAGGGAGGACCGTGATAGTCATTGACACCTCGGCCCTCTGCAAGTTCCTCTTGAAGGAAGAAGGGTGGAGAAAGGTAATCCCTTACCTCCAGCCGGAGAGCGAAGCCCACGCCCTTGAAATGCTCCTAACCGAATGCGCAAACGTGATCTGGAAGAATGTAAAGGTGTACCAAACCTTTGACGCAGGAGTTGGAAGAAAGCTCCTCGATGCGCTGGAGCTTCTCGTTGATAAGCGAGTGATAACGGTCGAGGAAAACAGGAAATATTTGAGGCGGGCCTTCGAGCTGAGCGTCGAGCACGGCGTAGCCGTCTACGATGCCCTCTTCATAGCACAGGCGGAAGGCCTCGGCGCCACCCTTGTAACCTGCGACGGAAAACAAGGAAAAGTCGCGGAGAAACTCGGGGTGAGCGCGGTAGTTCTATAAAATCGCAAATTAGAAAAGGAGTTCAGGCGTTCTCCTCCTTGATGAGAACGGCGTTTACAACCCCGTCCTGGCCGGGCCTGCTAACGACAACGGCCTTTCCAATCTCGGTCTGGATGATTGCACCCTTGGTAATGATGTCTCTCCTTGCGTACTGCCTGTTGGCCGGGTTCTCAATGACGTCGAGTATCTTGACCTTCTTGCCCTTGCCCCCATCGAAGACGTTCGCATAGGCGGCCTCAATGAGCCTGACTTTCCTGTTTCCGCCGTAGGTTCTGATTATCTTCCTCTTCTCAACCTTGTCGGTAATCCTGGTGTTAGCGGGCTCCCTACCGAGCTCCCTCTTCCTCTTCTTCCTAGCGAGGACGATCCTACCACCTGAAGGCTTCTTAAGTGATCTTCCCTGCCAGATAGCCATCTCTCTCACCCCAATGATCTTGAGTTCAACCCAACGCCACTTTGAAAGGTGCGTTTATAAGCTTTTCTTACGGAGAGATAACGGGGAGCCTTTATAAATCCTGTCATATACTCAAGGCGGCCGATGAGGACGCCTCCCGACTCTGAGGTGTGATGAGTGGACGGCTGGCTGAGGCGATGACGATGCTGTTCGTAATAAGGCCTGGGAGAAAGAAAAACGAGCTTGAGGCGTTTTTCGTCGAGAACGAGCCCGAGAAGCTCAGCGAGATGAAGAACCTCAAGGCAGAGAGGATATACCGCCTCATAATGCGGGAGGGAAGGCTGTTCAAGGTTCTTGAGGGGAGCCAGTACCGCAACCCAAAGGAAATAGAAAAGCTCCTCCGTCAGGCGAGAATCGTCCTCGTGGATGCGGACGAGTGGGAGGACTACTTCAAGAGGAGGCTCCAGAACAAGCGCGTCGAAAAGGCCGAGCTCTGCCGCCTGTGTCTCCTCGAAGGCAGGATAACAGTCCTAACGCCGGGCAACAGGATAAAGTACCGCAACGAGTACATCTGCGAGCGCTGTGCGGAGGACGAGCTAAAGAGGGAGCTTCGATTCAGATTTAACAGCATAGCGATGTTCGACCAGGCAAAAAAGCTCTTGGACAGGTTTAGGGATCTGGATAAGGTTCTCTACGCATTCGACCCGCGCTTCGACCCGACCAGGCACCCTGAGATAACGAAGTGGGACGAGCTCAAGGCGAAGCACGTCAAGGTTGAGAAAATCAGCATTGACGAGCTCCCCCTACCCGAGAAGTTCAAATCAGTCCTCAAGGAGGAGGGCGTTAACGAGCTCCTCCCAGTCCAGAGCCTCGCCGTCAAGAACGGCCTCCTTGAGGGCGAGAACCTCCTCGTCGTTTCCGCCACCGCGAGCGGAAAAACGTTAATCGGCGAATTAGCTGGAGTTCCCAAAGCTATGAGTGGGAAAAAGCTCCTCTTCCTGGTTCCTCTCGTCGCTTTAGCAAACCAGAAGTACGAGGACTTTAAGAGGCGCTACTCCAAACTCGGCCTCCGCGTGGCGATAAGGGTCGGTATGAGCAGGATTAAGACTAAGGACGAGCTCGTTGTTGTTGACACCGGCATAGACGCGGACATCATAGTGGGAACCTACGAGGGAATAGACTACCTCCTTCGCGCAGGCAGGAAGATAGGGAACGTCGGGACGGTTGTAATAGACGAGATACACATGCTGGATGACGAGGAGCGGGGGCCCCGCTTAGACGGCCTTATAGCGAGGCTGAGGAAGCTCTACCCGAAGGCCCAGTTCATAGGCCTGAGCGCGACGGTGGGCAACCCTGAGGAGCTGGCCAAAGAGCTCGGCCTTAAGCTTGTCCTCTACGACGAGAGGCCCGTTGATTTGGAGAGGCACATCATAATAGCGAGGAACGAGTCAGAAAAGTGGCGCCACATAGCGAACCTCTGCCAGGCGGAGGCGAGGAGAAAGTCGAGGCAGGGCTACAGGGGGCAGACGATAGTGTTCACATTCTCGCGCAAGAGGACGCACGAGCTTTCCGCATATCTAACGAGCAAAGGTCTTCGAGCGAAACCCTACCACTCCGGCCTGCCCTACAAGCAGAGGAAGCTCACCGAGATGGAATTTCTGGCTCAGAGGCTTGATGTAGTCGTCACGACCGCTGCCCTTGGAGCGGGCGTTGACTTTCCAGCAAGCCAAGTCATCTTCGAGAGCCTTGCAATGGGCAACAAGTGGCTCACCGTCAGGGAGTTCCACCAGATGCTTGGCCGTGCTGGAAGGCCCCTCTACCACGAGAAGGGCAAAGTTTACCTCCTCGTTGAGCCAGGGCGAAAATATTCGGCCCAGATGGAGGGAACCGAGGACGAGGTGGCGTTCAAGCTCCTAACTGCACCGATAGAGCCCGTTCAAGTAGAATGGAGCGACGAACTTGAGCAGGATAACGTTCTCGCTCACGCCTGCGTCTTCAACAGGCTTGAGGTTATCGAAGATGTCCAGGAGCGCTGTCTCGGGGCCAACCAGAGCGCCGAGAAGGTCTTGGAAAAGCTTGAGGAGTTCGACCTCGTGAGGCTCAAAAGGCCCATCGTCGAGGTTACCCCCTACGGAAGGGCCGTCAGCATGAGCTTTCTCCTGCCAAAGGAGGCGGAGTTCATAAGGAAGAACCTCCGCGAAAAGCCCGCCCGCTGGATTGCCCTAAAATTATACCCCTTCGAGAACCTGTATTTAAGCGGGACGCTCCAGAGGGAGCTTGAGGGGGCCGTGAGGGGGAGGCTTAGCTCTAACGTCTTCTCGCCAAGTTTTGCTTCCATTCTTGAAGAGCTCGATAAGGTCATTCCGGAGCTCAGCCCCACCGCTGCCGAGAGGCTGTTCACAATCTACCAGGAGTTCTTCATGTGCGACGAGGAAGACTGCACCGAGTACGCGATGGAGCGCGTCGGAAACCTCATAATCGAGCTAAGAAGAAGCGGGAAGCACCCGACACAGATAGCGGAGCACTTCAGGAAGGTTTACGGCCTAATAGTTTACCCAGGCGACGTCTTCACGTGGCTCGACGGCATCGTGCGGAAGCTCGAAGCGATAGAGAGAATAGCGAGGGTCTTTAGAGTTAGAAGCGCAGAGGAAGAAGCAAGGATTCTGAGGAAGGAGATAGAAGATGGAAGGACGATAAGGGAAGAGAACAGGCCAAACAAATGAGAGAGGTAAGAGAGCTCAGCTCCCCACCTGCAAAACCATCTGCGCTGGATCCCTTATTGCAGGGCCCAGCCCGAGGATGTAAATTGCCAGATACCAGTAGTGTCTCTCATTTTCGTCGGGGACAAGGTATTTGAGAGCGTAGTAGATGACGACAAGGATTATGGTTATCCAAGGGTAGTAGATGTAGGCGCCGAACCGCTGGACGAGATAGTTTTCAATCCAGTGCACCTCGCGGTAGCCGTAGAAGTGAATTCCAACCACGGTTGAAGCCACGTCGAAGTAGTGGGCCAGGACTGGGTAAAGGTAGAGCCTATCAAAAGGCCTAAACCGGTAGAAGGCGAGGACTACCGCCCAGCTGACGGCGGTGTGAATTAAAGTGAGCTCGTAGGGTTCCCAGCTCCTTGCGTGGGTCACCAGCTGATAGTTCGCCCACAGCGCCAAGATTGTGCTCCACCCGATCGTTAACTTCGGGTAAGTCTTCAGCTTCGCATCTACCACTACCATTGGTGCTATTATAGCGGACGCCGTGAAGAATATTCCAGGAGTTAAGAGTAGCGGATTCTTCGGCAGGAGGCCGCCGTCAACGAGCGCCCTGACCGTTGCGCCGAAGACGGTTATCGGGATTAGCATCCAGAACAGCTTGTCATCAACCTTGATTTTCAGCGGCTTGATTATGTAGCGGTAGGAATAGATGACAGCGAGGCCGAAGAGTAGCGCGTATACAAATGTATTAACCGGGTTGTAACCGCTCCTCGTGAACATCGGCTCCCAGAAGTACTGATTGAAAAAATCCCGTATCGCTTCCAGCATCGTCACCACCGCACCCACTACACGAACTGGTTAATAAACTTTGAGGAATAACCCAACAAGTCTGTGGCTATCAGAGGAAATGTCGAGATGAAGAACTTTAATTTCCCATATTCAAACAATTTTTTAAGGAGTTTGTCCATTATTCTATTGGGTGGTACTATGGAGACTGGAACGAGTTACGGGCATGAGGGAGAGGTAGACATAAGCAGCGAAAGAATGATGGGACTAATCGGCTCAGTACTCACCTTCACAGGTGTTATACCCCGCGTAGGAGGCATTCTTTCGCTTATCGGGCTCATCCTCGTTCTCATTGCACTCAATGGAATAGGGCACAAGCTCCACGATGAGAGGCCGTTCAACTATTACCTCAAAGCAATAATCGTGATCCTTGTTCTCGTCATAGTGGGGGTAGTAGTCATAGCGGCGGCTTTCGTTGTGTCCTCTAGTTCTATAGACTCACTGGGAAAGGGAACCGAGTTCATAGTGTCACCAGGGTCTAGCATAACCATAATTGAGAGGGAATCCCACCATCTATCCGGGGAAGGCATTGTCCTCTTGGCACTAGGCGTTGTAATTATCTTAGCCGGCATCATCATAGGCGGCTACTTCCAGAAAAAGGCCTGGGAATCAATGTACGAGCTGACTGGGGTTGATGCCTTCCAAAACACCGCAAAGTTCCTGTGGTGGGGAGTCTTAACAATCGTGATATTAATCGGAGCAATCTTGCTGTTGATATCCAAGATCTATCAGATAATTGCCTTCGCAAACCTCCCAGAAAAGCTTACCCTCAGGCCAGAGAGTCACCTGGAACCACCGATAGATGACTTTGAGTGGTGACCCGTCTTCCCAACCGTAAAGTTTATAAGTTTGTGTTGGTAGGGGGTGTTGGCACGGCGGCCATAGCGGCGGGGTTACACCCGGTCTCGTTTCGATCCCGGAAGTTAAGCCCGCCAGCGTTCCCGGGTGTACTGCCCTCCGAGAGGGGGCGGGAAACCGGGAACGCCGCCGGCCACTCAAACGCCCGGGTGGTGTAGCCCGGCCTATCATACGGGACTGTCACTCCCGTGACCCGGGTTCAAATCCCGGCCCGGGCGCCATAATTTTATTCATCCTTCTTTAGGTTTCTTAGGTTTCTTTAGGGTTTTTTGAGAAGAAGAAGGGTTTTACTCTTTATTCGCGCTCCTTCGGACGCCTTCTTACAATAAAACACTCACAAAAGAGCAGGTTAAACAAAAAACCACTCTAATTTAAAAAGCACTCAAACTTCCGCCAGCTCTTGCTTTGCAAGGGCTGAATGGCGGGCCCGGCGGGATTCGAACCCGCGACCTCCGGCTTAGAAGGCCGGCGCCCTATCCTGCTAGGCTACGGGCCCTCGAACTCATAAGACAGGAGTGTCTTTTATAAGCTTTGCCCTCCCCTATGTGACTAGAAAAGAAACTGACACTAACTCTTTTCAAACCTGTCCTCTTCAGGGTAGCACAGATACCGGTAGGGGCAGAATCTACACATATAGGAGTATTCCCCCTTGGGCGGCTTACCCCGTTCATAGGCCTTCTTAACGTTGTAGAAGTGACGCAGAGTCTCCTTAAAGAGCTTCTCGTCGTAGGGCACCTCAAAGGCCCTGAAGTTTGGCCCTTTGATGACGGGAAAGTTCGAGAAGTCGAGCTTGCTTATCACTTTTAGGGGCCTTTCGTGGAGCTTGATGTAGTACAGGTATCCGTATTCGGCCTCAGCCCACCGCAGGTATACGTTGAGCTGGGCGAGGTGGGACTCGTAGGGGACTTTGGGAAGGCTTGTTTTGCCCTTGATCTCGATGGGGAACTCCCGAAAGGCGTCTATCCTGCCGTGGATCTCAAACCCAAGTTTCCTTGATCTCAAAACAAGGCGCTTTTCGAGCTCAAAGCCAAACCTCTTGTTCAGTATCTCCCCAAGGACACCGTGGGCGTTTATCCCCTGATTCAACCGAACCTTTACGAACTCAGGCCACCTCTCTGGGTATCCCATCAGGCGAAAGTAAATCCGCCTCGGACAGCTCAGCGCTTCGCTTGCGTAGAACTCAATGAAGCCCCCGTCCATAGTTTTCCCTCCAGCGGGCGGGTCATCGGCCCGCAACCTCCCCGCCCGGTGTCAGCTAATACCGACGTCATCACAGCTCAGACTGGGCAAGGATCGTCATCCAAAAGAAAGATAGAAGGGGGTCCCCTTATAAAACCTTGGCCTGGCTAAGTTTGGACCCTCGGTTTGTGGGATCTCTTCAGGGAGTAGCTGAGGCCGTAAGAAGGCCACAGACTTGGCGGCTGCTCGTAGTGGTGGAGGTTTCTCAGGATTTTCTCGGCGGTTTTCTTGTCACGTGCCTTTATCCTAAGCTTTCCTTCTGAAAGGATTACCTCTCCGCCAGGAAGCTGGAGATGGAGTTCTTTTCCATGAACTTCTGGCCTTGCCTTCATAAGAAGCCTGCGGTACTCCTCATACGCTTTGTTGCTGAGGTTCTGCTCAAGAAGGAACTCCTTTTTCCCACTAAACAGTCTCGAAAACCAACTATTACCTAGGGGATCTTCATCCATATTCTTCATCGACCTCCGGTCGATACATTTCTCACACTAATTCCGGTCTTTTCCTTTTTAAAGCTTTCTCATCGCTTTTTGACGAAAGGAGGGAAAAACATAATAACCGGAACACTCACGTTAAACGCGATGAAGAGAGGAACTCAGGTAATAAAACCAAGGATACGGGAGATACTGAGCAGGGAGCTTCCCCCTGAGCTGGTGAACTTCCTGCCGAAGCACTGGGTTAGGATAGGGGACGTCCTAATTATCCCTCTCAGGAAGGAGCTTGAACCCTACAAACACAGGATAGCAGAGGTTTATGCTAAAGTCCTGGGAGTCAAGACTGTACTCCGAAAAGGCCGGATTTCCGGCGAATTCAGAGAGACTAACTACGAACTGCTCTACGGAAGCGACACCGTGACTGTTCATGTGGAAAACGGTATCAAGTACAAACTGGACGTTGCCAGGATAATGTTCTCCCCCGCAAACGTTAAAGAGCGCATAAGAATGGCGAAGGTTGCTAAGCCTGGAGAGGTAGTCGTTGACATGTTCGCGGGGATCGGACACCTGAGCCTCCCAATGGCTGTTCACGGCGGTGCTAAAGTTATTGCAATCGAGAAGAGCCCGTACACTTTCAAGTTCCTTGTGGAGAACATAGAGCTTAACGGCGTCCGGGACAGGATGACGGCCTACAACATTGACAACAGGGACTTTCCCGGTGAGAACATAGCCGACAGGGTTCTCATGGGGTACGTCGTGAGAACCCACGAGTTTATACCCAAGGCCCTGAGCATTGCCAAAGATGGGGCCGTGATCCACTACCACAACACCGTACCGGAAAGGCTCATGCCCGAGGAGCCGTTTAAGACCTTCAAGGAGATTGCCCGCGAGTATGGGGTTGAAGCGGAGAAGTTAAACGAGCTGGTCATCAAACGCTACGCTCCAGGTGTTTGGCATGTAGTTGTAGATATCAGGGTGTTCAAAAGGTAGGGCAAAGCTTATAAAAGCTCTGGGAGTATCACTCGCGGGTGGGCCGGTAGCTCAGCCTGGTTAGAGCGCGGGGCTTTTAACCCCGTGGCCGCGGGTTCAAATCCCGCCCGGCCCGCCAGACTTTTGAAGCTCTCAAGCTCCTTCATACGTCATTTTTGAGACTTTTATCCATTCCAACCGCATCAGAGTGAGTTAACTTTAGCCTGACAACGAAAGATTTTTAAACGCTCGCCCTTCCCTAGTATCGAGCCCCGGTGGTGTAGCCCGGTCAAACATGCGGGCCTTTCGAGCCCGCGCCCCGGGTTCAAATCCCGGCCGGGGCACCATAGGAAACTTTTGTCAAGCAAAAGTTTCATCAAAGTTCGCATATTTGCTTCTAAAAGTCCCGCTTTGGAGATTTTATTTTCACTGGAGAATCAATTGATTAAACTTTAGTGACAAACTTTTTAACCTCTCGTCCATTTCCTCGCCCGATGGGGATGAAGACGCTCGCCGAGGTTTTCAGGGAAACTCTGAGGGAGAAGGGCATAGAGAGCATAGGAACCCTCTCCAAGCGCTTCAGGAAGTCAAAGAACAAGCTCCAGGACATAGCGGTTGAGATAGTCCACGGCAAAGGGGCTATCTTCCGCGTCCCAGAAAAGACCACAGTCGCGTGGGATCTAAACGGGAAGCGTGTCGAGGGTTCTTACTACGCCTATGCCCCGCTGTGCATGGCTGATAAGTTCGAGGCGGTTCTTACTCCAGAGGAGCTCCGATCTAGGCTTCCAGAGTGGCCCTACTTCATAATAGACCTCCAGTTCTGGGACAAGCACACCCAAAAGGAGAAGGGCAAGCTCTGCCTCCAGATAACCCAGAGCTACGGCCTGCTGAGGGATTACTTCACGGGCCAAGAACTTACAGTAACCTGGGCCAATAAGGAGTTCAAATCAATGTTCCACGGCCCGCTCGACAGGATAACCGCCTACGAGGGATCTACTGCCGGGTTCCTGAAGGAAAAAGGCATCGATGAAGTTGTCCTCCTCGACCCCTGGGCGGACGAGGTTCTGAGCGAGAAGGACTTTCAGGTTAAGGCCTTCATAATCGGCGGAATCGTTGATACCGGCAACGATAAGAAGCTGACGCCGAAGATAAGTGAGGAAGTTGAGAAGGCCGGAATCCGCGTGAGGCGAAGGAAGATCGTCCTCAAGGGAGACGTCATCGGTGTTCCAGATAGAATAAACCGTATCCTCGGAATAGTCCTCAAGATGATGGTCGAGGGCAAGTCAATGGACGAGGCCGTTTACGAGTTCCAGGAGCCGCTCCACGCCCGCTGGCGCCTGAGGAAGGAGCTTCCAAAGAGGGCAGTCAGGTACAGGGTGGACGGCAAGACTTACCGCGTCGTGGAAAAGGAGCTGTTCGAGTACTATTCAAGCTGGCTCAAAATCCGCTGGGAGGACTTCGTGAAGGTTCTGAGAGAGCTCGACCTCGTTGCCCTCGAAAGGAAAAGAATTGACAGCCTTAATAAGATTTCAAACGCGAGGGTAATCAACGGCAAGCTCTACAGGGTTATCCTCAAGAAGGCCGCTATGCTGTGCTATAATTGTTAGGTTAATACGAAAGGCTTATAACTTACGGTACCGTAAGTTACTTACGGTAGCGTAAGTGCTGTTCGATCTGAGACCAAAGAGCAAAAGAGAGGAGATATTTGATAGGGAGGAGGAGTTCAAAGAGCTTGAAAAAAGCGTGGAAGTGTATCCAATGACCCTAATACTGGGCATCAGGAGAGTAGGAAAGAGCTCCATTCTGCGGGCGTATCTTAACGAAAATCCTGGGATTTTAATTGATTGCAGGGATATGTATGCAGAGAGCGGACATCTAACGAAAGATGAGCTCATAAGGAACCTCCAATCTAAGGCAGGATTGCTGAACAGGATAACGTCAAAATTCAAAATATCGGTTAACCTGAAGTTCCTAACAATAGAGCCCAGAGAGCTTTCTTTGAGGGAGATTTTCGAAGAGTTGAACAGAATTGGGGAAAAACGGGAAAATTCATAATAGCCTTTGATGAGGCCCAGTATCTCCGATTTTACGGATCAAGAGGTGGAAGGGAGCTTTTAGCATTGTTCGCCTACGCATACGATAATCTTCCGAATTTGAGGCTTATACTAACGGGCTCGGAAATTGGGCTTCTTCATGACTTTCTTAGCGTAACCGACTATGAGAGTCCACTTTATGGAAGGCCCGGAGGAGAAATCATCGTGAAGCCATTTGACAAAAAAAACGTCCATTGAATTCCTTAAGTCTGGGTTTAACGAGGCCAAAGTTGATATTAAGGAGGAGGAAATAAAAAAGCAGTGGAACTTTTGGACAGAGTACCAGGATGGCTCGTAATCTTTGGAGTGGAGTACTTAAAAAACAGGGACTTTGAAAAGGCAATCCAGAGAACATTTAAAATCGCAAGAGGTCTCGTGGAGGGAGAGCTAAAGGAGCTGAAGAGGAGAAGTCCGAGATATGTTGAGATATTGAAGGGCATAGCCCTCGGCTACAACAGATGGAGCCTCATAAGGGACTATCTAAAGGTCAAGGGGGACAACGTGCCAGATCCCCGACTGTATACGCTCATTGAGAATTTGAAAAAGATGAGCTGGATAGTTGAAGAAGACGGGAAATACAAAATAGCGGATCCCGTCGTGGCAACTGTGTTGAAAAGCTGACCCCAGCTTATGCTCCCCGTAAGTAACTTACGGCACTACCAAATAAAAAAGGTAAGGCTCAGAAGAAGAGAATAACGGCGTCTCTAACCACTGCCGTTTCTACCTCTTCGCCCTCGCTGAACACGGCCTTCCTGAGCACGACGTCCTCCTTGCCGAGCTCGACAGTTTCTCCATCAACCTCGAACTCGACCTTTCCGGTCTCCTTGAGGGCCTTGGCAACTTCCTCGGCGTTCTCCTTGAGGTAGGCGGTGATCTTCGGCACGAGCTTGCCGTAGCGCGGACCGACTGTCCTGAAGTTTGGCTTTATCTCGGTTATGCGCTCTTCCAGAGCAGGCTCGCCCTTAATGATTTCCAGCCTCTCGATGTTCATAGTGCCTTTGATGTCCTTCTCGATGGCCTTGAGCTTCTCGTAGGAGTCTGTTGCATAGATGGCCACGTGCTTGAGCTTGGCGTTCAAAGCTAGGCCGTGGGAGTTCTTGTAGCGCCTCATGGCACCGACTATCTCCCTAGCGAGTTCACCGAGTCTCTCGGCCTCTTCGTCGATTCTCTCTTCTCTGAACTTCGGCCACTCGAGGAGGTGGACGCTTTTAGCGCCGATCCTCTCGCGGAAGAGGTTCTGGTAGAGCTCCTCGGTGATGTGGGGGACGAATGGGGCAAGCAGGAGCATTACGTTGTAGAGTAGCTCGTAGAGTGCCGCCTTAGCCTTGAGCTTGCTCTCCTCGTCGTCGCCGTAGAGGCGGTATTTGATCATCTCGATGTAGTCATCTGCAACTTCGTGCCAGATGAAGGTCATCAGCTCCCTGGTGAGTAGGTTGAAGCGGTAGCGCTCCATCTCCTCCGTGGCGAACTTGATGAGTCTGTGTAACCTTGAGAGTATCCAGCGGTCGAGCGGCTCAAGCTCCTCCGGTGCCTTAGCCGGATCAAAGTCAGCCAAATGGCGCTCAGCGAAGCGGTAGATGTTCCAGACCTTCTGCAAAAACCTGTAGTTGTAGTCAACGGTCTCCCACTTGAAGGGATGATCTTCTCCTGGTGGAGCCAAAGCGGTCCAGAGCCTCAGGGCGTCGGCTCCGTACTTCGGAATAACCTCATCTGGCGCTACGACGTTGCCGTAGCTCTTGCTCATCTTCCTGCCGTCAGGCCCGGCCACCATTCCGTTGATGAGGACATCCTTCCACGGCTTCTCGCCGGTTAGCATGTAAGTCCTGAATATCGTGTAGAATGCCCAAGTCCTGATGATGTCGGTTCCCTGCGGCCTGAGTGCCGTCGGGAAGTTGTGTTCAAACCAGCGCTTGGCTTCCTCATTACCCTTAATTGCCTCGTGCCACCTGCTGATTATCAGCGGGGTTATGCTCGAGTCAACCCAGCAGTCGAGAACATCTGTTACCGGCTCAAGCTCGGCACCGCAGACCGGGCACTTCTCCACGGGCGGCTTGTCAAATCTTGGATCAACGGGGAGGTCTTCTTCCCTTGCCGGAATCACGTGGCCGTTCTTGCAGACCCAGAACGGTATTGGGGTTCCAAAAACCCTCTGCCTGCTTATGACCCAGTCCCAGTCCATACTCTCGGCCCAATCTTTAAGCCTCAAGAACATATCCTCTGGATACCAGTTAATCTGCTCGGCCACCTTCACTATCTCGTCCGTGAAGTCCTTCACCTTGATGAACCACTGGGTCTTGGGGAGCAGCTCGATGGGCGCCATGCAGGAGCTCCTCTCGGTGTGCCTCAGAACGCGGTGCCTTATCTTCTCCTTCTTGTAGAGGAGGCCCATCTTCTCAAGGTCTTCGGCTATCTTCTTCCTCGCCTCCTCGGTCTTGAGGCCAGCGTAGGGCCCGGCGTTCTCGTTCATCGTGCCGTCCTCGTTGATAACAATGATAACCGGCAGGTTGTAGCGCTTCTGCCAGACGACGTCCTGCTCGTCACCGTAGGTACAGTTGTAGACCGCTCCGGTTCCAAAGCTCGGGTCAACGTCCTCGTCAGCTAAAACGGGCACTTCCCTCTCGAATATCGGGAGCTTAACTTTCTTACCCACAACGTCCTTGTAGCGCTCGTCGTTCGGGTGGACGAAAACTGCCACACAGGCCGGCATCAGCTCTGGCCTCGTCGTGGCTATTGGGACGTAGCCTGAACCGTCAGCGAGGGGCAGCTTGATGTAGTAGAGGAAGCCTTCCTCCTCGACGTAACCGACTTCAGCCTTGGCAAGGCTCGTCCTACAACGCGGGCACCAGTAAACGGGGTGCTCGGCCTGGTAGAGGAAGCCCTTCTTGTAGAACTCAAGGAGGGACTTCTGAACGGCCGCTTTATACCAGTCGTCCATAGTGTGGTACTCAAGGTCCCAGTCGGCGGAGTAGCCTATCCTTATGAACTGGTTGCGCATGGCCTCGATGGCCTGCCAGGTCCACTCAACGCACTTCTTGAGGAACTTCTCGGGCTCGTCCTTGCTTATTCCAAACTCCTTCTCAACCTTGAGCTCGGTTGGCAATCCGTGGTTGTCAAAGCCTTGAGGAAAGAGAACGTTGTAGCCTCTCATCCTCTTGTAGCGGGCTATGATGTCGATCCAGGTGTGGCTGAGAACGTGGCCGAGGTGGAGCGTTCCGCTCGTGAACGGGGGCGGAGTGTCAATCGCGTAGCTCGGCCTCTTTTCGTCGAGCTCGTACTTGTAGATTTTCTCGTCCAGCCAGAACTTCTGCCACTTGGGCTCAATCTCGTTCGGGTCGTAGTTCTTAGGAAGCATGGACATCACCCTTTCGTTTTTTTGAAGATGGGTTACCCTCAGAAAGGCGGCTTAAAAATCTTAGCAACGCGAGTGGTTCCAGAGTAAAGGCTAACCGAGAAGCGCGGAACGTATTTAATTCAAAGGCCGAAATCGGCGTTACGGTGGACGATATGCACCACCGGAGTATGAAAACGAACCAGGATTTAAAAAGTTTGGGGTCAAAGAGCGAAAGGACTTCTCAATCGCTTTCAGGGAGATAGGCATAGAACTGTCCCCAAGTATTTTCAATCCATTCACTCTCTTCGCTAAAACATACTTCAAACCTATCCCAACTACTCTGAATTTTCTCGTGTAAATTTCCACGAATTTTTGTTCGTCCTTTATGTCTTCCTCAGGTTTTGGGCATTTGAACTCACGTGAGAGCTTCTCAAGCATATCTCTCCATGGCCTATCAAACACGGCGAGAGTATAGTATGTGGTTCCCATTACCATCCCTCCTGGAGTGCAGGGTTAATCTCCCGCGTGTTTGAGTCGGGAGTAATCCCCGGTGGTGTGAGCGTTGAATACTTCTCTCGCCATCTCCTGCCATCTGTTGTTCTGCACCCTCTTGGCGTTCTTTAGCGGAAGTTTAACCGGTATTACTAAGTCCCAAGCTATTTCCCAGGGCTCCATTAGGGACTCATTAACGTCTTCGCAGTCATCAAGGTCTACAATCCCGAAGAACCAGATAACAGCATAGCCATCCAATTCCCCAACGAACAGGAACCCCCTCTCGTCAGGACGCCAGGGGATTGAAACCTCATACAAGCCTTCATCCAGCGTTATGAATTCTTTTTTCACTATTGTGAGGGCGGAGGGGAGGGTTTCGAGTTTTCCGGTTTTAATTGCCTCGGGAAGCCAGTTTATGAACAGGTAGGACATGTTGTACTCGAAGCCGAGTTTCGTCAGGTCTGTATCATCCCGGTA
>Ga0256842_1000866_pt1 | contig 26200 bp, 19 predicted proteins | sample 4559240metaG_FD_185973 | JGI IMG/M metagenome (GOLD analysis project Ga0256842, IMG submission 185973) | Hydrothermal vent microbial communities from Guaymas Basin, Mexico - 4559-240 | ecosystem: Environmental > Aquatic > Marine > Hydrothermal vents | place: Mexico: Guaymas Basin | collected... | reverse complement strand
TTCCACCACCTTCACGATTTCCACGGTAACCACCGCCTCCACCTGAACGATTTCTATCACGGTTTCCACGGTAACCACCACTACTACGACCACCACGACCTCTACCACGACCATTTCCACCACCTCTTTGAGCAGCACGAGCAAGTATAGCATCTAGTTTATCTTCAGGGATACCAATAGTATTTGGACCTTTAATATCTTGTTGATCAAGAAGCATAGATATAAGCTTGTACATAATTTGCTCTTCATCAATATCTAATTTTAATTGGTCAAGAACTCTGTGTGATTCGTCATAGATTTTATGATTTTCAACTTTTTTAACTAGTGCATCAACAGTTGATTCTCTTAAGTCATTTTTACTTGGGATAAAAGCATGACCCATTGAAGTTCCAACTTTTTGCTTAATTCTTTGAAGCTCTTTGAACTCTAAAGGAGTAAGAAGTGTAATCGCCTTACCTTTTGTACCAGCACGACCTGTTCTACCGATACGGTGAACATAAGATTCTGGATCAAATGGGATATGGTAATTGAAAACATGAGAGATATTGTTTACATGGATACCACGAGCAGCAACATCTGTAGCTACTAGAACTTTTACAGAATTTTGTTTGAAACCTTTAATAACAGTCTCTCTTTGTCTTTGCTCCATATCACCATGAAGACCATTTGCTAAATAACCAGCGTTTGAAAGAACATTACTTAGTCTATCAACTTCTGATTTTGTTCTACAAAATACAACACACTTGTTAGTATCTTCAGAATCCATTAAACGGATAATAGCATCATCTCTTTCAGATTCTTCGATTACATAGTAAAGTTGCTCAATATCAGAGTTTGTAGTTTCACCCTTAGTGATAGAGATAAACTCTGGGTTATCTAAAATTCTTGAAGCTAGAGTCTTTATAGGTTGTGGCATAGTTGCTGAGAAAAGAAGTGTTTGACGCTTTGTTGGTAAGTAAGAGAATATTTCATTAATATCATCTAAGAAACCCATATCTAGCATCTCATCAGCTTCATCAAGTACAACAACACTTGGTGCGAAGTTATTTAACATATCTCTTTTAAGAATATCCAAAAGACGACCTGGTGTTGCTACAACAACAGATGCCCCACGAGCGATTAAATCTAGTTGACGCTTGTAAGAACTACCACCATAAACAGTAACAGTTTTAGCACCTAAGTTTCTACCATATTTAAAAATTTCATCACTTACTTGAGTAGCAAGTTCTCTTGTTGGTGTTATAACTAACATCTCAACACTACCATCCATTTTCATGTTACTTAAAGCTGGAAGAGAGAAAGCTGCTGTTTTACCAGTACCTGTATGGGCTTGACCAACAATATCACGACCATCAAGTATAAATGGGATAGCAGTAGCTTGAATAGGACTTGGAGTTGTAAAACCAGCGAATTTTACACTTCTTAATATATCACTTTTTAAACCTAAATCGTCGAATGTTAATGTTTTTTCTTCTATAGAAGAGTTTTCTTGTGCATTTTCTTGCATCATAATCCTTTAATTTCAGGAGATGATACAAGCTTACCATATAAGGTTTAAGCATCTTCTCCTAAATATTTTCCGAATTATATCTAAAATTAATTATATATATTATTAAATTAGAACAAGTATTCAAAATTTAGAGATAAAATGTTTCAAAAAGAGAATAGTTATTTTTTGAATTTTCAACTTACTAAAAATTCAGTTACATTTCAGTAGAATTTCTTAAATTATATATTTAAGGATAAATTATGAAATTAATATTTTTAGTAACTACTATTTTTATTTTATTTTCAGGGTGTAGTTCAAAACAAATATTAGATCCTAAACAAAATATAGAGATAAGTAAAAATGGACAAAGTTTAGAGGATGAATTTAGTGATGAATTTGAAATTGAAGAGATATCTGATCCATTAAGTGCTTATAACAGAGTTATGACAAGTTTTAATGATAATTTAATTGAGTATATTATTAGACCTTTAGCTGAAGGTTATAATTTTGTTTTTCATAAAGAGATAAGAAAAAGTGTAGATAAGTTTTTTAAAAATATTGGGTATCCAACTAGAGTTATTAATAATGTTTTACAAGGAAAATTTGCAAATGCTTCTGAAGAGACAGGACGATTTGTTATAAATAGTACAGTTGGTGTTTTAGGTCTATTTGATCCAGCAAAAAGTAAATTTGAGTTAGAAGCACATAAAGAAGATTTTGGTCAAACTTTAGGTTTTTATGGTGTAGGGGCAGGTCCACATATAGTTTTACCAGTTTTTGGACCATCAAATTTAAGGGATACTATTGGTATATTTCCAGATACATATATAAGTTTTATAGATTACAAACCAAGAAGTTGGTTTACTCTTACAGATAATTTGGGAGCTTTTTTAGGAGCTAAAGCTTATAAAAGAGTAAATAACTTTTCATTAGATATTAATGGTTATGAGAATCTAAAAAAAGATGCAATAGATTTATATCCATACTTCAGAGATACATATGAAGAATATAGGAGAAAACAGATAAATGAATAAAGTAATACTTAAAATTTCTGAGTATATCTTACTTGGTTTATTTATTTTTAATACAAATTTATTTGCAAATGAGCAAATAGATTTGAAAAATTCTCTTTTAAATAAAATTGATAAAGTTGGGCAGATTGTAAAAGATCAGAATTTATCAAAAGAGCAAAGAAACACAGAGATATTAAATGTGCTTACTCCTATGTTTGATTTTAAACTTATGGCAAGACTTAGTCTTGGAAGAACATTTAAAAAATTAAAAGAATCTGATAAAGAGAGATTTGTAAACTTATATGTTGAAAGGATGAAACAGTCTTATTCTTCAAAACTAGATGCATATAGTGATGAAAAAGTTAAAGTAAAAGAGATAAAGCAACCGAAAAAAAATAGAATATATATTATTACTGATCTTATAAGCGATGATGAAAAATTAGAGATAGTATATAAGTTTTATAAATCTAAAGAGCAATTAGAGACTAAAAATGATTGGTTAATTTATGATATTGAGATATCAGGGATAAGTATCCTTAGAACTGACAAGATTCAATTTAGAGAATATTTACAAACGAAAAGTATATATGAATTAATGAATTTTTTAGAAAATAAGAATAAATAAAGAGGATGTTAAGAAATATATATTTAGGTTTTTTGTTAAAATATCCGAAAATGATTTTATCATTTATTACTATATTTGTAGTTCTAATGAGTATTTTTGCATTTAAGTTAGAGATAGATGCAAGTGCTGAAACACTTTTACTAGATGGTGATAAAGATTTAGCATTTACTCGAGAGATATCAAAAGATTTCGAAGCTCCAAACTTTTTAGTAGTAGTTTATAGTGTTAAAGATGAGTTACTTAGTGCAAAAAATATTAATAACATTAAACAAATATCTCAAGAGATTCAACAGATAGATGTTGTAGAATCGATAAACTCTATAATAAATGTTCCCCTTTTACAATCACCTATAAGACCATTAGAAGATTTAATAAAAAATATCCCCACACTGGAATCTACTGGAATTGATAAAGAGTTAGTAAAATATGAGTTTTTAAATAGTCCTATATATAAACAAAATTTAGTAAGTGATGATTTTAAAACAACAGTAATATCGGTTAATCTAAAAAGAGATGAAAACTATTTTAAACTTTTAGATAATAGAGATAAATTTCAAAAATTAAAAAAAGATAGAGATTTAAGCAAAGAGGAGCAGATTAATTTTTCTCGTGCTAAAGAGGAGTTTAAAAAATATAGAGATATAGCAAGAGCTAATACTCATGATTCAATTTTGCAAATAAGAGCAATTTTAAAAAACTTTGAAACTAATCCAAAAAACAAAGATATAAAACTTCATCTAGGTGGTGAAGATATGATTGCTGATGATATGGTTGAGTTTGTAAAATCAGATTTAAAAACATTTGGGATAGCTATATTACTACTTTTGGTAATAGTTTTATATATTTTACTAAAAAAAATAAGATGGGTTCTTATAACATTATTTATATGTGGTATTTCTCTTGTTATTACAAGTGGAATTTTATCACTTTTCTCTTGGGAAATAACATTAGTTTCATCTAATTTTATCTCTTTACAACTTATTATGAATATATCATTAGTTGTTCATTTAATAATAAAATATAAAGAACTATATTCACTAAATGAGAATGAAACACAAAAAAATCTGCTTTTAAATACAGTAACTTCTATGGCTAAACCATCTTTTTTCGTAGTTATTACAACAATGGCAGGATTCAGCTCTTTAGTTGTAAGTAATATATTACCTATTATAGAGTTTGGATGGATGATGAGTATGGGAATCGTTATCTCTCTAGTAGTTACTTTTTTACTTTTCCCAATAGTGTTAATGTTATTTAACAAAAATGAGCATCTTGATTCTACTAATAAAGATAAAAATATAACTTCAAAAATAGCACACATAGCTTATCATTATAAAAAAACTATTTTAGCTATAACTGTAATAGTAGTGATTTTTTCTATTACGGGTGCTAGTAAACTTAGGGTAGAGAATAGTTTTATAGATTATTTTAAACAAGATACAGAGATATATCAAGGTATGGCATTAATCGATAAAAAACTTGGTGGAACAACACCTTTAGATATTGTACTGACTTTTAAAAATGATAGTGATGATATAGAGTTAATAGATATTTTTAGTGAAGATTCTGAAGATTTAGAAGATGAAATGGATGAGTTTGAAGATGAGTTTGAAGTGGAAGATGATAGTAAATATTGGCTTACTCAAAATAAGATGCAAAAAATTAAAGAGGTTCATAACTACTTAGATTCATTAGATGCAGTTGGGAAAGTTTTATCATTATCTACAATAGGGGAGATTCTCAAAACTCTAAATAATGGTGAAGAGGCAGATACTCTAACATTAACATTTCTCTATAATAAGTTACCACAAGAGTATAAAAAAATAATTTTATCACCATACTTAGATATAGAACATAATCGAGTAAGGATAAGTACAAGAATAATAGATTCAAAATCAGATTTAAATAGAGATGAGTTGTTAAAAAAAATAGATGCAGATTTAAACGAGATGTTAAATCCAACATATTATGATTATAAAGTATCGAATCTCCTCGTTATATATAATAATATGCTTCAATCACTTTTTGAATCTCAAATCAAAAGTATAGGTGTTGTTTTATTTATACTTTTCTTTATGTTCTTATTCTTGTTTAAATCTTTTAAGATTGCAACCATAGCTATTATTGTGAATGCTGTCCCCGTATTTACTATTTTTGGTTTTATGGGTTGGATGAATATTCCATTAGATATAATGACAATAACAATAGCATCTATTAGTATAGGAATCGCAGTTGATGATACCATACATTATTTGTATAGATATAGAGCAGAATACAAAAAGAGTAAAGATGTTAAATTATCTATATATAATTCACATGCAAGTATAGGGACAGCTATGTTTTATACCTCGACTGTTATAGTTATAGGTTTTTCTATCTTGACATTATCTAGTTTTGTTCCAACTATATATTTTGGACTTTTAACAATGCTTGTTATGTTTATGGCGATACTTTCAGATTTATTATTATTGCCTGTATTGTTGATTATTTTTGGAATCTAGTAGTTAATATGTCTATTTTATGAAAACGAAGACAAAGAGAATTATACCTTATCTTATAGTTATAGTTCCACTTATTCTTGTATTAACAGTGAGTTTTTTTATGATAAGTTTTTATCTAAAAAAAGTTACAAGTTATTCAAACTTTGCTAAAGAGAGAAGTATAAAAGAGTATATAGACACTCAAAAAGCCCAAGGTGAGATGTGGGTAAATCATCTAAAGATGATATCTGAGTATAAAAATAATACTTTAGTTCAAGAGGTTAAAGATGAGTTAAAAGCAAAGCTTGAAAGAGCAGAAAAAATAACTAAACTTATCTATAATAATAGATCTAAAAAATATGAAAAAAAATATATAAATACAGAAATAAACTATATGATTAATGATTTTTCATATAGTGATATTTATAGTGATATTTTCATATATGACTTTAATTCAAACTCTATTTTAAAACCATTAAAAAGCCAAAAAATAAAGCTATTAACTGATATGCCAATGCGTTCATTAAAACTAGAAGAGTTACAAAAGGTTAGAAAATATAAAAGTGGTTTTATTGAGGTTTCACTAAATGATTCTGCTAAACAGATAGTATATGTAAAAAATTTGAATATAAATAATTGGTATATTGGGATAGGTGCAATAGTTACAAAAGATAGTGAATATATAAAAAGTAAACTTCTTGAGATGATATCTGCGATTCCTGTAAAAAAGAGTGATTTTTTGTCTGTTTACGAGGGTAAAAATGAAATATTTTCATCCCAAAGAGAGTATAAGATTCCAAGACTAAATTTTGCTACAAGTGCTATGTGGTATGAAGATGTAGATAGTGGATATTTTTATCTGAGCGATTATTATAAAGATTTAGACTGGCATTTTATATATGGTTTTAATATAAATAAGATGAGTTCACAAGAGTTCCAAAAACTAAAGAATATAGAAAAAGCGATAGATGAAGAGTTTGAATTTATGTTTATAGGTTCAGCACTTATAGTTTTATTTGTAACTATTTTATCTCTGTTGTTATCTATAAAATTAAATAAAATATTTAAAGAATATCAAAATGAAGTTGATAGTACAACATTAAAACTAGTAAATATTAATGAAGCCTTAGAACAAAGAGTAGAGAATGGGATAAAACTACAAAGGGAAAAAGATAAGATTCTGATTCAACAATCTAAAATGGCAGAGATGGGTGATATGTTAAGTATGATAGCTCATCAGTGGAGACAACCACTAAATCAGATGTCATATCTTTTTATGAATCTTGATGGGGCTTATGAAAATAAAGAGCTAAATAAAGTTTACTTGGATGAAAAATTAAAAGAGGGAAATGAACTTTTAGAGTTTATGTCTGTAACCATAGATGATTTTAGAAACTATTTTAGACCGAATAGAGATAAAGAGTTGGTTCTAGTAAGTAAGCTAATAGATAGTGCAGTCTCTTTGATAATAAAACCATTAGAACTTGAAAATATTAATTTGGAAATAACTTCCAAGGGGGATAAGGCTATCCCTTTATATAAAAATGAATTTATACAAGTACTACTAAATTTAATAAAAAATGCAAAAGATATACTTGTACAAAATAGTGTTGAAAATCCAAAAATTAGTATAGATTATACTTTTCAAAATAGTATGTTAATTGTTACTATAAGTGATAATGGTGGTGGGATAGATGAAAAATTAATAGATAAAATTTTTGAACCATATTACTCAACAAAAGATAAAAATAGTGGAACAGGACTAGGGCTATATATGTCAAAAATGATAATAGAAGAGCATCTTGATGGGGAATTAGTTGTTAAAAATATAAATGGTGGTGCTTGTTTTGAGATTAGGATTTAGTATAATTTATATACAAATCGTATTATAACAATAAAATAATAGGGTTTGGTAGTTGTAAAAATCTAGCTATTATAGAATCGGTAAGTAATTTTAAAGATTTAGTTCAGGCAAATAATGATGTTTATCCAGTATGTTTAGATTTATCTGATAGATATACAGAAAATAATCTCAAAAAGTAAGGTTAATCAAGAATATAAAAGCTATGAATGAGCTTAAAATTTCGTTGTATAAATATGTAGTTTATATCCACTTCCTGAAACATTTTCAACAGAATCTTTAGGTACTTTTTTTCTTATCCCACGAACAAGAGAGCGAATCGCGTCTTGGCTCATCCCTTCACTCCATATTGCATTTTCTATCTCATCATAGCTAACTACTCTAGTGTGATGATGTGCTAAAAGGTCTAAAAATAGTGTTTCATTTTTTGTGAGTTTTATCTCTTTTTCATCTGCTATAATAACTTTTTCATAAGCATTATAAAAACAGTTAGTTGATAGTGCTAGGTTAAATTTGCTTTTGTCTTCTATAAGTTGCATTGACATATTTAGTGCATCTGTGAGTTTATCTTTAGTGATAGGTTTTATGATGTATTTTACAAGTTGTAGTTCAACTGCTTTTAGTAGGTAGTCAGTATCTGAGTAGGCTGTGGCTATGATGATTTGTACATCTTTATCTTGTGAACGGATATAGCTTGCCATATCTATACCGTTTAATTTTGGCATATTTATATCTGAGATGATTATATCGGGCTTATATTTTTTCCACATAGTTATCGCCTCTTTACCATTAGAAGCTTCTAGTACATCTTTAGCAATTCTACTTAGATACTCAACAGCACCTTTTCTCACCATATCCTCATCTTCTACATAAAGGATAGTAAAGTTTTTTAGTAAATCTTTCATAATAAAACCTAAAGTTGATGATTTGATATATTATATTTTATACTATCTTTAAGTGTTTGTATATTCATAGTTGGACTTTAATCTTTAATATCGGTACAATTTTCTGTTTTCATTATATCAAGATGATTAAATACTTTAATGATAGATGATTCTATATTTGTTGCTATTTTATTAAGTGAACTATTTGAAGCATTTTGTGAATCATTATCTATGTAATCTTGCATATAATTATGAACATTCATATGTGTTTCTTTTAGCATATTCCAGTTTTGTGTCTTTGTAAAAGATTTGTTTTTTTGTTCAGATTCTTCTATCCATTTAGCCAATTCACACTCATGATGGTTTGTTACTTTCCATATTTTATTATCACCAAGTTTGGAATAATTATTTTCTTTAAATTTTAGATGATTATTTTTAAGTTTTGATGTTATATGTGCAAGTTCTACATCACATATTTGATTAATTGTTTCAGGTATAAACTTAGTGTTTTTTGATATATCTGTTAGTTTAGTCGCTAGAAGAGTTGCTTTTTTTGCTAAAGTATTGATATTAGTAGCTTCCGTAGCATTTTGATGAGTTACTTTATCTAAAGAAGCAACAGCTCCATTTACTTGTATGATTGCATTCTCTTGCTCTTTACTAGCACCCTCAACATCCTGTATAAGCTCTAATGTTTTAGATATATTTTCATTTAATGTTGAATACCCATTAATCATCTCTTTTGCTATATCTCTACCACTATATGCTTTTTTGGAAGCACTTGTAACTAATAACTTTATCTCTTTAGCAGCTTCTGCACTTTTACCAGCAAGGTTTCTAACCTCTTGTGCTACAACAGCAAAACCCTTGCCAGCTTCACCAGCAGTTGCTGCTTCAACAGCTGCATTAAGCGAAAGAATATTTGTTTGGAATGATATTTGATCAATTATAGTAATAGCTTCACTAATAGCTTCAACTTTTGTATTTATCTCATCCATAGATATAACTGTTTGATTTGCTAAAGCTTGTCCCTTATTTACAGATACTGTTACCTCTTTAGAGTAGTTAGCCATTTTAACTATATTTTGTGTATTTTTTGATATATTTGAGGTTATATTTGCAAGTGAAGCAGAAGTTTCATCTAGTGAAGAAGCTTGATGATTACTAGCATTTGAAAGGATTTTAGATGATTTTTCTAATACTTTAGTATCATCATCTAATGCATCACCACTCAATTTAATCATTGCTAACAACTCAGAGACATTATTACCTAAAAGTTTAGAACTTGTTGCTAAAGTACCAAAAATTCCATTTAGGTTTGTAGAAGAAGAAATTTGATAACTAAAGTTTGATTGTCCATACTCGATAAGAACTGTATTTAGTATTTTTAGTTTTTCATTAGTAGAGTAAATCATATTATTTATTTTATCTTTTAACTCTTCTACTTGTTGATTTTGTGTTGATTGTTTAATGCTGTATTGAAAAAATCCATTGTTAACTTTTTCAATTACATCATCAATCTCATCAATCACTTTTTTATCTTCAATTACTATCTCTTTATCTTTTTCAATTAATTTTTTAGTTTTGGTAATATTTGTATTTACAACTTCTGCCATAAGACCTATCTCATCGCTTGAATCTATCTCGATGGCATTAACATCATCTATATCTTTATTTAGATATTTGAAAAAGTCCAATAATCCAGATTGGAATTTTTTAAGTGAACTTGTAATTCCTATCATAATTATAATAGCAACAATTATAGAGATTAGCATAAAAATAGCATTATAAATAATAGCCATTTGTAAACTGTTTTCTACATTTTTAAGTTTACTATTAATAGTAGTTAATAATTCTTTTGCCTCATAATCATCAATCTTTTTTAGTAGATTAATCTTGTTACTAATTGTTTTAAACCAGTAGTTTGCATCTACATTAAAGTCTTCTTTCTTTAAAAGTATTTCTCTAATTCTAGAAACTTCGTTAATAGCTTTATTTTGTAATGTTTTAGAATAAAATGATTTTGTATTTACTGAACTATATTGTAAAAAATTATTTATGTAACTATCTTGTGAGGCTATTAAAGAAATAAATTTTATCTTCATACCTTCACTAAAATATCCTTTAGCTAATGTATTGGCTCCAATAGCTCTCTCTATTCCAGCTCTCTCTTTTGATAGTAAAAAATTGGCATAAGCAACAAGTTGTTGAGTTATTTCTGGAGATTCAGAAATTTTAGAAATTGCGATTACAGAATTTAAAAACTTTGTGTTCATCTGTGTATAGTAATTAAGTGCATCTGATGCAGATATAGATAAAGAGTTTACTTGGTTTCTAACAGAGTTAATATTGGATAGGTCAGAGATAGCATTGTTGATAACTGTTGCAATATTTTCATCAATACTACTTAATTTTATAGAAGACAGATAACTTTTAAGTTCTCTAATTTTCTTGTCTGTAATAATTCGTTGGTTTGGTAATGTTTGAAGAAATTTTTTACCTTTACTACCTAAAAAGCCAGCTGTTGCACCTCTCTCTTTTTGAGTTTCATGTAGTAAAGCTGATACTTTGGTTGATAAGACTACAGCTTTTTTTAAATTTTCATATGAAGAAGCTTTCTCTATATTTGCAATTATAGAATTTGCAGAAACAATAGCTAATGCTATGATAGGAAGAATAACTAAAAAAGTTAACTTCACTTTAATTGACATATTTTTAAACATATAATAATCCTACTTAAAAGGTGTTTGTAATAGTTTACAGTTTTATGTATCAAACTTAGCTAAATGATGATTGATTTTTACACCACCAATGTATGAATATCTATGGACAGGGATCTATCCACTTGTTTAAATATACTATGATTTTAATGGTTATATTATCCCACAAAAATCAAATAATTATTGAAAATAGCATTATAAAGGTGGTTTTTATTAGCTGACCCGTAGCTCTCGCTCTTGGGCTAAATATTGGCTCCTGCATTTTGTTAGCATTTAGGCACAGTTAATTTTATAATCCAAGAAAAGGCTTTCAACTGGTATATGTAGCTGCTTATGTAACCTTCGTATCATTTCAATAGTTAGCTTTCTTTTTTTATTTAAAATCTCAGAAACTCTTGATTTACTTCCAATAATTGAAACTAAATCTTTTTGCTTTAAACCTTCTTGTTCCATTCTAAATTTTATTGCTTCGATAGGATCTGGAGCATCAATTTTATAATGTTCTTTTTCATAGACCTCTACTAAAGTTGTTAAGATTTCTAACTCATCCATCTGTTGTGTATTTGGTTTAGCATTCATTAAACTTTCAATGTACTTAAGTGTGTCAGCATAGTCTTGTTCATTTTTGATAGGTTTGATATTCATCTTATAAGTCCTCCATTTTGACTTTATCATATTGCTTATGTGTTCCAATAAACTTTATGAAAACAATTTTTGCATAATAATTGATTGTGACAATTTACAATATTATTCTTAAAGAAAAAATGTCCTTTTAACAAGAAAACACACGAGCAAAGCCAAAAGTGTAACTTTATGTAACACTATTAACCTTTTTATGTTAATATCCTCTTCAAGGGGAAGAGAATATAATGATAATACAGACACAATATACTTATGAAAAAACTTGGTGTGATACGAACGAAAAGGATTTACTTCGTATGGTGGAGGAAGAGATAGGGGATGCTGATCCTAAGGGGACACTTTTTTATATAAAAGAGAGCATTAAGAATGGTAAAACTATCACAGTTGGTAGTTGTAGATTTAGAATTAAACAATAAGGAAAAATTATGAGTAATATATTTGAAAAATTAACAAACAATATGACAGAAGCAATAGAATCTTCTGTTTCACTAGCACTTCATAACCAGAATCAAGAGGTTATGCCAATTCACTTTTTATGGGCATTGCTTACAAACTCTAATTCAATTTTGAATCAGATGTTTAACAAGATGAACATAGATAAAGTGGCGATAGAATTAGATGTAAAAAGTTTAACTCAAAAACTTCCAAAATCATCAAATATTACAAAAGAAAATATTAAGTTATCCCGTGCATTTGAGAGTTTCTTAAATAATGGTGCAGGTCTTATGACAAGTAATGGAGATTCTTTTTTAGCAGTTGATACTTGTATCTTGGCAAATTTAAAAACTGAACCATTTAAAGAGATTTTATCAAAATATATAGATATTTCAGAGTTAGCAAAAAACATAGAATCGGCAAGAGGCTCATCTAAAATAGAATCACAAAGTGCTGATGAAACACTAGAGAGTTTAGCAAAATATGGAATCGACTTAACAACTCAAGCTAGTGAGGGTAACCTTTCCCCTGTAATTGGTAGAGATGAAGAGATAACTAGAATGATGCAGATTCTAATTAGAAAGACAAAAAATAATCCTATGCTTTTAGGTGAACCAGGGGTTGGTAAAACAGCTCTTGTTGAGGGTTTAGCTCAAAGAATTAACGATGGTCAAGTACCAACATCTCTACAAAATAAAAGAGTAGTAGCTTTAGATATGAGTTCACTTATAGCAGGTGCAAAATATCGTGGAGAGTTTGAAGATAGACTAAAGGCTGTTATAGATGAGGTAAAACAGAGTGGAAATATCATACTATTTATAGATGAGATTCACACTATTGTTGGAGCTGGGGCTAGTGAGGGGAGTATGGATGCAGCAAACATTCTAAAACCAGCATTGGCAAGAGGGGAACTTCATACAATAGGGGCAACAACACTTAAAGAATATAGAAAATATTTTGAAAAAGATGCAGCACTTCAAAGAAGATTCTTACCAATAACTTTAGCTGAACCAACAGTAAATCAGTCATTGCAGATTCTAAGAGGAATTAAGGATAGACTTGAAACTCATCATAATGTAACTATTACAGATAGTGCTTTAGTCGCGGCCGCTCGTCTTTCAGATAGATATATAGCAGATAGATTTTTACCAGATAAAGCGATAGACCTTATAGATGAGGGAGCAGCAGAGTTGAAGATGCAGATAGAATCTGAACCACATGCTCTTAGTGCTGCGAAAAGAAAAAGTTCAGAGCTAAATGTAGAAAGGGAAGCTCTAAAGATGGAGGATACTCCAGCAAATGCGAAACGACTTATTGAGATAGAGAAAGAGTTAGCAGATACTCAGGAGTTAGTTTCAAGTTTAGAGACTCAATTTGCTAGTGAGAAGATGGTTTTTGAAAAAATAGCAACTATTAAAAATGAGATAGAATCTAAACGAAGAGAAGCAGATATGGCTAAGAGTTCATCTGATTTTAATCGTGCTGCTGAGATAGAGTATGGTGAGATTCCAACACTATTAGAGCAACAAAAAGAGGTAAATGCAAATTGGGAAAAACTTCAAAAAGAGGGAACGCTACTTAAAAATAGTGTTGATGAAGATGCTATCGCTTCTATAATCTCTAGATGGACAAATATACCAGTTACAAAAATGCTACAAACTGACAAAGATAAGATTCTAAATGTAGAAGATGAATTAAATCGTGATGTTATAGGGCAGGAGAGAGCTACTCATGCAGTTGCTCGTGCTATAAAAAGAAACAAAGCAGGATTAAGTGATTCTAATTCACCAATAGGAAGTTTTCTATTTTTAGGCCCAACAGGTGTTGGTAAAACACAAACAGCTAAAACACTAGCTAAATTTTTGTTTGATAGTGAAGAGGCTATGATTCGTATAGATATGAGTGAATATATGGAGAAACATTCTGTATCTCGTCTTGTTGGTTCTGCTCCTGGATATGTAGGTTATGAGGAGGGTGGACAACTTACAGAAGCTGTGAGAAGAAAACCATATAGTGTTATACTTTTTGATGAGGTTGAAAAAGCTCATAGTGATGTTTTTAATATTTTACTTCAAGTTTTAGATGATGGAAGACTTACAGATAACAAGGGTGTTACAGTTGATTTTACAAATACTATTATTATCTTAACATCAAATATCGCAAGTGATAAAATTATAAATAATCCAAATTCTGAAGAGTTACAAGCTATTGTGATGGGTGATTTAAAACAATACTTTAAACCTGAGTTTTTAAATAGACTTGATGATATAGTTATATTTGATGCCTTAGGAAAAGAACAGATTACAAATATAGTAGATATTTTCTTTGCTCAGATTCAAGAAAAAGTAAAACAAAGAGAGATTACTCTAACACTAACTAAAGAGGCAAAAGAGTATATTGCAGAAGCAGGATTCGATCCAGTTTATGGAGCAAGACCACTTAAAAGAGCTTTATATGAGATAGTTGAAGATAGGTTAGCAGAATCTATTTTAGATGGTAAAATTACTGAGGGTTCAAATGTAGTGTTTGATATAAATAATGGAGAGATTACGGTTTTAGTATCGTAATCTCTAGCTCAAAGAAAGATTATTAGTCTTTCTTTGAACCTCTTGTTGCTTTTTTATTTTTAGCAATTTTCTTCTCTTTCTTTTTCTTAGCAAGTTTTTTTTCTAATTTTGCTTTAGCCTCTTTTTTAGCTTTTTTCTTTTTAGCCTCTTTTTTCTTAGCTCTTTTTTTAGCTAACTTTTCAGCCTCTTTTTTTGCTAGTTTAGTAGCTTTTTTATCATCTTTTGCCATTTGTGACTCCTTTTAATTTTGTATAGTATAACTTAAAATAGTTACATCGTACAAATAGAATCCTTTATTCTGTAAATTCTTTTGTTCTAGCTTCAAATAGTTTCAAAATTGTTAAGAAAAAAGCTGTGATAGCTGGTCCTAAAATCATCCCCCAAAAACCAAATGTTGTAAGTCCAGCAATGATAGCAAAAAAGATTAGAAGTTCATTCATCCTAGCATCTTCCTCTTTTAACAGTCTCATATTTATCTCTTTAATAATCAATGGTTTTAAAAATGTATCTGCAATTATAGAGATAAGTAGGATAGAGTATAAGGCTATAAAAATGGCACTAGCTATATCACCTAGAAATAGTTCATAACTCATAAAAGGTATCCACATTAATGCTCCACCAACTATTGGAATTAAAGAAGCAAAACCATACATAATACCAAAGAGTAAACCATTGTAACCCATAAAAGAGATTGCGATTCCAAATAAAACACCTTGAAACATTGCATTTATAATTATGGAGTAAAAAACAACACTCATAACTGATGATAATTCTCTAGCTAATAGAGTTGTTTCATGGGCTGGCATCTGAACCACTCTCTTTAAAAATTCAACTATATGTGTTCCATTGTATTGAGCAAAGAAATAAAATATCACAGTTAAAAACGCATTTTTTATAAATCCAGCACTAAATGTACCTATACCTGCTGTAAGTGAAAGAGCATGCTGGGATAATGAATTAAGATTTATATTTTCTAGTATATCACCTGTATATGGCTTTAAAAATTGCATATACTCTGGTGGATTTTGTATGAAATTTTTAAGATAATTACCTAGTTCTATAAATTTATCAGGTTCAGTAGAGTTTAGTTTAATTGTCAATGTTGCTAAAAAATAGCCAAGAGGTGCAAAAAATAGAAGTGCTAAAAGTATACTAGATATTAATGATGATAGAAATTTAGAATTAAACTGTTTTTTTAACCAAGATTCTATACTTGAAGTGGAGATTGCTAAAAGTGAAGCTATTGTTATTATAAAAATGAAAGGTGCATAGAGTAGATACATCCAGTAAAGAGATGTAGCAAAAAGGATACCTGCAAAATATTGTGGCTTCATGAAAAAAGAGTTCCATCTGTATCTATATATGTAAGGTTTAAAATCTCATAAGTATTTCTAGTTGCTTTTCTACCTTTTGCAGTTCTCTCTAAATAGCCATTTGCAAGAAGGTATGGTTCAAGTACATCTTCAACTGTTCCCTCATCTTCACTAAGTGATGCAGCGATAGTGCTTAGACCCATAGCTTTTCCTTTTGCCGATACTAAAAGATTTAGAAGTCTTAAATCCATCTCATCAAAACCATGGGAATTTATCCCTAATTCATTAAGGGCATATTGAGTTCTTGAGTGATTAATATCACCCTCATCAGCAACATCAGCAAAATCCCTAACTCTTCTTAGTAGTCTAAGGGCGATTCTAGGTGTTCCTCTACTTCTTTTTGCTATCTCTATGGATGCTTGATTTATTATCTCTTTATCTAGCTTTTTTGATGCTTGAGTGATGATTCTACCTAACTCTTCAGGGCTGTAAAACTGCATACGAAAACTCATTCCAAATCTATCTCTAAGTGGATTCGATAACATCCCTGCACGAGTTGTAGCACCAATAAGAGTGAATCTTGGTAAATCAATCTTAACGGTTTGGGCAGCTGGACCACTCCCTATAATGATGTCAATTCTAAAATCTTCCATAGATGAGTATAGAATCTCCTCTACTGCTGGAGATAAACGGTGAATCTCATCTATAAAAAGGATATCTCCCTCCTCAAGGTTTGTTAGAATCGCAGCTAAATCTCCACTTTTTTCTATCATTGGGGCTGCTGTTACTTTTATATTTGTATTCATCTCAGTTGCAATTATTAGTGCAAGAGTTGTTTTTCCAAGTCCAGGGGGACCATAAAAAAGAACATGGTCAAGTGCTTCATCTCTTTTTTTACTCGCTTCTATAAATACACCAAGATTCTTTTTAATCTGTTCTTGACCTATATATTCGCTCCAAGCATCAGGGCGAAGAGTTTTTTCAACAATTATCTCATCATTAGAAAATGTTTCTATCTCAACAACTCTATCCATTAGTATGTGTGTTCCTCTTTTGGAAACTCTTTTGATGCAATTTCATAAGAATAATTTTTAACAGCATCTCTAACTAAAGAAGCACCATCCATATATTTTTTTACAAATTTAGGTGTAAACTCTTCAAACAATCCAAGCATATCTGAAAAAACAAGAACTTGTCCATCAACACCAGCCCCAGCCCCAATTCCAATTACTGGAATCTCAACACAGTTTGTTACCTCTGTTGCTACATCTGCTTTTACACCCTCTATAACCATACAAAATGCTCCAGCTTCCTCTATTGCTCTAGCATCTTCTATTAGTTGAAGTTGCTCTTTGTTAGTTTTACCCTTTACCTTGTAACCACCTTCACTTCTCACCGATTGTGGAAGTAAACCTATGTGACCACAAACTGCGATTCCATTATTTGTAAGATGCTTAACAATTTCAGCTTTATCACTACCACCCTCTATTTTTACACAGTCTGCTGGAGTTTCCTGAAAAACTCTTATAGCATTTTTAAGAGCATCATCTTTGTTTGTGTAAGATCCAAATGGCATATCACAAATAACAAAGCTATTTTTTGCTCCTCTACAAACAGCATTAGTATGGTAAAGCATTTGATCCATAGTTGTACTTAGTGTATCATTCTTTCCAGCAAAGCTCATATTTAGGCTATCACCTACTAGAATCATATCTGAATCATCTTCTAATAGTTTGGCAAATAATGCATCATAAGCAGTTATCATAACAAGAGGTCTTATCCCTTTTGTTTTTTTAATTGAGGAAATAGTTATTTTTTTATTCATTTGGAATCTCTTTAGTAAATTAATAAAGTTATTTTAACTAAAAATTGTTATAATTTGGAGTAAATAGGAGAAATTTATGGGTGTGAGAAGTGATTTAGAAGTAAATTTTGATTTTGATATTGTAGATGAATTTTTAGATCATTTTTCTATGATGGTTGAGAGCATGGAAATAATGATTCTAGACTTGTCAAAACCTAAAATGTATGCTCGTGGAGTTGATGAACTTTTTCGTGTATTTCATAATATAAAATCAGCTTCAGGATTTTTAAAAATCACCTCTATGCATAAACTTTCTACACTTGTTGAAGATGAGTTAGAGAGATTAAGAGATAAAGAAGCCCCTATAAATGAAGAGACAGTAACTTGGTTACTTAGTATCAGTGATATGTACTCGGCTTGGAACGAAGACCTAAAAAATGATAATGAACTAACAAGAGTAAAATTTTCTTTGCTTAAAACCCCCGATATTGGATAATAATTGAAAAAATTAGTAGCATATATAACTTCTGGCTATCCAGAAAAATCTTTTACAGTTGACTTAAGTCTTGCACTTGGTGAAAATGGTGTAGATACATTAGAACTTGGTGTTCCATTTTCGGATCCAGTAGCAGATGGTCCACTTATAGAAAAAGCAAATCATAAATCATTAGAACTTGGTTTTAAATTTGAGCACCTTAGAGAGATTTCAAAAGAGGTAGCTCCAAAGGTAGATACACTATGGATGGGTTATTTTAATAGCTTTTACCAACAAAATATGGATATTTTAATCCCACAAGCAAGAGAGTATGGGATAAATGGTCTTATAATTCCTGATCTACCACACGAAGAAGCTATGTTACATAAAAATCTTTTTAAAGATAATAGTGTAGCAAATATAAGTTTTGTTGCTCCAACAGATTCTAAGAAAAGAATTGCAGAAGTTGTAAATGATGCTCAAAAATTTATCTATATGGTAGCATATACTGGAATCACAGGTTCTGGTGTTAGTGAAGATTTACAGCCTTTTCTAAGCTCTATAAAAGAGTGTTCGTCAACACCAGTTTATGTTGGTTTTGGTGTAAATGTAAAGACTGCTAAAGCTAAAGTAGAGGGTGCTGATGGTGTTATTGTTGGAAGTGCTTTTATAGATATTCTTTTAAAAGATAATTTGAATTATACTCAAAAGATTAAAGAGTGTAGTGAGTTAGCTAAGATATTAAAAAGTGAAATAAATTAATATTTCACTTTATCTAGTTAGAAAAAATAAAAACTTTTTGCCATCAAAGGCTAAATCTACCTGAACACCTTTTCTACCTTTAGTATTTTCAAGTAAAGTTGATATTTTTTGGTAGGTTCTTGGTAAGGTTATATTTATATTTACATTCTCATCAGAAAGTATTGTCTTCATCTTCCCACCAACTATATTTACAAGTTCAGACAATGTATCGAGAATCATATCTGTGTCATCTGTCTCTTCACCAATGAGAAGTTCACAAGTTTTTTTCGCAATATCTATTGGAAAAACTAAAATTATCATCCCATCTAAATCACCATAAAAACCTATGGAACTTGCCACCATATCTGTATGATTTTTGAGAGTTACCTCTTGAATATTTACACTCTCTTTAAGTGCTTTTGCATTTGTCATCATCTCAATAGTTGCGACGGTAGCATCTATTAAGTTTGGTAGCTCACTAACTGTTGCTTTGTTAATATGTCTTTTATTTTTTGTATTTACAGATGTTACACCAGTTAACTCTTTTAGTTGTTTTTCATCATTTAGTATATCATCCATTTGATTAAAAAACATTATCCCTGAATCTTCTAATGTTTCTTTAAAGGATTCTGGAAATTTAGTAGATGATAAACCAGCAAAACATATAGTTGCATTGTATTCAGCTGAATATGAAGCTAACTTAGAAAAGAAATTTAGTGCATGAATATTCATACTTACAACTTTATAAGCATCAAAAATAAATAATTTAAAACCAATATTTAGTGAATTGTTATGGTATGCAATGTTAAACTTATTTCCAATCTCAGCATCTAAAAAAGTAGATATTGTATATATGATAGCATTTCCTGTTACACGAGTAGCAACACTATTTCCCATACATCCTAAGATACTATTTGAAATAACATAATCAAAATTATCTTTTTTATTAAGAAAGTCTTGTTTTGATTGAGCTAAAATAGGGTTATGACCATTATCATGAAGTTCAATTGCTATAGCAGAGTTTTGAGACTTGTCATCTGTATAGATAAGTACATCTCTTTTATCATTTGAATATGTTGGGGAGAATAGTTCTGCTATCTCTTTTGTTTGAAAAAGTGAGAAGTTTAAATCATTAGCATAAAAATTTTTAATAGCATTAAATTTTTTTTCATCATAATCACAAAAACCAACAGTTATATGTTTGTCCTTTCTAATCTTTGTAAATAGTTTTACAAAAATATCTAGACCATTTCTATTGAAAAATATAACTTTTTTAAGTGATACTAAAATTATATCGGCATTTAATTTTTTTGTTGCTTCAATATCTTCAAATGTAACTAATATACTTGAATTATTTCCATCTAAAAAACCTTGAGGTGAGAAGATTCCAATCCCATTTTTTATAACTGCTCTCATTTTATATCCATTAATTGTGCAAACTCTTCATAAATATCACTAACATATTCTATATTAAAATCTATAAAATCATTTAACTCAGCTTTTACAAATATAGGTTGAGATAGTTCATAAAATAGAAGTAGATGCATCCATTTTCCTAAAATATTTATAGAATCTTCACTAGATTCTTTTTTACCTGAAGAGGCTTGAATAATTTTAGATATATTTTCAGGCATCTCCCATTTTATTGATATCTCTTCACAAATATCAAATAGATCAAATTTACATAAACGCATTAGAATGGTGTTGAAATCTAAATTATTAACACTTCTAAGTAGATTAACATCTTCAATTTTTTCACCAAATAAAGCATCACAAACAATTATACTAGCAGGTAGTAAAGTGATAGCACTTTCAATATCTTTATCAAGAATATTCAGATGTTTGAGAATTATTTTCCATTTTACAGATAGTTGAGCTTGAAGTTCATGAAAAGAGTTGCTGTTAAGTTTGAACAAAGACCATTTATCAGGGGAGAGAAGAGTAAGTAGATAGTTGTATACAGATTGTTTAGCTCCTGAAACACCAAGAATCCCGAAAATTTGTGGTATATCTGAAACATTATTTCTAAATCCATATATAGGTTTATTTACAATAGACTTTAGATAACTACTTAATGCTAAATCCTCTTTAGCTACACTTGATGCCTTAGTTAATTCACCAATGTTTAAATAATGTATAGTTTTTTGTAAAGCCTTTGGAGCAGGTGGTATCTTTTGGATATATAAATCTATCATCTCTTTCGTTATCAATCTCTATCCTTGTAACAATAATATATATAGTATCCTTTAATTTATAAATATAAACTAACATTTATAGTTTCAGTAATATTTTTAAAATGAATAGATAAAATGATTTTACTATAAAAAGTAATTTTTTTATTACTAATAAAGTCTTAATAAATATTATGGAGTTACCTAATTGAAACATATAACATTTTTAGCATCAGATAAAAAGAAATTAAAAAAAGCAATTATTTTATCAAAAAATAAAATTTATAAATCATCTTTAATTCAAATCTATACAGGTGTAGTAGATAAAAATAAGATTCAAAAAATTATCAATAAAATAGCGAAAGATTTTCCAAATGCAATAATTATAGGAGCTACAACTGCAGGTGGTATATTGGATTCAAAAATCTATGAAGATTCTACTATTGTTAGTTTGTCCTTATTTAAAGAGACAAAATTAAAAGCACAACATACTAAAAATATAGATAGAGTCAATGGTCATAAATTATCTTCTAAATTATGTTCTAAAAATACTAAAGCAACATTGATTTTAAGTGATGGTTTAAATGGCAAAGATTATGATGGCTTTATAAAAGGTTTTAAGAGTGAAAATCCTAAAGTAATAATTGGAGGTGGATTAGCCGGAGATAATTTTAAATTAGAAAAAACTTATGTTTTTTTAGATGGGATTATCTATAATAAAGGCTCAGTAGCTGTATCATTTTCAGGTAAAAATTTATATGCTGATAATAGGTATAATCTGAATTGGACACCGATAGGTAAAAAATTTAAAATTACTAAATCAAAGGCTAATATAGTTTATGAGATAGATGGAATTAGTGCTGTGGATCATTTTAAGAAATATTTAGGTTCACATATATTTGATAATAATACATCTTCTCTTTCAGATTTTCAACTACTCTATAAATATGGAAAAACAGTAGTTTCTAGAACTCCAATGGCAATAGATAATGGTGCTATAATTTTTGCTTCAGCAATAAAAGAGGGTCAAGAGGTACAGTTTGGTTTTTCTAATGGTGCTTCTGTATTGTCTGGGTCAAATAAAATATCTAATATTATAAAAAATAAACCAGCTGAGGCTATCTATATTTTCTCATGTATTGCTAGAAAAAAACTTTTAGGTGATGTTTTAGAAAATGAATTTGCTAACTTTAACGATATTGCACCAAGTAGTGGGTTTTTTACTTACGGTGAATATTATAGTGCAAGTATTGATAATGCTGTACTTAACTGTACTACTACATTACTGATTTTATCAGAGGATTCCAAACTAAATAAAAAAACTAAAACAAGAAAATATGTAAGTGATTCTTTAGAAGATTCTACATTTAATTCATTAACACATTTTATAATGCAAACATCAAAAGAGTTGGAATCAAATACAAAGTTATTGAACCAATATAAAGATGTTGTGGATGCTTCACTTTTAATCTCTAAAACAGACTTAAACGGAACTATAACTTATGTAAATGATAACTTTTGTAAAACTAGTAAATATTTGCCAAGTGAACTTATAGGTCAAGAACATAATATTGTTAGAAGTGAAAAGAGTTCATCTTTTACTTTTAAAAAAATGTGGTCAACTATAAAAAGTGGAAAAGTTTGGAGTGGTGAATTAGTTAATAGAGCTAAAGATGGTTCACACTATTATGTAGCTGCATCAGTTATGCCTATTCAAGATAAAGATGGAATAGTTAGAGAGTATATTGCGATAAGACAAAATACAACAAAGCAAGTTATGGCAAAAAATAGGATAAAGGCAAAAGAGAGATTTATAAAGGCTATTTTTGATAATCAAGAGAGTATTGTAATTTATTCATCATTAGATGGTGGAATGATAAGTGTAAATAAAGTCTTTTTTGATACATATAATTATAAAAATCTTGAGGATTTTAAATCTAAAAATGATTGTATATGCGACCTTTTCATTAAAGAGGATGGGTATTTTTATCCTGATAAAGATATTGATTGGCAAAATAAAATTGCTAATGATGATAAAAATGATTATAAGGTGAGAATGCTAGCCAAAGATGGTGAAGTTCATACATATAATCTAAAAGTTAAACAGGTTGAAAATGAGTATATTTTAAATTTGTCTGACATCTCAACACTAGAGGAAGCTTTAAAAAAAGCTCATTTTTCAGAACAAGCAAAATCTATATTTTTAGCAAATATGTCACATGAGATAAGAACACCATTAAATGGAATCTTGGGTTTTACAGATATTTTAAGAAGACAAAAATTGAATAAGGAATCTGAAAAGTATATAGATATTATCCATAAGAGTGGAAAGACATTACTTAATGTTGTAAATGATATATTGGATTTTTCTAAAATAGAGAGTGGAGAGTTGTCTTTATATGAAACTGATTCTGAGCTATTTTATGAGATGGAAGCAGTTGTTTCAACTTTTGCTTCAAGTGCTAAATCTAAGCATATTAATTACTTTACATATATAGATACAAATATACCAAAAGTTATAAGATGTGATGTACAGAGATTAAAGCAAGTGATGAGTAACCTTATAAGTAATGCAATAAAATTTACACCTAATAAGGGTGATGTTCAAGTAGATATATATTTAAAGAATCTTCACAATAATTATGCGAAGATTCACTTTAGTGTAAAAGACAGTGGGATAGGCATATCAAAAGATAAAATTTCTACAATATTTAAAGCATTTTCTCAAGCAGATAACTCTATAAGTAGAAAATTTGGTGGAACTGGTCTTGGTCTTGCTATAAGTAGTAAATATATAGAGATGATGCATGGTGAAATTGAGGTGAAAAGTGAAGAGAATATGGGTAGTGATTTCTATTTTGAAGTAGATTTTAAAATTGTTAATAGGTCTCAAAGTATTGAAAAAGAGATTGAATTACTTGATAATAAAATATATATTCTTCAGCCGAGTAATTTAGTAGAATGTGATATATACAATGTTACCATCAACTATTTAAATGCTTGGAGATACAAATATACAAAAATAGATAGTACTAATAATCTTACATCATCGCCTACTATACTAATAGTATCTTCTATATTATTTACTGTATCAGAGTGTTTAGATATTTTAGAAAAACATCATAATGTAGAACTTATCTATATGGAAGGTTCAGAAGACAATATAGGATACTCAAATGTAAGGCTACATATCATTAAGCAACCAATGATAGGTTCTAATTTATTTGATATAATTGTTTCAATAGTAGAAAAAAAAGATGCTTGTGAAGATGAGATAAAAGTGGATGAAAAGTTGAAACAATACAGTGCAAACATACTTATAGCTGAAGATAATTTAACAAATCAGATGCTTATCTCAGTTATGCTTGATCAAAGAGGTATTGATTATGAAATTACTGAAAATGGTGAAGAGGTTGTAGCTGAAGCTTTTAAAAATAATTATGATTTGATATTTATGGATATTAATATGCCTGTGATGGATGGTATAACTGCAACTAAGTTATTAAGAGAAAAAAAATATAATAAACCAATAGTTTCACTTTCTGCTGATGTTATAGAATCTGATATAAAAATAATGAAAGAAGCAGGTGTAGATGATTCTTTGCACAAACCAATAGTACCAGCAGAGTTAGATAATATACTAAATAAATATATAAATAATACTCATACTGAGATTCCTATGACAGATGATGAGGTTGCATATGATTTTGATGTAATAGATGTGAAAAGTATTTCTAAAGCCTTGTACATAAATGACACTATGATAATTATGAAGCTTTTAAATAGTTTTATGGAATCTGCACAAGATATATTGGTAAAATTAGAAGATAATGATTTAGATAAAAATATATTACATTCACTAAAAGGTTTATCTGGAAATTTAAGATTTACTAAGTTTTATGATTTAGTAGTAAATCTTGAATCTAAAATAGGTGAATTTGATAAAGATAAAAAGCAAAAGGTAAAAGATGAGGTGATAGCTCATCTAAAAGAAACGATAAGAGGGATAGAATTACTTAATAATTAAAGGTAAAATACTACCATTATCTTTAAGAAGTGCCATACCATTTTGTACTTTTTTATAGATAGTTGGTAGTGTTAAATCACTGTCAATTTGTACTGCGACTGTATAAAAATTTATAAGTTTTTTTGTTTTAGAATCATTTCTAAGTTTAGTTCCAATAGATTTTGCAATATGCTCAATACTATCTTTTCTACTACCTTTAACAAAAACAGCAAAACTAGTACCATACATACGAGCAACAGTACTGTTTTGAGGGCTAGATTCTAAAAGTACTTTAGAAAACTGTTTGATGATTTTATTTGCTGCATAGAAACCATATAGTTGATTGATTTTATCAAATCTATCTAGTTGAAAATATATTGCCCAATTATGTTTCTCTTTTTTATCTATACTAATTTTTATTAATGAATCAAAATATAGTGAATTATGAAGCTTAGTTAAGTTGTCTGTAATACTTAGTTGAGCAAGTTTTGATTGTTTATTTTTTATCTCTTGGAGATATGATATATTTTGAAGTTGAGTTTTCACTCTGATTTTTAACTCTATTCCATTAAAAGGTTTATTGATATAGTCTGCTCCTCCAATATGAAAAGCTTTAGATATATAGTCTATATCTGTTTGAGCTGTAAGAAAAATAATAGGGATATGTTCTGTTTTTGGCTGTGACTTAAGTATCTCACACACTTCAAAACCATCTTGTTTAGGCATATTTATATCTAATAAAATTAAATCTATATCTTTATTTTTAACACTTAAAATTGCTGAATCACCATTTAAAGCAAAAGATAGTTGATAGCCTTCCTCTTTTAAATAAGCAGCAGCCAACTCTATATTTAATTTTTCATCATCAACAATTAGTATGTGGAAATTATTATTTGTTTTCATTAAAAAGCCTATTTTAGTAGATATATATGAGATTTATTTATGATAGATTATATCTGTTTTATATTATATTT
>Ga0256842_1000865_pt1 | contig 26220 bp, 25 predicted proteins | sample 4559240metaG_FD_185973 | JGI IMG/M metagenome (GOLD analysis project Ga0256842, IMG submission 185973) | Hydrothermal vent microbial communities from Guaymas Basin, Mexico - 4559-240 | ecosystem: Environmental > Aquatic > Marine > Hydrothermal vents | place: Mexico: Guaymas Basin | collected... | reverse complement strand
CTTAATCCTTTAAACAAGGTGCTGAAAGTAGAAATTGATAAGGATTTAAAGGTGCCTGTCTTTAAAATTATAGATAAAGATACTAAGGAAGTGATCAGGCAAATTCCCTGGGAGGAGACTTTGAAGTTGTGGAAGGCCCTTGAAGAGCTTTTAAAGAAAGAAGGTCTGGAGAAGACCGAACTTAAAGGTATTTTTTTAGAAAAGGAGGTGTAATAAGCCATGGCAGACTTTTACATGAGTAATGTAACAGGCCTTCTGGATATAGACTCTATGGTAAAAGGGCTTCTTCAGGTTAAACAGCAGGCTATAGCCAAACTTAATAATAAAAAAGCCCTCCTTCAGGCCAAAGCTTCAAGCCTTAGCAATCTCCTGGGAGCCATAAACGATTTAAAAGATTTTTCAGAAACCTGGGATATAGACGCGCTTTTTAAAGGGAAGACTGTGAGTTCAAGTAATACAGATGTGCTTACTGCCTCTGTTACAGAGGATGCCCCTAATTTAAGTATGAAAATAGAAGTCAATCAGCTTCCTCAGGCTGAAATAAGGGCCTCTTCTACCGGAGTAGCCAATCTTGGAGACAGTTTGTCTGCAGCAAATTTTACTTTGAGGTACTACACCTCTGATAGTGAGTATGAAGAATTTGACATCAATTTTGGAGGAGGCACTTTAGAAGATCTGGTAGAGGCAATTAATCAGGCACAGGACAGAGTGGAGGCAAGTGTTTATTATGACGGCACTTCTTATAAGCTTATGTTAAGTGAAAAGGATGTAGGTGACTCTACAAAAGAAACTACTGATACATCTTCCGTGATTGAGATAAGTTCTGGAAGCTTGCCTGCAGAGCTTGGTAGCTTGGAGACGATTCAGGATGCTCAAAATGCCAGGCTATTGATAGGCTCAGGTAGTGAGGTTAGTTCACCCACAAATACTTTTGAAAACTTGGTAAACGGCCTTACTGTAACAGTAAAAGATCTTGGGGAAGCCACCGTTACAATTTCTGAAGATTATTCCAAAGCATCTTCTGGGATAGAGGAGCTTTTTAAAAAGGTAAATGCAGTTGTAGATCTCGTAAATTCTTTAACAAAAAAAGGAGCTTTATTTCAGGGTAATGGGAGTATTACGCAAATTAAATCCCAGATTTTCAGGGCTCTTAATCCTTTAATAAAACTTGGAGTAGTAAATATTGGAGATGACGGAAAATATTCTGTGAATTCAGGCAGGATAAACGAGCTTATGGAGGAGGATCAGGACTCTTTAAAACAGGCTTTGTTTAGTGTGAAAACCAATATTACTACTATGGCTGAAGGGTTGAGTAAGGCATTTAAAGCTTATAAAGATACTCAGGATAATCTTATTCAGAAAATTGAAGACCAGATGAAAGAGATGAGGCTTTCTCTTGTAAAAGAAGAAGATAAATTAAGAAGGGAATTCGCAGAAATAGAAGCTCTTATGTACAACAACGAACAGCTTAAGACAAGGCTCCAGAGTCTGGCCGTTCCCATCTCTGAGATGAACAAAAAATAGAATTTAAGTATTTAACACTCCTTCCGAAAAGAAAAATAAAAACACAGCGGAGGAAGTGAAGATGTACAGGCCGGTGAATAATTATCTGGAAAACCAGGTTCTCAATGCTTCTCCAGTAGAGCTTATTATTATGCTTTACAATAAAGCTATTTCTTCTTTGAAGGTAGCTGCTCGTCTTATGGAGTGTAAGGATAATAATCCAGAGGCTGTGAAGAAAAGGGCCGAGGCATTTGGTAAGGCTGTGGAGATCATTGCCTATCTTCAGGCCACTCTTAATCATGAGAAAGGTAAGGAAATTGCTAAGAATCTGGACGAGATTTATCAAATTCTTATTGATGAGCTTATAAGGGCACAGGCAACAGGTGATGTGGAGGTGGTAAGAAAGAGTATAGAAATCCTTGAGGAGCTTAAAAAGGCTTGGGAAGATATAAAGGCAGGATCTGTATCTGCAATTAATAAAGGAGTTGCAAATAAAGGGGCCGAAGGGCACAGGGAAGCTTATGCAGCACCTTAGTATTAAAAAAAAGCTTTTAAAAATTCAGGTATTATTGCACGAAAATAAGCTTTCTGATGCCCTGAAGATATACGAAAATTTGGAAAAAAATTGGGATTTTTATAGCAGAGAGGTGCGCACCTCTGATGAAAAAGAAGAACTTTTAAGGCTTGTAGATCATATTTCTACACTCATTAAAGAAAAAAAGAACCGCTTTTTGGAGAAAAAAAAGTGTTTTGAATTACGACAAATGTATTCAAAATATTGAACTGAACTATCTTCGCCTATCTATAAAGTAGCTATTTCCTTCCATAGCTTTTGCTATTTTTTTTACTTCTGCAGCCCTCTGGATTATTTCTCCATAATGTTTAAACTTATCCTGATATACAGGAACTATTGCTATGGAAACAGAAGGCAAAGGAAATTTTTTTATATTGCCCTGCCTATCTCTGCTGATGAAATAGCCTCTCTCCAGATCTTCTGGATCTATAAAAGTTTTTATTAAAGAATTAAAACGCTTTAAAATCTCCTGGGCAATTTTTTCTACTTTTTCAAGTGGGACAATAAAAACAAAGTCATCTCCTCCTACATGCCCTACAAATCCTTTGTCTGGACAAAATTCACTCACCGTATTTACAATTATTCTGGCAAGATTTTTAATAATCTCGTCTCCCCTGTTAAAACCATATCTATCGTTATAAGCTTTGAAATTATCTATATCTGCATAGGCTATAGCATAGGGTGTTTTCTTGTTCATAAATTTTTTAATTGCCTGTTCAATGGAAGTGTTTCCAGGTAGCCCGGTTAATGGATTGTTGTCAGAAATTCTTTCAATCCTTTTAAAGGCATAAGCTATCCTTAAAAGCACTTCTTCAATATCTGTTTGGGTGGTAACAAAGTCGTCCACCATTTTGGCTTTATTCAGTAATTGATCAAAGTCTATTTTTTCAATAATCAAAATAATGGGAAGTTTGACTAAGTTAAATCTAAATTTAAGCTCTTTTATAAGGGTATTAAAACTTTTTGGATCTTTGGGATAATAGTAAAGAATAAGATCAGGCGGCCTAAAAAGCAGGGCATCTAAAAATTTGGATATATTGTAAAATGCCTCTATTTTATAGTGCTTTTTTATTTCTTTTTTCCATTGAGAAAAAGGTTCCCCCTTTTTAAAAAAGGCATAAACTGTTTTTTTCATTGTGCTTCAAGGCCGCTTTTTAATTCTTCAGTAAAAAATTTAAGCTCATAAAGCTTGGGTTCAAGCTTTATTAACACCTCTTTAAGTTCTGGAATATTTAATTTTAGAAGCTTGAGAGCCTTTGGATTTAAAGGAGGCACTTTGGAGAAAAGGGTCTGTCCATAACCTCTCGCATGGATAAGTACATCTGCCAGGTGAATAATAGATGCTTCTTTTTTGTATTTTTGGGCTCTATCAATGTCATGATGGCCATTTACCGCTTCTATGAGCCTGTCAGGTATGTTCCACTGTCTCATTAGATAGGCACCTATTTCTGCATGATCCAAACCCAGCACAGCCTTTTCTGCCTTAAGTGGATCTACTCCTTTGTTAATCAGGGTATTTATAATGGTGAACTCTTTGGGAAAGGCTACCTTTTCAATTACCCTTCCCAGATCGTGGAGAAGCCCTGCAGTTGCTATTTCTGGAGGATCTTTAAACTCAATCTTTTCTGCTATAATTCTGGAACAGGCAGCTACTCCTATAGAATGCTCCCAGAGCCCTACATCCTCTTTGTGAAGAATTTCAAATATAGAAGAAGTCATGATAAGGATTTTTAACACATTTATTCCAAGGAGCATCATAGCATTTTTTACTGTGCTTACTTTTTTGGGAAATCCGTAAAAAGCAGAGTTTGCAATTCTCAAAATTTTAGTGGTAAGCACCTGGTCCTTTTCCACAAGCTCGGCAATCTGATGGAGTGAAGTCCTCTCATCTTCAATCATGGCATTTAGCTGCTGAACAATAGGAGGCAGGGTAGGAAGTCCTTCAAGTTTACGGAGTTTCCTTCTTACCTCTTTTTTTTTCTCTTCTGGATCTGGAAGATTAAGAGACATTTTAAATATCTCCTCTTAATTAGAAGCTTTGTGTTTTTCTAAAAGTAATTCTCTTATTAATTCCTTTATGGCAATTAAATTTTCGTCATTTATGCCTTCAAATCTTTTTTCAAGATCCTGCAATTCTTCTTCAAGACTTTTTTCCCATGGAAGTTTCACAGGGGTGCCTTCTACTGTGATATACTTCACTCCAAGTTCCTGAAATTTTTGAAGATGTTCTCCTGTAAGTTTCACACCTTTGCCACATAATACCCGGCCATTAGAATCGTACACCTCTTCAAAGGTTTTCATTCCAGGCTTTATGTAAGATAGAGGGAGCCTCTGCATGTTAAGCTCCTTTTAAATTATTTTGTTAAGGCTGTATTCTATAATTCCCTCAACTCCCAGCTCAAGGAGCCTGGGCACGAGTTCCCTTACTTCCTTTTCTGACACTACCACCTCAAGGGCATACCAGCCTTTTCTCGTAAGCTGGGAAACCGTGGGGCCTGTAATACTTGGCAGGAGCTTTACCACCTCCTCTAAGCTCTTTTCCGGCACATTCATTTTAAGACCCACTTTTTTGTGGGCATTGAGTGCCCCTTTAAGCAGGGTGGCAAGCTGCTGAATTTTTTTTCTTTTCCAGGGATCCTGCCATGCAGTTTCATTGGCTATGAGCTGAGGATAGGTAATCATAACTTCATAGATAATTTTCAGGCCATGGGCACGAATGGTGGTCCCTGTTTCTGTAACCTCTACAATGGCATCTGCAAGCCCCTGGACCACCTTTGCCTCTGTTGCTCCCCAGGAATAGCTCACCTCAACCGGAATGCCCCTTTCAGCAAAAAATCGCTTTGTAAAATTTACAAGCTCTGTGCTTATGCGTTTTCCTTTTAAATCTTCAAGCTTTTCAATCCCCGAATCCTCCTTTACAGCAATCACCCACCTTGCAGGCCTTTTGCTAACCTTGGAATAAACGAGGTCCTCAACCACCACCACCCGGGAGTCATTCTCAAGAATCCAATCTTTTCCCGTAATTCCAGCGTCAAGGATCCCTTTTTCTATGTAAACGCTCATTTCCTGAGGGCGGCATATCACCATCTCAAGCTCAGGGTCATCTACACTGGGAAAGTAGTTCCTGTGATACACATCAATACTCCAGCCAGCCTGTTCAAAAAGCTCAATGGTTGCCTTTTCCAAACTTCCTTTTGGTATCCCAAATTTAAGCTTTCTTTCCATAGACCTCCTCCGGATTATAAACTTTTTCTTCTACAACCTTCCACTCTTCATTTTCCAGTTTCCTGTAAAAACAGGAGAAGTAGCCTTTATGGCAGACAGGGCCTTTGGGCTCTACTTTAAAAAGTAATGTGTCCTCATCACAATCCACATACACTTCTTTTACCACCAAGTGATGCCCTGAAGTTTCTCCTTTTAGCCAGATTTTTTGCCTTGTCCTGCTAAAAAAATGCAAAAGCCCTGTTTCCTGAGTTTTTTTCCAGGCCTCGGGATTCAAAAATCCCAGCATAAGCACCTTTCCTGTGGAATAGTCCTGCACAATGGCAGGAACAAGTCCTCCCATTTTTTCAAAATTAAGCTCCATTAAGACTTCACCTCCTTTATTATCTCTTTTAACTTTTTTTCCGAATTTTTTGCAGAAACAAGACTTGTACCAATAAGCACTCCTTTTATTCCACGCTCTTTAAGAAGCTTTATTTCTGAAGGAGTATTGTATCCGCTTTCTGCAATTACCGGGATGTCTTCAGGGATAAGTGGAAAGAGCCTTAAAACCTGAGAGGTGTCCACTTTGAGGGTTTTTAAGTTCCTGTTATTTACTCCTATTACTTCTGCTCCGGCGGAAAGAGCAGTTTCAACTTCGCTTTCTTTATGGACTTCAACAAGGGCAGAAAGGCCAAGTTTTTTGCTATAAGCTATAAGTTCTTTCAACTCCTCTTTTTTCAGGATAGCTACAATGAGAAGAACGGTATCTGCTCCAAAGGCCTTTGCCTCTTCAATCTGAATTGGATCAAAGATAAAATCTTTTCTCAAAAGGGGAAGAGAAGTAACCCTTCTTATGGCAGCAAGATATTCAAGTGAGCCAAGAAAAAAGTCTTCTTCAGTAATCACAGATATCATTCCTGCCCCTGCTTTTTGATAGGCTTGAGCAAGAGCCACGGGATTAAGGCGTTTTTTAATCAAACCTTTAGAAGGACTTGCCTTTTTGACTTCTGCAATTACAGTAAATTTCTGAGTTTTTAAATAGCTTTTCAAGCAAAAAGGGGCTCTTTCCCAGAAGGGCCGAAAAAAAAGCCCTCTTTTTTTCCTCTTGTTTACTTCCTCCTTTTTGTGTGATAAAATATTTTTCAGCACCTCAAAGCTCATTTTTTAGGTTAAGTTTTTTCTCCACTTTTTTCTTATAATTTTAAAGTATAGAAAAATTTTTAAAAGATGTTAATATGTAAAAAATTTTTTGAGAACAAAAGGGAGGAGGTAGGGTATGAAGAGGACTTATCAGCCCAGTATAATAAAGATGAAGAGGAAACATGGGTTTAGGGCAAGGATGAAAACAAAGTCAGGAAGAAGGATTCTCAAAAACAGAAGGAGAAAAGGCCGCTGGCGCCTTACAGTTTAAGTTTGTAATTTGAGTTTGTAAAAAATTCGCAAAAAAGTGAAAAAGGAAGGTCTCTCCAGAAAAGAAAGGCTTACCAAGGAAAAAGATTTTGAGAGAGTTTTTAAAGAAGGCAGGAAGAAGTGGATAGGCAAGGTTGCCCTTATGTTTTATGTAAAAAATGGTCTTCCTTATTCCAGGCTTGGAGTGGTGGTAACCAGGAAAATAAAAAAGGCAGTAAAAAGAAACAGGGCCAAACGCCTTATAAAAGAGGTTTTTAGAAGAAACAAATATTTATTTCCCGAGAGTAGTGATATAATTATACTTCCCCACCCGGGGATAGTGGAGCTTAATTACTGGGAGGTACTGAAAGCATTTGAGAATTCTTTCCACGGTGAGCGAAGTGATAAAAGGCCTGATAATTAGACTTATCACTTTTTATCAAAAACTCATATCTCCTGTTATTGCTGGTGTATTTGGTATTCACTGCAGGTTTTATCCCACCTGCAGTGAATATACTTTGATTGCCGTTAAAAGATTTGGAGTAATAAACGGTTTGTTTTTAGGTATAAAACGCTTTTTAAAATGCAATCCATTTTTTAAAGGTGGCCATGATCCTGTACCAGAAGACTTTTCTCTAAAGGAGGTTTTTTTCAGATGGACAAAAGGGCACTAATTGCAGGCCTTCTTTCTTTGATTGTAATAATTATTTTTCACTATCTCTATCTTTACCTATATCCGCCTTCTCATCGTAAGGCTGTGAACATAACTCCTGTTGCCAAACAAGCACTTAAACAGAGCAAAACCCCTTCAAAGCTCCCAAAAGAAGAACATGCAGAAACCAGCTGGCTTAAGAAATTTAAGTCTTATTTTATTCTTACTTCGGATTATAGTGCCAATCTTACCTCTTCTGGAGCAAGATTTGTAAGTTTTAAATTGAGGAAATATTTTTATGATAAGGAAGGAACCACCCCTATAGAAATGATTACAGCTCCAGAAGAAGGGCTGCCTCTTGAGGTTTATCTCAAAAGCAATCCCAGGATAGCAATTTTAAAGTTTACCGGCCCCGGATCCACTTATTTTAACCTTGAAAAAGAGAAAACAAAGCCGCTCCAGTTTGAACTGAACACCAAAAAGCTTTTGATTAAAAAAACTTTAATTTTCAAAAAAGATTCTTATTTTATAGATGGCAAAATTGTAATCAAAAATATGAGTGAGAAGCCGGTGAAAGATAGTTTACTTTTTAGAGGAGTATTTGGGCCTTTTGCTAAAGAGTCTCGCTATGCCTTTAAAGGGCTCTATTATTACACCAATCACTTAAACGAAGTAAAGTTGAAAGATACCTTGAGTGAGTATGTAGGTCCACTTAAATATCTGGGATATCAGGATACTTATTTTATAGTTGCCCTTATTCCTCAGAGAAAAGACATAAAAAATTACAGAGCAACTTTCAGAAAGATAGATAAGTTTACCGATGAATTTATTCTCTGGACTCCTGAATTTACTTTAAAACCCGGAGAGACTTATGAATTTCCTTTCAAGCTCTATATGGGGCCAAAGCGCACTGAAGATATGAAGAAAGAATACCCCCTTCTTGCCAAGGCCCTTTACTTTGGCATTTTTGATTTTATTGCTAAACCTCTGCTTTATTTGCTTAAGTTTTCTCATAGATTTACTCACAACTTTGGCTGGGACATCGTTATTATTACCGTACTACTGAGAATTCTGTTTTTCCCTTTAAACCAGCTCAGCTATAAAAGCATGAGTAAACTTAAAGAGCTTCAGCCTGTAATAGAAAATCTCAGAAAAAAATACAAAGACGATCCTCAGAAGCTTCAGCAGGAAATTATGAGGATATACAGGACTCATAAAGCAAATCCTTTTTCTGGATGTTTGCCGATTTTGATACAAATTCCGGTGTTTATTGCTTTTTATAAAATGTTGCTTATGGCTATAGAACTCAGACATGCACCTTTTATGCTCTGGATTACAGATCTTTCTGCTCCGGAAAGGCTTTATATAGGGCATTTCCACATTCCTATTCTGGGTGGTATCCCTGTTTTGACTATTCTTATGGGATTAACCATGTACATCCAGCAAAAGCTTACCCCTACTACTCCGGATCCTTTTCAGGAAAAATTAATGCTATTTATGCCCATATTTTTTACAATTATATTTATAAACTTTCCTTCAGGACTTGTGCTTTACTGGTTTGTAAACAATATTCTTTCCATAGTGCAGCAGTATTTTACTTTAAAATTTTCAAAAAACTAATTGAGAGGTGGGAGGTATGATGGTAAAGAAGGAATTTGAGGGAAAAAGCCTTGACCAGCTGGTAGAAGTAATTTGTCAGGAGTTCGGCTGCGTGCCTGAAGACTTAGAGCTTGAAATCATTGAGTTTAGCAATTCTTCGGGTTTGCTGGGTCTTTCAGGCAAGAAGATTAAAGTAAAGGCCCGTATCAAGCCAGAAAAAGTGCTTTCTGAAAGGGCAAATCGTGCCCTCAGTTTTTTAAAAGAGCTTTTTTATTATGCAGATTTACAGATAGAAACAAAGACCAGGCTTTTAAGGGATCAAATGCAGGTAGAAATTTTGCTTTCTGGAGAGGATGTTAAGTATCTTCTTTTAAATGGTGCAGAGCCTCTTTCAGCACTTGAATTTCTTACAAACAAGATTGTTGCCAAGGCCCTTGGAGTAGGACCAAAGATAGTTCTTACTCCTGAGGGTATTAACATTGAAAGAGAAAAAAGGCTTGTGAATGCAGTTAAAAGGGCTATAGAAAGGGTAAAGGGAGAGAAAGAACCCCAGGTGATTAAGGTAGGAAATCAGAGAGAGCAGAGGATTGTGGTGAATATCTTAAAAAAAGAGAGTAATCTGGACTACAGGATTGAAGGGGAGGGTAGACAGAAGAGAGTGGTGATTTTGCCTGTTAAGTAGTTAGATGTCTGGTTTTCAGGACACCATAGCAGCTATCGCTACTCCCTTGGGCAAGGGGGCTATAGGTGTAATCAAAATAAGTGGGGAGGATGCCCTCCCCATTTTAAAAAAGCTCTTTAAGCCAAAAAGCTCTCGCTGTGCTTTTGAGTCACGCAGAGTTTACTATGGGGAGATTGTTGACCCCAGAACCGGGGAGCCTGTAGATGAAGTGCTTTGCGTTTACATGAAGGCTCCCTATACTTATACCCGTGAAGATGTGGTGGAGATTTATGCCCATGGAGGGCCTTTTCTTCTCAGGAAAATTCTTGAGCTTGTGCTTCTCTCTGGGGCAAGGCCTGCAAAGCCAGGTGAATTTACTCTCAGGGCATATCTTAATGGAAGGATAGATCTTGCTCAGGCTGAGGCTATCCATGAGCTTATTTCTGCAAGAAGTGAAGAGGCTCTAAAACTTGCCTTACGCAATCTAAAGGGGGGGCTTTCCCAAAAAATCAGGCCGCTCAGGGAAAAGCTTTTTGACATTCTGGTTCAGCTTGAAAGTAGCATAGAATTTCCCGAGGAAGACATAGATCCCAAAGGTTACGAAGAAATTGCCAGAATGATAGAAGATGAGATCTTGCCTGTTATTGAAGAGCTTATAAGGGCCTATGATCAGGGAAGAATTTACAAAGAGGGGATTGCTCTTGTGCTTGCAGGAAAGCCCAATGTAGGGAAATCTTCCCTTATGAATGCGCTTTTAAATGAAGAGAGAGCCATAGTTACTCCTGTGCCAGGCACTACAAGGGACTTTATTGAGGAAGAGGCTCTGATAGAGGGAATGCCTGTAAGACTTGTGGATACAGCAGGCCTTAGAATGACTGAAGATCCAGTGGAAAAAATAGGAGTGGAAAGGGCAAAAAAGAAGCTCAAAGAGGCAGATCTTGTAATCTGGATGGGAGATGCCTCCTGTTTACCTGACGAAGAGGACAAAAAAATTTTTACAGAACTTTCTCACTACAATTTTTTGGCAGTTGTGAATAAAATTGACCTTGAACCCAATTTTTTAGCTGAGTGGGAGAATTTTTTCAAAAACCTTGGGGTGGGGGAATGGCTGAAGATTTCTGTGAGAGAGGAGAAGAACCTGGAGCTTTTGAGGAAAAAAATTGCTGAAAAAATATTTAAGACACATGGTAAGGACATTCCTGAGGTTGCTCCAAATTTGAGGCAGAAGGCTTCCCTTGAAAAGGCAAGAGAGTTTTTACTTTCTGCTCTTGAGCAGCTCAGATCGCCTTCCTGTTTGCCAGAAATAGTGGTGCTTGAAATTAAAGAGGCTGTAAACAGTCTGGAAGAGATAATAGGCAAAATCACTTCTGAGGATGTGCTTGACCGGATTTTTTCCACTTTTTGCATAGGTAAATAAAGGAGTTCAAAGTGTTTGCCCTTTCTATAGCTGGTTTTGACCCTTCTGGTGGAGCAGGCATTCTTATGGATGTTAAAGTGTGGGCTTTGATGGGTATAAAAGGAGGGGGGGTAGTTTCTGCTCTTACAGTGCAGTCTGGAAGAAGATTTACTGCATGGAGTCCTGTGTCTGAGAGCTATTTTAAAGAGGCTCTTAAAGTGGTTCTCTCGGACATTCCAGTGAAAGGTATAAAAATAGGAATGCTTGGAAGTGAAAGGCTTGTTTTTGTTCTTGCAGAACTTCTTTCAAATGTGAGGGACAAAATTTCCTATATTGTGCTTGACCCTGTGCTAAGAGCTACTCTTGGGAAAAGACTTTATTCTGAGTCTTCTTATTTTAAGGCTTTAAAAAAAAATTTATTCCCACTTGTGGATTACATTACTCCCAATTTTGAAGAGTTTTGTGTGCTTTTTGATGCAAAAGATAAGGAGGCGTGTTTACTTGAAGAAGCTCTTTCTTTGGCAGTTTTAAAATATAGATTAAAAGGGATAATTATTACAGGGCTTTCCTTGGGGAAAGAAAAAGGAGATTTCTTTTTTGGAAAAAGGGGGAAAAAAATTTTTTTTCCTACAAAAATGCTTCCTCAGGAGTTTCACGGCACGGGTTGTGCTTTTTCCTCTGCATTTTTGGGTTTTTTGCTTAAAGGCTTTTCTCCAGAAGAGGCATTTAAAAACGCCAAAAATTGGTTATACTTATACCTTGAAAAAGCAGTAAATACTCAGCTGGAGGATGGCTTATGTCTATTTCTATAGAAGAGGTTTTAAAGATTGCAAGCCTGGCAAGGCTTGAACTCAGTGAAGAAGAGGCCAAAAACTACTCTCAAGAGCTTTCTCAGATTCTGGATTATTTCAAAAAGCTTGAGTCTCTTGATACCAGCGATGTTGAGCCCACTTTCCATGCAGTAAGGCTTGAGACGCCTTTTAGGGAGGACGAGGTGAAGGAGTTTGAGGCAAAGGAGGAGCTTCTTGCCAATGCCCCTGAGCTTCACGAAAGAAGCATAGTTGTTCCCAAGGTTGTAAAAACTTAAAAATTTTATGGAGGACAAAAATGGCAGGTGTGGAGGTAAAAGAACTTACTATTTCAAAGGCTCTTGAGTTTCTTGAAAAGGGTGAGATAAATTCTGTAGAGCTTACAAAGGCCTATCTTGATAGTATAAAAAGGATTGATTCCAAAATAAAGTCCTACCTGTTTGTGGATGAGGAGGGTGCCCTTAAACAGGCAGAGGAGGCTGATAAATTAAGAAAAAATGGCAAAAAAGCTCTTCTTCTGGGGATACCCCTTGCTATTAAGGACAATATCTGTGTAAAAGGCAGTCCCACGACCTGTGCTTCTAAGATTCTTGAAAATTATATAGCTCCTTATGATGCCACTGTTATTGAAAGGCTTAAGGAAGCAGGGGCTATTTTTCTTGGTAAGACAAATATGGATGAGTTTGCCATGGGTTCTTCCACGGAAAACTCTGCGTTTTTTCCCACGCATAATCCCTGGGACTTAGAAAGGGTGCCAGGGGGGTCTTCTGGAGGCTCTGCTGCAGCAACTTCTGCAAGGCTTTGCCTGGGGGCACTTGGTTCTGACACTGGAGGCTCTATAAGACAGCCTGCCTGCTTCTGTGGCGTGGTAGGATTTAAACCCACCTATGGCCTTGTTTCAAGATACGGGCTTGTTGCATTTGCTTCTTCCCTTGACCAGATAGGGCCTTTTGCAAACTCTGTGGAGGATGCTGCCCTTCTTTTACAGGTTATAGCTGGCCATGACCCAAAGGACTCCACTTCTGCCCCTGTAGAGCTTCCCAACTTCCTTGAATTTATAAAAGAAAATGAAAATACCAGATTTAAAATAGGGCTTCCCAGAGAGTTTTTTGAAGGTGGGGTGGAAAAAGAGATTATAGATGCCATAGAAGAGGTGGTAAAGGCTCTTGGAAAGAAGCATGAGATAAAAGAGGTTTCCCTTCCGCACACAGAGTATTCTGTAGCAGTGTACTACATCATTGCTCCTGCTGAGGCATCTTCTAACCTTGCAAGGTATGACGGAGTTAAGTATGGCTTCAGGGTAAAGGAGGGAAATCTTCTTTCCATGTACAGAAAGACAAGGGCCCTTGGTTTTGGCAGGGAGGTAAAAAGAAGAATTATGCTTGGCACCTACGCCCTTTCAGCAGGTTATTACGATGCCTTTTATCTCAAGGCTTCCAAAGTGCGCACCCTTATAAAGAAAGACTTTGAAAAGGCATTTTCAGAGGTGGATCTTCTTATAACCCCTGTAAGTCCAACTCTGCCTTTCAGACTGGGGGAAAAGATTTCTGATCCCCTGCAAATGTATCTTTCGGATATTTTTACTATCCCGGTAAATCTTGCAGGGCTTCCAGGCCTTAGTGTGCCTATAAAGGTAAGCTCTTCAGGCCTTCCCATTGCACTGCAGATAATAGGGCCACATTTTAAGGACCACCTTGTATTAACCCTTGGCAGGCAGGTTGAAAAAGAAGTGGATACTAAGTTTATTCCTCCAGAAATTTGAAAAAGTTTAACAGGAGGTAATTTGAGAAAAACAGGGAAAAAGGTCTTAGGAAGAGGCCTTTCTGAGCTTATTCCAGACCTTGAACAGGAAATATCTTTAAATACTCTTTCTGAAAAAGTTTCAGAAGGGGAAAGCTTTGCAGGGGGATTAAGGCTTATTCCAGTTGAAAAGATTCTTTTTTCTTCTCTTCAACCGAGGATCCATTTTCAGGAAGATGCGAGTTTTGAGGAGCTTGTAAGTTCTATAAGAGAAAAGGGTGTGCTTCAGCCTATTCTGGTGCGGGAGGCAGGGGAGGGGCTTTATGAGTGTGTGGCAGGGGAAAGGCGTCTTAGAGCCTGTATTAAACTTGGCATAAAAAAAATTCCTGCGGTTGTGAGGAAACTTTCTGATGAAGAAGTTTTGCTTGTTGCCCTTATAGAAAACATTCAGAGAAAGGAATTGAATCCTGTGGAAGAGGCATTGGGTTATAAAAGGCTTATTGAGGAATTCGGTTATACCCAGGAGGAGGTAGCTAAAAAAGTAGGAAAGGATCGCTCAAGTGTGGCAAATCTTTTGAGGCTTTTAAAACTGCCGAAGGAGATTCAGGAAGACCTGGCAGAGGGCAGGTTAAGTGTTGGCCATGCCAAGGCACTTCTCAGCCTTGAAAAAGAAGAGGATATGCTTTTCGTGAGGGATCAGATTATTAAAAAAAGCCTTTCTGTAAGAGAGACAGAGAGGCTGGTAAAGAGAATTTTAAGCGGAGAGCTTTCAAAGACGAAAAAAACTCCTGATCCAGACTTACTTGAGCTTTCTGAGTATTTAAGCCAGCTCATAGGTACCAGGGTGAAGGTGGAAAAAGGCAAAAAGTCAACCAGATTCGTAATAGAGTTTCAGAGCCTTGATAAGGCAGAAGAGTTTCTTGAATCAATAAAAAAGGTTTACTCTTTAGTTTGAATTTTTTCCCTGAGTTATTTTATCATGTGAGAAGGTAAAAAGAAGACTATCTGGGGAAATATAGAAATAAGCACTACTACAAGAATCATTATTAAAAAGAAAGGGAAGCTATATTTTATAATGTTTCCTACTTTTTCTCCTGAGATACCCTCAATTATAAAAAGGCTAAAGCCTACAGGAGGGGTAATCTGGGCAAGTTCTACCATAATTACCAAAAAAATTCCAAACCAGAGGGGATGAAACCCTGCCTGCTGAATGATTGGCAGAAGAATGGGAGTTGTCATTACCACCATGGACACTCCATCAAGAATTGCTCCAAGAAAAATGTACATAACTCCTAAGATGAAAAGAAGCTCGTAGGGACTCAGGTGGGATTCTGCCACTTTTTCTGTAAGTGTCCTGGTAATTCCTGTAAAGCCAGCAACCTGTGAAAGAAAGGCTGCACCTATAATAATGAAAGAAATCATTACCGTTGTTTTTATGGTATTTTTGACAGCCCTTGCAAAGTTTTCCCTGTTGAGACTTCTAAACAAAAATCCAAGGCCTATGGCTCCAGCAACTCCCAGGGCTGCTGCCTCTGTGGGAGTTGCAAAACCAAGATAGATACTTCCCAGCACAAGTAAAATCAAAAACATTACAGGCATAATGTCTTTTAAGGACCTTAGCTTTGCACTTAGAGGATAATCCTGTTCTTCAGGAGGAGTTACATCTGGTTTTAGAATTGCTATAATAGCTATGTAAAGAGAATAAAGGCCTGCAAGTAAAAGTCCGGGTATTATACCAGCAATAAAGAGCTTTCCTATGGAAACATCAGAGAGCACGCCATAGATAATCATTATAAGACTGGGTGGAATAAGAAAACCAAGGGTGCCTGCACCTGCAAGAGAGCCAATAGAGAGGCTCCTTGAATAGCCCCTTTTCTGGAGTTCACTCAATGTTATTTTTCCTACAGTGGCAGTGGTAGCAGCACTTGAGCCACAAACTGCAGCAAACATGGAACAGGCAACTACATTGAGATGAAGAAGCTTCCCCGGTATCCTTGAAAACCAGGGCAAAAGCCCATTAAAAAGCCTGTTAGAAATGTCAGTTTGATAAAGGATTTCTCCCATAAAAACAAAAAGGGCAAGGGCAACAAGGGACCATGAATCAATGGTATTCCAAGAGGAATTCGCAATAATACCTCCAATCTTGCTCCAGATAGAAATGGTGGGAGGAAGAGAAAAGTTGTAAAGAAGCATTATTACTATGCCTGTTGCAAAAAGAGAGAAAGCAATCCATAATCCTGATAAAAGGAAGATAAAAAGTACAGCCACCATTACCAGAAGGAGAATAATAGGATCTGAGATCATCTGAACTCCTTTAATATTTCGGCAATTATTTGAAGTCCTAAGACAAAAAAGCCAATAGGTAGGCAGCTTTGAGGGATCCAGAGCAAAGTTTGGGCTACTGTGTCTGCCCGCATTTTGTAAACATAAGCTTTGTAAACCATAATTCCTGCATGGTAGGCTATAAAAAAAGATATTACACCTGCTATAATTAGACTAAGAATATACAAAAATTTTTTTATCTGAAAAGGAAGCCTGTTTACAAGAAAAGTTATGCGAATATGAGCCTTTTCTTTAAAAGTATAAGCCAGACCAAACATTACAAAAGCTGCAAACATATAACCTGAATACTCTGCAGTAATTAAAATTGATTTGTTTGCCACAGCCATTAAAGATATATTTAAAAGAATAAGAAAGATAATTATGAACAGGAAAAATGCAGAAATTACTGCCAGAAAATCAGAAATTCTGTCTATTAAATTTGTTTTTCTCTCCATAAGCGGAAGGCAGGGCCCTTTTTAGAAAGGCCCTGTTAATTTGGATTATTTTACAAATTTTTCAAGGATTGCTTTTTCTTCAGGAGAAGCCTTGCTAAGAAATTCTTTTATTAACTCTTGGGCTGCCCTGTCCATGTCTTTTTCAAACTGAGGAGTAGGCTTGAGAATTTTTATACCGTGCTGTTTTATAATCTGCAGAGCTTTTGTATTGAGCTGTTTAGAATATTCCCACTGGGCTTTTTCTACTTCCCTTGCAGCTCTGAGCATGGCCTTCTGCTGCTCAGGAGAAAGGGCATTCCAGTAATCCAGATTTATGGTTACCATGTTTAAAGGATAGGCATAGTGAATGGTGGTGAAGTAGTTTAAAACTTCCCAGAATTTTCCATTTTTGGCTGATTCTGCAGAAGTGAGAACTCCATTGATGAGATTTGTTCTGAGGGCTGAATATACCTCACCCCAGGGCATGGAAATAGCATTTGCACCAAGAAGCCTCAAAAATTTGGCTCCATTTTTGTCATAGGTTCTGATTTTAAGGCCTTTTAAATCAGAGGTTTTTGTTACAGGATTTTTGGTGACGAGCCCGCTTGGAGGCCAGGGAGCAGCATAGAGAAACTTTTGATTCCACTTGAGACATGCCTTTTCATAAAGAGGCTTGAAAGCCTGATAAAGCTTCCATGCCTCATCGTAATTTTTCACAAGCCTTGGAAGCGAACTTACCCCAAAAACATGCTCACTTCCAGAGACTACACCCATTAGAATGTCAGACATAGCAACCTGGCCATCTCTCACTGCCCTTAAAAGCTCTGGTCCTTTAAATCCAAGGCTTCCGCCAGGATACACAGTAATAATTACTGTGCCGTGAGTGTATTTTTTTACAAGCTTTGCAAACTTCATAGCACCTTTGGTATGAATACTTGTGGGCCCATAAATAGCATTAAGATTCATCCTGATAACTTTTGCCTGGGCACTCACCACAAGTAAAAAACAAAAAGCAAGGAGCATATTGATAATTGTTTTTACACTGTACTTCATGATGCTGCCTCCTTTATAGATTTAACTTCGTTTTATTATAGCTGGAAGTTTTGCTTTTTGCCAGAAGTAAATTAGTGCCCATATCAAAATTCCCAGAAGGAAGGGTACATAATGGGAAGGCAGGTCAAAATAGCGATGAGCAAGATTGGGTAAGAAAAATAAAAAGGAAGCAATTAAAAATAGAATTCTCTGAATAATATTTGCCCGTTTTAGAAAAAAGCCCTGCACAGCAGAGGAAAAACTGAGCATACCCATAAGTGCCATAAAGAAAATAAATAAAATTTTTAAAGGATTGTGAATAAAGGTTACCTCGTTTAAATCCCATTCGTTTACAGAGGCAATAAGAAGAAGTTGATTATTAAAGAAAAATACAAAAGGAAGAATAGCAGTTCTTATATCATAGGAAAAACCCTGAATACCTGTTTTTATTGGATCTGAGCGGGCAATAGCAGAAGCAGCGTAAGCTGCTATACCAACAGGGGGGGTGTCATCTGCAAGAATACCAAAGTAAAAAACAAAAAGATGTGCTGCAAGCGCAGGAATAATAAAACCATTATCCTGGGCAAGCTGAAGTATTACCGGTGCAGCAAGAGAAGAGACCACAATGTAATTTGCAGTGGTAGGAAGCCCCATTCCAAGGATTAAGGAAACTATGGCAGTAAATAGCAGGATAAGAAAGATATTTCCGTGAGATAAAGCATCAATTACATCAACAAGCACCTGCCCTATACCTGTCAGGGTGATACTTCCCACTACTATTCCTGCAATAGCAGTGGCAAGAGCAATGGGAATCATGTTTCTTGCGCCTGTTACCATTCCGTGATAAATGTCCACAAAGCCCTGCAGAAAGTCCTGCGCGCTTAAAGGCTCTTTAGAAATTAATTTTTTAACAGGATTTTGAATGATCATTATTATCATAAGCACCCATATGGCAGAAAAAGCAGACATCTGGGGGGACATTCTTTTAATCATAAGCACATAAATGAGATAGGCTACAGGCACAAAATAGTGAAGTCCACTTATAAATGTTTTCCACTTAGGAGGGAGTTTAGAGGGATCTTCTCCTCTAAGGCCAAGTTTTTTAGCCTCAAGATGTACTATGTAGAGAAGCCCGATATAGCTTACCACTGCAGGGATAGCAGCAGAGATTACCACATCGGTATAGCTGAGTCCAAGGAACTCAGCAATGATAAAGGCAGCAGCTCCCATAACAGGTGGCATAAGCTGTCCATTAGTGGAGGCTGCAACTTCTACTGCTCCTGCCTTTTCTGGTGGAAATCCTGCCTTTTTCATCAGGGGAATGGTAAAGACTCCGGTGGTTACCACATTTGCCGTAGAACTTCCGCTAATAATGCCTGTAAGCCCACTTGCCACAACTGCCGCCTTTGCAGGACCACCTGTATACTTTCCAAGAAAGGCATAGGCAAGCTTAATGAAATATTCTCCAGCTCCTGCCCTTTCAAGAAGGGCACCAAAAAGCACAAATAAAAATACAAAAGTGGCAGATACTCCGAGGGGCACTCCATAAATCCCTTCAGTAGTAAGGTATATTTGGGCAACAAGTTTTTCCAGCACCACATTTTTGTGAGAAATAATCTCAGGGAGGTACTCTCCAAACTTGTCGTAAAGTAGAAAGGCAATAGCTACTCCACTCAATGCAAATCCAATTGCCCTTCTTCCAGCTTCAAGCAGAATAACTATGAAAACCACTCCTATAACTATGTCTCTCAGGAGGTAGTCTCCAGCCCTGTGGGCAAGCCCTGTAAAATCTATAGCTATGTATGCAGCACCAAAGGCTCCTATAATTGCAAGTAGATAATCGTACCAGGGCACTTTTTCTAAATACTTTTGTTTTTTTCTAAAAGGATAGATGAGAAAAGTAAGTCCCATGGCAAAGGCAAGGTGAATGCTTCTCACAATGGTAGAGTTTACAGGAAAGTAGGACACATAGAGCTGGAAAAGGGACCATGCAAAGGCAATAATAGAGACGAGAGGGGCAAGGAAAGTGCCTTCAAATGTCCTCTGTCCTTCAAGCTCAACAAGTAGCCTTTCTTCTAAATCTTTGTTAACATGCCAGGAGGCAGACTGTTTTTCAGCCTCCTGGACATCTTTTTTTACATCCATTAGAGAAGCCCTTCTTCTTTAAATGCTTTTATAGCACCGGGATGCAACATGCTTTTGTCAAATCCTTTGAGGAGATCCTTTTTAGTAAGGTGCCTGTAAGCAGGATGCATTCTCTTAAACTTGTCAAAGTTGTCAAGAATAACTTTTACCATGTGATAGACGACATTGGGATCCATATCAGCCCTTGTTACAACAGTTGCCTTTACTCCAAAAGTCTTGGTGGGATGATTTACTCCCCTGTACATACCCGCAGGAATAACTCCCCAGGCATAATAGGGTTTGTCTTTTACGAGCTTTTCAATGCAGGGAACTCCTGCCAGGCTGATAAGGTCAATAGAAACAGTATTTGCTGCATCCTTTATATTGGCAGTGGGATGCCCCACCATGTAAAAATAGCCATCAATCTTTTTGTCTCTTAAGGCATTGGGGCATTCACTTGCCTTGAGATATTCCGGAACAATATCCTTAAGGCTTATTACTCCTTTACAATAGCTGAAGATTGCCCTTGAAGTTGCCTCCTGGCCACTCCCAGGATTTCCAATGTTGATTGTCTTTCCTTTGATGTCAAGAAATTTTTTGATTCCACTGTCTTTTCTTACTACAAGTGTCATAAGCTCAGGGTGAATGGACATTACAACTCTCAAGCTTTTTATAGGTTTTCCTTTAAACCTGCCAGTTCCAGTAAAGGCCTGATATACCACATCACTCTGTGCAATACCAAAGTCAAGCTCTCCTTTTTTGATGGCATTTACATTGTAAACACTTCCTCCAGTGGATTCTACAGTGCAGCGAACGCCTGTAATTTTTTTCTCCCTGTTCATAAGTCTGCAGATAGCACCACCTGTGGGATAATACACTCCTGTAACACTGCCAGTGCCAATGGTGATAAATTTGGTAGCCTTACTTACTCCCACAAGGGATAATAAAAAAGCCAGCGCGGTTAAAAAATACACCCATCCCTTTCTCATAGCACACCTCCTTTATTAGTTTGTCGTTTTTGAGAGGATTTTTTTAAAAAGAAGACTTAAAAACCTAATACCAGAACTTTGCAAATTTTTCAACCCCTTGTAAGAGATTTTTTTTACATAATATAAATTATTCTATTTTCTTAAAATCTTCTTATCCGGACATGCTGGGGGATCAAATATGAGCCTTGCAGCACTTGCTTCCAGGCTGTAATTTCACTTTTTTCAATTTTTGCCCACTTTCTTAAAAAATAGCAAATATATGCGGGCGGACCAAATCCCGCTGCTATATTTTTTGATTTTTTCAAAACTTTGCTCAATTTATCCAGAAATTTTGGGATTTGGGAGAGATTTCTTATAATAATATAGACTATTCTACTTTAAATGAAACTTGATAAAGGGAGAAAAATTCTTATAATTAACAAAAAACTTTTTGGGAGGCAAAGCTATGTCAGCAGACAAGGCACAGGCACAGGGAGTAAGTCTTAAAAAAGTTATGGTAGGTATCCTGGGTGTTCTCCTTGTATTGCAATTTATTTCAACGGTATGGCTTTTTTATTTATTTTCCTATCAAAAGAGTTTTTCAATTGCAATAAATATTGCCGGAAGGCAGAGGATGCTTACTCAAAAAATGACCAAGGAGACCTTTATTTATGCCAAAAATCCCACCCAGGAGAATCTGAAGCAGATTTTAGCTACGGCAAAATTATTTGACGAAAGTTTAAAGGCTTTAAAAAATGGCTCCAAAAAACTGGGGCTTACAAAATTAACAGATGAGGAAGCACTTAAAAAATGGGAGATATGTAAAGAAAAGTGGGAGAAGTTTTATTCCCACATAAAGGCCCTTGCCAATGTGCCTCCGGACTCTCCTGAGGCAGAGGTTCATTTTAAATATATTAAGGAGCACAACATAGAGTTGCTTAAAGCTGCTCACGCATTTGTAAAGGCTCTTGAAAAGTTGTCTTTAAAAAAGGTCCATGAGACTCAGGTATTTTTAATAATCTTCCTAATTATGAGTTTTATAGCAGTAATTATAGGTTATAAAATTGTAGTAAGTAAAGTAATAAATCCTATTGAGAAACTTGTTAAAGTTTTTGATAGGATTGCCAAGGGAGATCTTACTGTGAAGATTTCTGAGGAAGGAGTTATAGAATTAAGGGGGCTTTCAAGGGCTGCCCAGGCTATGAGTACTTTTATAACCAAGACAGTGGAGGCTTTAAAGAATCAGAGGGAGGTTCAGGAGGATACCAAAGCCCTTGTCACCTCCAATGTGGAGAGTGTTCTTCATGGGGCAAGGGAAATTGGAGATTTTGTAAATCAGGTTACCCAGGCAGCACTTAATACCAAACAAACTGTTGAAGTTGTAAATTCCTCTGCTGGAGAGCTGTCTCAGGCCATAAATGAGATCTCCCAGAGTGTCACTATGACTGCTTCAGCTGCTAATGAAGCAAGAGAAAAGGCAGAGAGAACAGATGCTATTGTAAAAAGGCTTGGTGAGCAGGCACAGCAAATTGGGCAGATTGTGGAGACCATTCAGAAAATTGCAGAGCAAACCAATCTTCTTGCCTTGAATGCTGCAATAGAGGCAGCTCGTGCAGGTGAGGCAGGTAAGGGTTTTGCAGTGGTGGCAAACGAAGTAAAAGAGCTTGCTAACGAGACTGCAAAAGCTACAGAAGAAATTGCCAAGACTGTGCAGGTGATTCAAAAGGATGTTCAGGAGGCAGTTGTTTCAACAGATGAGATTACAAAAAGTATAGTAAAACTTAGTGAACATGCCAATACCATTGCAAGTGCGGTGGAGGAACAGACAGCTGTAGTAAACGATGTTACGGCCAATTTAAATAATACACTTACCGATGTTGAGACACTGAGCCGTGAGGCCGAAGAGCTTAAAAGAGTAAGTGGAGAATTTATGGGAATAGCTTCCAATCTTGAAGTATCTGTTGATTCTTTAAAAGAGATGGTAGCTGAGCTTACCGAGCTTATTAGTTTATTTACTGTTACTGAAGAAAAGCTCTCTTTTGAAGAATTAAAGAATATGCCCATAGCAGTAATTTTGCAAGAAATTCTGTTAAGGCACCTTATCTGGAGGTCCAATGTTATGAAGGCGGCTGTGGAGGGGCAAATTCCTCAGGTAGAAAGAGATTATACCAAGTGTCTTTTGGGACAGCTTCTTAGTAATATAGAAATAGTAGAAAATCCAGAGATAAGAAATATCCTTGAAAAAGTCTATGAACCTCATAAAAAGGTGCACACCTCTATTGATGAATACGAATCCTTTGTAAGGCAGAATAATCCTGATAGTAAAGAGAGAATTGAATGGCTGGAAAAGAACTTAACTCCGCATTTTAACGAGATGGTAGCTATCCTTAAACAGGCCCTGGAAATAGCAAGAAAATTGTAAGGTTTTGTATTATGGGAAGCCTTTTTTGAGGACCAAAATTTTCTGATAAGCTAAGCAATATTTTGGAAAATCAAGTAATCTCCCCTCCCATCCCCCCAAAGGGGGAGGAACTTTTTATTTTTTAAGCGGGAATCTTGGCTTGAGAAGAGACTTGGTTATTTATTAATTAATTTTTCGGCTTCTTCAGGGGGGAGGGGAGGAGAGAAGAGAAAGCCCTGTAAAAAATCGCAGCCAAGATTTTGTAAAGCCTTCATCTCCTCTTCTGTCTCTACTCCTTCCCCTATAGTTTTTAATCCCAATTTTTTGGCAAGATTTATTAAACTTTCTACAATGGAATAAGTGCGCTTATCCTTAAGCATGAGTTTTACAAAGCTTCTGTCAATTTTTACAATGTCAATGGGCAGATCCCGGAGGTAATTAAGAGAAGAATAGCCTGTACCAAAGTCGTCAAGCGCAATTTTGGCATTATATGCCTTAAGAACGCTTAATATCTTTCTGGTTTGTTCAAGATCGTGGGCGAGTTTTCTTTCAGTGATCTCCAGAATAAAATAAGTGGGAAGATTTTTTAAAATACTTTCCCATTCTTTAAAAATTTTTAAAATGTGAAGAGACTCTATTCCTGTAAAAGAAAGATTTACTGAAATAGGAATTTGCCACTTTTTTAAAATTTCAATGTTTTTATAAATTAAAAAACTTTCTACATCTTTTAAATAAGAACTGTTTTCCAGAAATTCTATGAATTCAGAAGGAGGAATTATTTTATTGTCTCTTTTTATCCTTATCAATGCTTCAAAACCTGCAACTTCAAGTGAATTGCTATCAAAATAGGGTTGATAGTAAAAAACAAATTGATGGTTTTCAAGGGCGCTTTTTATAAGTTGCTCTGTATAAAAAACTTTTTGAATACTTTTTTCTATGGAGGGGTTATAAATTTCTATATCTTTAATCTCTTTCTCTTTTACCTGCTTTAAAAGAAGTAGAGCTTTTTCGTAAAGTTCTTTAGAATTACTGGCATCGTCCGGGTAGTATAAAGCACTTCCGTGAAAATCTGGTTTTATAGAAATGTTTTTAAAAATGAATGGTTTTGAGATAAGTGTTTTTAACTCTTTTAAATAAGAAGGGATCTTTTCTTTATCTGTATCTACCAGAAATATAGCAAAAGTATTTGCTGCAACCCGTCCTACTATTCCATTATTTTTCACAAAATTTTTGAGCCTTTCCGCGAGATCTTTTAAGCATTTTTCTCCTGCTTCTATACCATAGAAATGATTTATCATACCAAATTTGTCTATGTCAATAAGGATTAAAATGCCTTTTCTCTTAAATAAATCTACCAGGTCTTTAAGCTGGTCAATAAATCCATAGTGATTTAAAATTCCGGTTAAAAGGTCATATTCTTTTAATTTCTTTTTTTCTTCTTCAAAAATTATGTCTTTATAAAGATCCCTTCCACATAGTAAAATTTTTTCTGCTCTGTCAGAGAAGGAAAGCCGAAGTATGCAAATTTCAAGCGGTATCTTTTTATTCTTTTTGTTATAAACCACTACTTCATGGTCTTCCGTTTCTTTAATTTTTTCCATTTTGTTTAACTTTTCTCGGATTTCGGGAAAGACGTTCAATATGTTTTCTCCTTTTTCTATCCCAAGAAGTTTTCTGGCATAAGGATTTATGTATTCAATCTCTCCGGTTTTATCAGCAATTATCATTAATTCGTTTATTCTTTCAATAAACTTTGCTATTATGTATTTTTCCTGCAATAATTCTATTTTTTTCAGGGCAAAAGCAATGTCTTTTTGAAGTTCTGTAAGGAGTTCTTTAAATTTTTCAGTAAAAAATTTAGATTCCTCCGTTGCCATGGAAATCAAACTTACTACTTTTCCTTCTTTTACAATAGGGATGTTACAGATGGAATGGACATTGTCCCTTTTAGCATAGTTTTTCAATTCTTTCGGATACGGAAACTCCTGAATTTCAGGCACTATAAAAACTTTTTTGTTTTTAATTGCATTTACGATACAGAGAAATTTAGTGTTTTTTAAATCTACAATGCCATTTTTTGTAAAGCCGATTGATTCAAGAGCCTGTTTTGCCATAGCTGGATAGCCTATTTTAAATTCTACAATTCCTTTATCTTCATCCACTTTTCCAATCCACGCCCCTTTTAATTGAAGTTCTTTTGCCAGGACAGGCAGGATGGCGTTGTATATTTCATCCTCGGATTCACAAGATATTAAAATTTGATTTATTTCTTTAAGTACTTTATAAAGCGCTTTAAATCTTTCCTCTTCTGTTAAATCAAGTAAGCCAATAAGTATAGCGTATTTCCCGTGATATAAAATTGTAGCAAAACACGCAAGTACATAACATTTTTGACCGCTTTTTGTTTTGAGAATAAGTTTTTTGCAAGTTTTTTCAAAAAAATCACTTTCTAAGCTTTTTTTGATAGGTTCTTTAATTATTTCTTTATCTTTTCCGTAAATAATATCTTCAAGTTTTAATTTTTTGAACTCTTCTAAAGAATAGCCCAGAAGATTGCATACATATTCGTTGGCATAGACAAAGTGATTCTGATAAATAAGAATTCCAAAATGTGGGAGGGTGAGAATATTTTTATAGTTTGCAAAATTTTCAAGGAGAAGAGAGAAGCTTTCACAAAAAAGATAATAACTTAGAATGCTATCCATTGTCCAAGAAGGCAAAATTTCAAAATTTTCTAAATTTTTAGAAGCTTTCAAAAATTTTTCAGTGTTTTTCCCGTTTTCTGGAAGCATAAAATAGTGAGTGGTTGGAATCACAGAAAGAATAAAAAGGGAACCTGAGGAGGCCTTTTCTTGAAAAAATTTCTCAGGAACAATTCCAGCATCAATTTCTCTGGCTTTAAGGGCTTTTATTATTTCATCGTAAGAATTGAAAGAAATCATTCCAAGATTTGATAAAGGCAAATTGGTATGCAATGTAGCAAAGAGGAGTAATCCTGGAATTGCAGGATGATTCAAGATTCCAATTTTTATTAGTTTCCGTTTCTTTAATGTTTCTGAAGATTGGTAACTTATCAGAACAAAAGGATTTGTGGGAGGATCTTTAAATCTGGCAAAGGGTAAAAAGTTTCTCTTTTTATAGAGTTCATAGACATAAATAGGAAAAGGTACATAAACGGCATCAAAGTCTTCCTTGTGAAGGATTTCAGATTGACTTTTTTCATCTTCAAAAAAGACCAATTCAATTTTACATTTTAAAAGCCTCTCTAAGTCCTTTGCAAATAGCTTCCACCTGTCTTTATTATTTTTTTGACAATAACAAATACCTATTTTCATTGCTACTTTTGTTTAAATTTTAATTATAAAAAATTTTAAAATTTTGTCAAATCTAAATATTTTTAGTAATTTTTTTT
>Ga0256842_1000864_pt1 | contig 26237 bp, 34 predicted proteins | sample 4559240metaG_FD_185973 | JGI IMG/M metagenome (GOLD analysis project Ga0256842, IMG submission 185973) | Hydrothermal vent microbial communities from Guaymas Basin, Mexico - 4559-240 | ecosystem: Environmental > Aquatic > Marine > Hydrothermal vents | place: Mexico: Guaymas Basin | collected... | reverse complement strand
ACTATCTACAGTTCTTTTAACAATCTTTTCTAAAGAGTTCATCGTACCTATTATAAGTTATATTTTTCTATTATTAAGTGGTAGTTCTATTTAAATCTTTCTTTTGCTTTCTGCTCTTTCATTTTTGCTTGGAGTTATTAACTACTTTTTGTGGCGTTGCTGCTGGTTTAGCTGTTACTTCCGCCTTGTTTTGTTGCGGTGGTGGTGGTTGCTTTGTTTTCTGTTGCTGCTGTTTTGCTGTGTAATCTTTGAATTTCTTATCATATTCAAAGTCAATAACAACTTTTAGAGGATTATATGCTGCGGTGTCTTTCAAATTATTATCAACATACTCCTTTAAATCATTATATACTTGCATAGCAGTGTCTATCTCATTCTCTTTGTAGAGACTCCTTTCAGTTTTTAGTAATAAGTCCGCTTCTTTCAACCTTTTTACGAAGTCGGCTGTTTTTTCTCTTGCAGTTTGGTACTTCTTCAACTCTTTGAGTAGGTTGCTGTCTTGAGTAGCATTATACTCCTTCTTGATTTTGTCAATACCTTTTTTGTAGCCATTTATTATCATATTTTCGAGTTTGTATATTTGATTTATTGTTTTATCTGATGAACGCAGACCTTTGTTGAATAATCCGCTGAAGAGGTCTTTTATCTTGTCAAAGAATGTTGGCTTGTATTCAAGAATATAATTTTCGCTCATCAACAGATTTGCTATATTCTCTGCGGTTTGAACCTTCTCTAACTCACCGGTTTTGGTTAGTTTCCCGATTATTCCAATTGTCTGCTTGATATAGCTTTGATATTCCTTTTCTGCTTTATTAATCCTTTTTTTATCTCCTGGCGAGATTTCAGAATTTATTTCATGATAAAGGGAGTTTCTTGCATAACCTAATATTTCTTCAACTTTACTTGTATAATTTTTGAGGTCTTGGTTCTCCAATATTTTTTCAAGGGACATCATGATTTCACCTTTTAAGGCAGTTAAGAACTATTTATTTATAAATCTTTCGATTGTTTTACTACTTTTTGGTAACTATTCCTTAATTCCTCTATTTTCTTCTTTCCACACATCTCTATGTCAAATTTTCTATAGAAAAAGTCATTCAACACTTCAATGAGCAAAGGAGGTTGGCAGATAGCATATTCCAAATTTCTCATTTCAATTTCTTTAAAATTTTTTCAGCTTCTTCATACTGTCTTTGTAGATTTGTAGCTGACATTTTTTAGATATTCACCAACAAGTTCTTTTATGTTTCTTTTGTATTCAAGCTTTTTCATTTTTTATTTCTCCTAAGCAAAAACACAATCTTTAAAAACAATTGCTTTTTCTACTCTAAGCATGGTTTCAAAGTTCATAAAAAAGCATTGGGTTAGATTCAAGAGCTTCATACTTGAATGTAAGAGAGTGTTAATACTTACAAGGAAACCAACAAAGAAGGAATTTAAAACAATTGTGAAGGTTACAGGTTTGGGTATGATAATCATTGGTTTAATAGGATTTGCAATGCAGTTGGTTCTGCAATTGTTCAAAGGAGGTTAAAATGGCTATATTTATTTTGAGAGTTACTGCGAATAGAGAAGACCAAGTTGCGGACTTCCTCAGTAGCAATGCTGAGAGGAAAGGCCTGCCTGTTTACTCTGTTATAAGACCGCACAAGATGAGAGGTTACATAATTGTTGAAGCTTTAGATAGAAATGCAGTGGAAAGGGCAGCTTTTGGTGTTCCTTATGCAAGAGGTGTTTTGAAGGGTTCTGTGCCTTATGAAGAAATAGAGCCCTTGGTTGAGGTTGAGAAGAGAGAGCAGGTTGTCATAAAGAAAAATGATGTGGTTGAGATTATTGCGGGGCCGTTTAAGCATGAAAAGGCGAAGATTATTAGAATAGATAAGACAAAGAACAATGTTGTTGTGGAGCTTCTCAACGCCGCGGTGCCGATACCTATAACTTTAAACGAGGAAGATGTTAAAGTTATTAGAAGAGAAGACAATGAGTGAACAACTAATTTTTTCTTGATCTTGATTTCTTTATCAAAAACTTTATAAACCAATGCTAAAACCTCTCTTCTTATGTCAAAAGAAACTGTTGAAGTATTAGTAGAAGGAGGGAAGGCCACCGCAGCGCCACCATTAGGACCTGCACTTGGGCCTTTGGGTGTCAACATTGGTAAAGTAGTTGCTGACATAAACAAGAAAACTGCCAGCTTCAAGGGACTACAAGTTCCTGTGAAAGTTATAGTAGATACTGATACTAAGGAATACACGATTACCATTGGAACTCCTCCAACATCTCAACTTATAAAGAAAGAGGCTGAGCTTGATAAAGGCTCTTCCAATCCTAAAGACGAAAAGGTCGCTGACTTGAAGATAGAACAGGTCATTAAAATTGCAAAGATGAAAGAGGACTCTTTAACAGGTAAGACATTGAAGGATAAGGTCAAAGAAGTTATAGGAACTGCCGGTTCAATGGGTGTTATGGTTGAAGGTAGGGACTTCAAAGAGGCGTTGAAGGCAGTCAATGAAGGAAAGTTTGATTCTGAAATATCCTCAGGAAAAACAGAACTCAGTGCTGAAGAAATTAAAGCTTTGGAAGAAGAGAAGAAGAAGCTTGCTGAAGAGATTAAGGAAAAGCATGACTTGTTTGTTAAGCAAGCTCAGGCAATAATCAAGGAAAATGAAGGCAAAGAAGCTCACTTTATAAAGACAAAGCTTAGGGAAGCTAAGATTCCTGAGGAGATTATCAAGGAGCTCATGCCTGAGGAAGATAAGAAGGCAGGAGCTAAGGGAGCTCCAAAACAAAAGAAATAAATTTTTTATCTTTTTTGTTAATATTTGTATACTGGTTTACTACCAATTAGGAATTGTAAAAGGTTATTAATCTTTTCTTTTTACACCCTTCTTTGTGAAGCATACAAGAATATCTAAGAAGGAGATTAAGGATTTTGTTCACGACCAGCTCAGATTGGAAGCGGGATTCTTAGACGAGCATCACAAAAAACTTGACAGAGCTAAAGAGAAGGAAAATCAGAACGAACCATTGAATCCAAAGTTTGAAGAGGCAAAGAGATATGCGAACTTTGAAGCTGTCGGATATTCTATAACAAAGGGTAGTGGTGAATACTTTGTAAGCCCATTTATAATAAAGCTCGGTGCTACAAATTTTCAAATAGGCCTCTTAAGTTCTATGTCTTCATTATTTTCATCTATATCTCAACTTATAACTGCAGATATAACAGATAAACTTCAGAGCAGGAAGAAGATAGTGTTGTGGTCAATGCTGTTTCAAGCCCTTATATGGATACCCCTTATTCTCAACGCTCTATTCTTTAAGAGTGTGTTCCTGACAATCTTCCTATTTTCTCTTTATACTTTCAGCGCGTCAATGCTTTCAGCTCCTTATCTCAGCTGGCTTGGAGATATAGTTTCAAGATCAAGCACAGGCCATTATTTTGGAGTTAGAACCAAAATTTTGAGATTGGGAGCGTTCATTACGACGATGGTTGCCGGCTTTTTACTGAACAAGTTCCAAAGCGTAAATACCCTGCTCGGATTTGCAATACTCTTCCTTATTTCATTCATTGCAAGGATGTTCAGTTACCACTTTGTTAAGAAGATGTACGAGCCCCCCATTCTGACAAAAAAAGAGCATTACTTCAGTTTTATACAATTTGTTAGAAAGATGAGGTATAGCAACTTCGGAGTTTTTGTTATGTACTTATTTTTCCTGCAGCTTGCAGTGTCAATTGCTTCACCTTATTTCACACCATATATGCTAAAATACTTGAACTTTAATTACAAGACCTTTGTGCTTGTGGATATGTCAATGACTGTGGCAATGTTTTTGACTCTTGAGGCGTGGGGTAAGCTATCAGATAAAATTGGTAACAAAAAAGTAATGGTACTCAACGCATTTGTGATATCTGCTTACCCACTCTTATGGATTCTATCATCAAATCCTCTTTATCTTGGAGCTGTTAATTTCATCAGCGGAATTGCTTGGGCGGGTTTTGCTCTCAGCAGTTCTAACTATGTGTATGATGCGGTGACTGTGGAGAAGAGAACAAGGTGCATTGCATATTCAAATTTCTTTAAAGGCATAGCTGTTGTTATAGGTGCTATGGCAGGAGCATTTTTAGGGTCAAAAGTTGGAATAGTCTCCTCATTGATTCATGTTAGTGTTAATAAATACAAGTTGATGTTCTTTGTATCATCTGTGCTTAGAGTTGCTGTCTCCGCATACTTCCTTGGCAAGATAAAAGATTTCCATAATGAACAGCATTCAACAGTTTCAGCTATTAAATTTTTCATGTCCTCTCTAACACAAGGCTCTATTCCTACAGTTCTATTTGCAAGGATAAAAGAAAAGAGGAATAAAAGGAAGAAAAGAAAAATAAAAAGTGCTTAGGTTTGTGAGTTCTTACCAATCTTCATCTTCTTCGTCTTCGTCCTCTTCACCAAAGTAGTCATCCTCTTTGAACTCTTCGTCTTCTTCATCCTCATCATAACCCATTGTGAGGATTTTATTCAGGTCTTTTTTCATTGGCTCCACCTCCGTGGATCTGCCCCTACCAAAAATAACTCATATTTAAATATTTCTCTCAGCACTTTGCTATATTTCAAGATAGATATTCCTATAACTCTTTTGGAGGTGAATTTTTAACTTATCTCTTTGAAATGCCCTTTCTTATGAATGAGGACAACAAATACATTAGAGTAAAATAAGTTGTTTCTAAAAATTCGCTTGCTCCTGCTCCCGCCAAGAAGTATTTTGCTCTTTCTTTTAAAGGAGCTTTTTTGTACTTCTCATTGTCTCCACTACTTAGCTTCGCATATTCCTCTGACAATCTTCCTGTATATGCTGCTAAGGGTAGTCCTCCAATAAGAACACTGTAAGCCAGTTCTTTGTTTGGTGGTAGGCCTAAGCCCCCTAAGATAGCTCCTATAATTCCTGGAGCAATGGTTTGCCAAGGTAGTAGATTTTTCATCTTTTCAATAACTGAAATCTCTTTTTCTGTTTTTAATTCCTTATTAATTAACTCTTCCAATCCCCTATTTCTCTTATTATTTTCCATTTTAAAATAGTAAATATTGGTTGTTTTTATATTTTTCTTCTTCATGGGTTTATTTTGAAGTCCTTTGTTCTTATGACCTTTACATTCCGCTCAGAGCTTATCTCTTCAATTATCTTTAAAATTCTCTGTTTTTCATGCTTTAGCCCCTTCCAATCAAGTATTATCAACGATGGTTTTGGAGTTGTTTTGTCAAGCATTTGTTCAATCATTGCTCTGTCAAGGTCTGGTAAGTTGTAATGAGCACAAACATGTCCAAGTCCTATGTTTGTGTTTAAAATTATCTTTCTGAAGTTGGGAGTTGTATGCGGACCGCCTATTCCTATTGCTGAGATGCATGGTTCAACACTTCTGAGTGTTTTCATCAGTGCGACTGCAACGATGGAGCACGCCTTTTGATTGGACCATTCCTTTTCTGTTGAGCCGACTTCAATGAAAAATGAGGGTTTGTTAATTGTTGGTCCGTGATGAGTTGCCTCCTGAACCACATCAAAGTTTATTGAGTTTAACTCATTTAAATTCTTCAACCCCTGCTTTAAATAGCAAGCCGGGCTTACTGCAATATTCTTTGGTCTGCCTCCGAGTTGGGCTTCGCTTATATTTCCTTGTGTGTGTATGCACAAGCTTGGAATACTTGATTTGGACTGATGCTTTGATATAAAAACGAAGAGTTCAGCATCTATCAATTCATCAAGGTTCTCTGCATTTACAAGTTTAGAATTTATAGTAAATATCTTTGCGTCTAAACGATTATCCTTAAGCTCATAAACTTTATTTGAGTCAAATAGAAGCTCAGTTTCTTTGAAAGGAAATATGCTTATCAGCTGTTCCTTTATGTTTGTGCTTGCTAAGTCCTTCTTTGAGGAGATAATTGCTACTTTTTTGAACATGAGCTTTATTTATTGCTTGTCAATAAAAGTTTTTTGATAAAATATTTAAAATGTGGATGTTATTGGTAAATTATGGCTTCTAAACAGGAGCTTGAAGAGGAAAATTTCCACAGGTATGGGATCCGTAAGTGTCCGATTTGTGGTTCTACGCATTTAGTTAAAGAACATGGCGAATTATACTGCAAGGACTGCGGTTATGTTATTGAGGAAGGATACCAGTAAAAAATATTTTTTAGTGGTTATAAAATATTTTTAATAAGCTTTAAATATAGTTCATTTTTTCATTTTGTGTTATGAGACACTACTTTAAAACAGATGGAATTAGAGGGGAAGCCAACAAGTTTCCATTAACTCCTGAGCAGGTTGTCAAATTTGGGAAAGCAATTGGATTATTCTTTAAGGATAAGGAACACAAGAGCGAAGTTAAAATCGTTGTTGCTCAAGATACCCGAATTAGTGGGGATATGATTAAAGGGGCTCTTACCTCAGGATTATGTAGTGTGGGCACAGATGTTCTTGACGCAGGAGTTCTTACAACGCCTGGACTTGCATACCTTGTTAGAGATTTAAGAGCAGATGCGGGAATTGTTATATCAGCGTCTCATAATCCCTTTTATGATAACGGCATAAAGGTTTTCAACGCTCAGGGACACAAGCTCAAAGATGAAGATGAGGAACAGATAGAATCTTTGATTGGAAAAGATGAGTTTGCAGAGAGAGGGCATATTGGAAGAGTTTCTCTTGTTAGAGACGCTGAGCAGAGATATATAAACTTCTTGGAATCTACAACTGGCAACATATCCTTGAATGGTTTTAAGATTGTGCTCGACTGTGCCAACGGAGCTTCATACAGGATAGGACCCCAACTTTTAAGGAATCTGGGAGCAGAAGTAATTGTGCTCAATGACAAGCCAAACGGTTTGAACATAAATCAGGATTGCGGAGCACTTCACCCAGAGGAACTTGCAAAGAGAGTCGCATATGAAAAAGCAGATATGGGCATTGCTTTAGATGGAGATGCGGATAGAGTTGTTTTAGTTGATGAGCATGGGAAAATTATGGATGGTGATGACATACTCTTTATGATGGCTTCTCATCTGAAAAAGAAAAATTGTCTTAAAGCAAACACAGTTATTGCAACAGCTATGAGCAACTTTGGGTTTGAAAAAGCTCTGAATGATTTGAACATAAAACTTGTCAGAACAAAGGTTGGAGATAAATATGTGGCTGAAGAGATGAGAAGGATAGGTGCTTCCATCGGTGGCGAACAGTCAGGCCACATAATTCTTGGTGACTACTTCACAACAGGTGACGGGTTATTAACTACTGTTCAAGTTTTAAAGATTCTCAGAGAAGAGGAAAAGCCGTTGTCATACTTTGCAGGACTTATTAAAAAAACACCTCAAATATTGGTCAATGTTCCTGTCAAGATGAAGGTTCCTTTAGAATCATTAAAAGAATTTTCACAGAACCTAACCCTTTTTAAGAACAAAATACAAGGAAAGGGGAGAATCGTTGTTCGTTACTCTGGAACTCAGAACCTTCTCAGAATAATGGTTGAGCATGAAGATAAATCTTTTATGAATGAAATTGCCGATAAATTGAGCAGAATTGCCGACAAGGAAATAAATTGTTGAGGTGGTAAAATGAAAGCAATAATACTTGCAGCTGGAAAATCAACAAGAACAATGCCTTTAACAGCAACGAGGCCTAAGTGCCTATTGAAAGTTGCCAACAAGGAGCTTCTCCTCTATGATTTTGAAGCGTTGGAAGGCCTTGTTGATACTGTTTATCTCGTTCTCGGATACAAAGCAGATATGATAAAGGAATTTGTGGATAAAGTTAAGCATAGATTTTCTTTCAAAATCAAATTTGCGTATCAAACAGAGCAGAAGGGAACAAGTGATGCGTTGTTAAAATTCTTTGAGCAGTTTCCTGATTTCAAGGGAAGATTCATCATCATACCAAGCGATGACTTAATAAGTCCAAAAGATTTGAAGAGGTGTGTTGAGGAAGAATTTTGCATACTTGCAAATCCTGTTGAGGATATAAGAAGCTTCGGAGCTGTGTTTGAAAAAGACGGCTTTCTCGATAAAATCATTGAGAAGCCAAAGGAACAAATAACTAACTTAGCAAATATAAGTGTGTATGTTCTTGATGAATCTGTGAAGGAGTTTCTATTAAAAGTGAAGGAAAGTTCAAGAGGGGAATATGAACTAACAGATGCAATAACCGACTTTGCAAAGACAAAAAAGATGAGAGTTCTTAAAGTCTCAGATTATTGGATTCCCATAACATATCCCTGGTCGTTAATTGAAGCGAACAAGTTCCTGCTGTCAAGAATTTCTGAATCAAAGATTAGTGGCGAAATTGAGCAGGGTGTTCATGTGAAGGGGAAGTTAATCTTAGGGAGGGGCTCCATTATAAAATCAGGAGTTTATATTGAGGGCCCAGTTGTCATAGGGGAAAACTGCAAAATAGGACCCAACTGCTATTTGAGACCTTACACAACTATAGGAAACAATTGCCACATTGGACAGGCAACAGAAGTAAAAAACTCAATCTTCTTTGACAACTCCAACTGTGCCCATCTTAGCTATGTCGGTGATTCGGTAATTGGATACAATGTTAATCTTGGAGCAGGATTTATAACTGCAAATCTCAGGCATGACAACGCGAATGTGAAATCAATGGTTAAGGGAAAACTTATAGACACCAAAAGGAGAAAGCTTGGAGCAATTGTTGGGGATAATGTTCACACAGGCATACATACATCAGTTTATCCTGGACGAAAGATATGGAATAATAAAACAACTCTGCCTGGAGAGGTTGTTAGGAAGGATATTGTTTAATCTCCTTATTTTAGTTATATTACTTTTGTAATTGTTGTCCGCAGCGAAAGTTATTTAAATGAAAAAGTAAACTAATCTTTCATGGATTATTTTCAGAAGTATGAGCCTATGCTCGCAGGCCTATTTGTGTTCGCTCTCGTGGCAGGTGTTTTTGGGCTTTATTATGGACATCCAAGTGTTCAAGGATATGCAGTTGCCAACCTGCCATCTCCAACCTATGTTAAGGCGTTTGGAGGTTTTATTGTCTCATTCGCAGTTTTCTTCGTGGCGGTCCTTGTTCTTGTTTTCAAGAATAAGAAGGAGAATGAGTAATAATCTTTTTTGTTCTTGTTAATATTTCTGTTCCATTGAATAATTTAAATCATAGAAATATTTAAATAATAACTCTGTTTAGTTCTCTCAATGATTCTAACCAGCGAGCGAGCCAATCAAAAGAAGGAAAAGGTTCTTTCAATCTGTTCTATGTGCAAGAAAAGGGCACACTGTGAGGATTACCTTGCAAGTGTGAGTATGAGTAAGCACGGGTTTTCAGTAACTATTACAGAGTGCCCGAAGTTTGAGAAAGACGATTAGAAATGGACACTGCATAGAAAAATTTATAAGCTTCCCTTTTTAGATAATTTTCACTCGGGGCCGTAGTGTAGCTTGGCTATCACTCTAGCTTGGGGTGCTAGCAACCCGTGTTCAAATAAGCTTAAAGCTTTGAAAGTCACGGCGGCCCCATTTCTACAAAAGTTTTTAAATTGTACTGTAACTCTTCAAATCATGAGATTAGCTTTTGTTGATAAGGAAAAATGCAAGGGTGGTATTGACTGCCCATACATATGCGTTAATGTTTGTCCTATAAACAGGAATGGGGGGCAGTGCATTGTTAAGACAAAGGACTCAAAGGTTATAATTGATGAAAACTTATGCATTGGCTGTGGCATCTGCGTTAAGAGGTGTCCGCATAAAGCTATTTCAATATTTAATCTTCCAGAAGAGCTTACGAGACAACCAGTCCACAGATTTGGTAAGAATGGATTTGTTTTGTACAGCATCCCTCAGCCAATGTTTAACAAAGTTGTTGGTGTTCTTGGTGTAAATGGTATTGGAAAAACAACTGCTGTTAAAATACTTGCTGGCGTGTTGGAGCCAAACCTTGGAAAAGACAAGGCAAGTTTTGATGAGCTTTTAGAATTCTTCAAAGGTTCAAAGGTCCAAAGCTTCTTTGAGGATTTGAGAGATAAAAAGATAAAAATTGCTTATAAACCTCAGAGCATTGATTTCATACCAAGATTGTACAATGGAAAAGTAGAGGACCTCTTGAGAAAGGTTGATGAGAGCAACAACTTCGACGAAATCGTTGAAGAGTTTGACTTAAAGAAGATACTAAGCAATGACATAAGAAAGTTGAGTGGCGGCGAGCTTCAAAGAGTTGCAATAGCCGCAACCTTCTTGAAGGATGCGAACCTATACATCTTTGACGAACCAACATCATACCTTGATATAAAACAAAGAATCCAAGTTGCAAAGCTCATAAGAAATTTGGCTTCAGAAAAGACAGCAGTGCTTGCAGTTGAACATGACCTAATCATTCTTGATTATATGACTGATCTGACAAACATTATGTTTGGAGACCCTGGACACTACGGCATCGTTGCGGGGCTTAAAACTACTAGGTCTGCTATAAATGAATACCTTGACGGATTCTTGAAAGCCGAGAACATAAGAATAAGGGACAAGCCAATAAAGTTTTTTGATAAACCCCCTGCAGAATTTAAAGAGACAAAAACACTGACATCCTGGAGCAATCTTAAAAAGAAGCTTGGCAGTTTTACCCTTTCAGCTGAGAAAGGAGAAATATTTGAGAATCAAGTCATAGGAGTGTTGGGAGAAAACGGCATTGGAAAGACAAGTTTTGTTAGAATCTTAGCAGGAGAAATAAAAGCTGATTCTGGAAACTTTGACAAGATAAAGGCCTCATACAAACCGCAGTATCTGAATGAGGCATTAGAGGGTCATGAGGATGACCTTGTTGTTAATTTTGTTAAGGATGCTGTTAAAAATTACAACATAGAGTTGATAAGACCTTTAAATATACAGCCCCTATTTATGAAGAAGCTTATTAATCTGAGTGGCGGCGAACTTCAAAGAGTTCTCATAGCAAAGACGCTTAGTGAGGATGCGGATATATACCTGCTTGATGAGCCATCTGCTTATCTTGATGCAGATCAGAGAGTAAAAACTGCGAAAGTCATAAAGGATTATGCTATGAACAACAAGAAATCTCTTATAATAGTTGATCATGACCTCCTATTCATAGATATGGTTTCTGACTCACTTATAATCTTTGATGGGGAGCCCGCTGTTCATGGAGAAGTTATCGGCCCGCTGCCTATGCATGAGGGTATGAACCTCTTCTTGAAGAAGCTTGGCATAACTCTTAGAAGAGATTTAGAATCTAAGAGGCCAAGAATAAATAAGGAAGATTCAAGAAAGGATAGGGAGCAAAAATCCAAAGGAGAATACTACTATGTTTAGGAGTGCAAATCTTCTGGTTGGTGCGAAATGAAGCTTGCTGCTTTGCTGTCTGGGGGAAAAGATTCATTACTTGCACTTTACCGAGCGTCAAAGTATCATAAAATTAAGTGCCTGATAACTTTGGAATCTGAGAATGATTTTAGTTTTATGTTTCACACACCTACCATAAACTTAACAGAGCTTCAGAGCAGAGCCTTAAATATTCCTATGATAAGAGTTAAGACGAAGGGGAACAAAGGACACGAGCTCCTGACACTTAGACGAGCGTTGAAAGATGCCGTTGATAAGTTTGGCGTTGAAGGAGTTGTCTCAGGAGCGATTAAATCTACTTATCAAAATACAAGGATACAAAAAATCTGCAATGATATGTCCCTTTATTCATTTAATCCTCTGTGGATGAATGATGAATATGACCTTTTAAACGAGTTGATAAGAAATCATTTTGAGGTTATAATTACAGCAGTTGCTGCTTATCCCCTAGACAAGTCATTCCTTGGTAAGAAGATTGATAAAAACTTTTTGAAACTGGCAAAAAAGATGAGTGTTGAACATCAGATTAACCCGGTTGGTGAAGGCGGAGAGTTTGAGACACTTGTTCTTGACATGCCTTTGTTTAATAAGAAAATTGTTGTGGACCAATACTCTTCTGTGTTTCATAACTATACTGGGAGGCTGCTTGTGAATAAAGCCCACTTGGAGAAGAAGGTGCTGCAATGAGGAAAGTGTTAATTGTAAAAACTAATAAGGATCCCTTATCTGACTATGAGTTTGTAGAGCCAATCAGAGCTATTCTAAGAAAGAAAAATATTCTATTCTCTGAAGTTCATATTAAAGATATTGATAAATCTTATGCAGAGAGATTTGGCAGGATTATTGTAACAGGCACGAACCTTCAGGACTTTGATTACCTGAAATACGGCAAGAATTTAAACTTTATAAAATATAATCAAGTAAGTGTTTTAGGAATATGTTCAGGTATGCACTTAATTGCTGAGCTGTTCAATGTCCCATTAATAGATGCTGTTGAGATAGGTGTTAAACACCTGCGATTTAGACATATGAAGGTCTTTCTACTCCACAAAAAGGCGTTGGATTATTCGAAAGCAAAGGAAAAATTCTTTATTCCAGCATGCACTGGTAAGAAGGTAAAGATACCTCAAATTATTATCTGTAAAAACAGGATATTTGGATTTCAATTCCATCCAGAAGTTTTTAATCAGGATTTAATTCTGAAATTTGTTTCTGATTCAGGCCTGACCTCTGCTTTCTCCAAGTTTAATTCCCGAAGCGATTAAGTGGGCTATTCTCAGAGGTTCGGGAACTAATGACCTAAAAGTCATCAGTTTGATTATGTTCTCTGCATATTCTCTGCTGCACCCTTTGAACTGGAAGAATACTCTGCCTGTGCAGTTTTTGTTCTTCACATCAACAGAATAAATCGGCCCTGCTTTCATCATGATTTCCTCCCTGAACTTTGGCCGACTCACTCTTTTCAGAGCTTCTTTTATCTCATTGAAGTTGGGCGGTTTTCTCATTATTGTTATTGCAGGTATGCCTGTTCTTTTGCTTATTGCTTCAAGGTCTAAGACATTAAAACCAGACAGGCATATACCGTCGAACAAGATGGCTTTTAGCTGGTGCTTGAACTTTGAAGCATTTACTGATTCTATAATTCTCGCAGTAGAGTTAAAGCCATCAACTCTTACCTTTGTGGATATAAGACCCTCAAATAATTCAGGTCCTCTCATAATCACTCCAATTATTAAATTATTCTCTTTGGAGTCCTTCTTGAACGGAGCGTCGTCAAATCCGAGAACCCTTGACTCTTTTTTTAGAAGCTTTGAAGAAGTCATCTTATTGCCTTTGGAGTTTTCTTTTTATATTTCTCCTTTAAGATGAGTATGCCAATTACTACGCCTAGGGATACTATGTTTGCAATCAGCAGCGGGAAGTCATTTATGCATAACGCGTATATGATCCAAAGTATGAATCCAATTAGAAGCAAGATATAAGTAAAAGCTGAGATATCATTTGCATCTTTTAATTTGTATATCTTTATCAGTTGTGGTATGTTTGCAGTTGTGGTAATTGCACCAGCAATAAATCCGAGTAAAGTTACAAGGTTCATTTTTTATTTGTTTTTTTTTTACGCTCCCGTCGGGATTTGAACCCGAGCCACAACCTCCGCAGGGTTGTATACTTCCAGGCTATACTACGGGAGCATGCTTCTACACTTTTATAACTTGACTTGAGCCGTTGTTTTTAACTATTTTTATTATGCTGTCTACAAATGTCTCTACCTTCGCCTCATGTGAGACAATTATAACTTGTCTCATGTTCAGCTCCCTTATCACTTCTTTAACTCTATCAAGTTGCTTCTCTGAAAATCCTTCTGTTGGCTCATCTAAAATAATGAGGTCTTTTGTTTTTATCTTTGATGTTAATTCATTAACCACCTTATTCAGCGCTAATCTGTATGCAAGAGCTAAAGCTGTTTTCTCTCCACCGGACAAATTCTCAACTTCAATATCATAACCATTCTGTGTTATAATTGGACTGAAGTCCTCTGATAATCTCGCACTTATTCCCTCATCATCCATGAGCTTGTCAAACCACCCTTGGAAGAGTTCGTTGAACTGTGTGTGTATGTTTAGCATTACTTGTTTTTCTATTAGTTCAATTATTGGCAAGAAGTTGGAGTTTATCCAATCCTTCAAAGCTTTTACTCTGCTTAGTTCTTCTCTGCACTCTTTTTTCTTTTTTAATTCTCTCTCGGACTCTTTTTTCATATCTTCTTTGAGCTCTCTTTCCTTTCTTAATCTGGCTAAGCTTATCTCCTCTTCTTTATACTCATTTTTTATACTTTCAATCTTCTCTTCAAGTGGAGTGAGCTTTTCCTCAACTGTCTTTTTGCGGTTTATACTATTTAGGAGTTCTCCGATGTTCTTTTTAATTTCATTAACATCTGCGGTTTCATCTCTTATTCTTATCTGATTTTTGAGTATAACATTTTCAAGTTCTTTTATCTTAGAGTTTATCTTTTCCTGCTCATAAATCTTGTTCAGCTTGTCCTTTAATTCTCTCAACCTTTTTTCTTTTTTTGCAAGCTCATCTTCAGATTCTTTTACTCTGTCCAAATCTTTAATTTCTTCTCTTATTCTTGCAAGTTTTTCTTCCTTTTCCTTCTTTTTTACTTTGGATTCCTCTGCAAATTCAAGCTGTTTTATTAACTCAGCTCTCTTTATCTTAGCTCTGTCCGCCTCAATTTTTTCCTGTTCTATTTCTCTCATCTCTTTCTCTATTAGTTTGTTCTGTTCCACGAGGTTGCTTAATTTTTTCCTTAGTTCATCTCTCTTCTTTTCATATTTTTCATTTATCTCACGCCTGTGCTTCTCTGTTATTGGCTGGAGGCAGAGCGGACACTCATTAACTTCTTTTAGCTTGTCTTTGTTTTCGTTGATTTCGCTTATCTTGTCCTTGAGAACTGCTATTTCATTTGTATTCTTTTGATTTATCTTGTTTAGAACTTCTCTTCTTTTCTCTCTTTTTTCACTTTTATTTATCTTTTCTGTTAGGACTTTTATCTCTTCTCTTATTTTCTCTGAGTTATTATACTTTAACTCCAAATCTTTTATTTCTTTTTTTAGTTCTGCTTCTTGATTTTTTAAGCTTGATAATTTTGTTTTTGACTCGCTTATTCTCCTGTTTAACTCTCTGATATATCCCTCTAAAACTTCAATATCCTCTTCGATTGTGTTCTTCTTGAGCTGCGGCTCCAATTTTCTCTTCAGGTCATATATACTCTTCTTGCTGTTTTCTATTTCTTGGTTTAGAGCTTCTATATTTTTTCTCTTCTCAATCAATCTGCTCTTCAATCCTGAGAGGGTTTCTTTTAATCTGTTTAATTCTTTTTCTTCATTTCTTAACTTTAACAGCTCATTGTTGAGTTCGTTAATCTTTTCATTCAACACTCTTTTATTTTTCTCATGTCTTTGTTCATCTTTTTTTATCTCCTCAATCTCTTTCTTTATTTCTTTTATTCTGTCTTCAAGTTCTTCTATTCCTTCTGATTTTACTTCTAATTCTCTTATCTTGAGCCTCAAATTGTTCAATATAATTGTGGAGTTATCCTTTATTCGCTTGTATTTGTCTATGCCGAACAGCTTTCTAAGTATGTCTAATCGTTCTTCTCTCTTTTCAAACAGTATCTTCTTCATCTCTCCTTGAGGTGTGTATACTGTAAATCTGTATATTAATGATTTTCTCTTCCTTTGAATTGTGCTTGGGTAACCGAGCAGATTGAGTATTTCTGTTTTTAATTCTACAGGTGCGAGCTCCTTTTTTGCCCCATTAATACTGATTGTGCCGGACTCTTGATTTATCCTGTCTTTTGTAAGTTTAAGTTTTCGTTTTACAATAACATCTTTCCCATCAATTTCAAATTCTACCTCAACATAGCCACGCCTTTTGCCTTTTCTGAGTAAGGAGTTAGCTGACAGGTCTGACTTTGTTCCGAAGAGTGCGAATTCTAAAGCTAAAAGGAGAGTTGTTTTTCCTGCTCCGATATCCCCACTGAGAAGCACTATGCCCTTAGGAAATATAACTTCCTCATCTTCATAGCTTCTTATGTTGTGAAGCTTTACCCTCTTTACAATCATGCATCTAAGTTTAATCTTGTTCTTAATAAACTTTGTTGTATCCTGATGTATTACTTTGTTTAATTATAATAAAACTTTTAAACAAGTGTTCGTTTCATTCTTTAGGTGAGATTATGAGGTCAGAAAGCTTTTCTCAAGGAGTTGATAATGTTCCTAACAACATTGAAACCTTCGCGGATGTTGAGGGTGTTAAACTCCTCGGAGACATAGAAGCAGTTGTTGTTTCAGGAGTTGACAACTCCATAATCGCAGGTTACATGCTTAAGGATTATATTCTCGATTTAGGGCTTAAGCTCCCTGTTTTTATCAATGAATCCGTTGAGATTCCATATTGGGCTAACAGCAGAACCCTGATCTTTGTCCTTTCTCACTCAGGGAGCGATTTAGAAGCTATGAAGAGTTACAAAATGTCTGTTGGTAGGGGGGCTAAAATTGTCGTTGTCAGCTCAGATGGAAAGCTGAAGAAGATGGCTCAGGAGAACAATGTGTCCTTCATTAAACTTCCTGATGGGTTGAACAGTAGAACATCCTTTTTCCTCTCATTCATAGCGATGGTTAACACTTTAATAAAGAATGATGTGATTAGGGAGTCCGTTGATTTCTTTAAAATAGCTAGGGTTTTGAGGAAGGAGTCATTTAAAGAAAATGCGGAGGTGTTTGCCAATCGTTTGGTGAGTAAGCTTCCAATTATTTACACATCTGAAAGATTCTCATCTGTTGGATTTGCTTGGAAGAGATTCTTTAATCTTAATTCTAAGATAATGGCATTTAATTCTCTTGTGCCTGAAGCATGTTATTCTGACATGGAAGGTTACGCAACATGCCCTGATAATGCATATGCAATCTTTCTTAGGGATGCTTATGAGAATAAGCACATTAACAAGGAAATTGACACTATGAAGGAATTTTTGAAGAGAAACAGCAGGGAAGTTAGCGAGCTTAAAATCAAAGGGAGCGATTTCCTCATTGAGCTGTTTTCAACCATTTACTTTGGACTGCTTACAAGTTTGAAGCTTGGTATAATTTTAGAGAATGATGTTGAAAGCTTAAACGGACTTGACTTTTTGAAGAAGAAATTGAAGAGCATATATTAACGCTTTAAGATGATTGTATCTGTTGATTTGGGTGGGACAAAGACAAGAACTATGCTTGTTGATTCTGGAAAGGTTGTTAAGCAAATAACCTTCCTGACAGAGCCAAACAAGGGCAGAAGTTATATTATTAAGGAGCTCTTTAAGTCAATAAACTATGTCATTGAAGGACAATCTATTGAGGCAATTCTCATAGCTGTTGCAGGAACTACTGACGGTAAAGTTGTAAAAGAAGCTCCAAATCTCAAAATTAAAAATTTGAGATTGGCTTCTATTGTGGAGTCCAAATACAAGAAAGAATGTTTTTTGGAGAACGACGCTAATGCCTTTACTTATGGGGAGTTTGTTAATTTGAGGTCTAAAAATAAAACTTTATCTAATATGGTTGGTGTTACTCTCGGCACAGGTATTGGAGCCGGAATTATCATCAACGGTACTCTGTATAGAGGATTTAATTTTTCTGCAGGAGAAGTGGGTCATATGACAATTTCCTCTGAGCATAGAAAGTGCTCCTGCGGAAACTACGATTGTTGGGAGCTCTACGCAAGCTCAAAATTTATTAGGAGGCAATATTTAAAGGAGGGTCATAGAAAACTTGACGCTAAAGAGGTTGCTCAGCTTGTGAAAAGTGATAAAGCCGCTAAGAAAGTTATCTTAGAATTTTCTAAGAATGTGGGGGTTGGTTTGGTGAACTTGGCAAATATTCTGGCTCCTCAAATTATTGTCCTTGGTGGAGGTTTGGCAAATATTGACATGCTTTATTCTCAATCAGTTAATTATTTTAAAAAGCATGTTCTGCCTCCACTTAGAGAAGTGAAGATTGTGAAGTCTCATCTTGGTAAAGAAGCTGTCGCCTTAGGTCTATTTCATCTCTACAAAAATAACCTGCTCAAAGATAAAAAGAAGAGTAGTTCTTAATCTGCATTCATCTCATCGAGCTCATCAAGGAGCTCTTGAGCACTTCCCTCTCTCTTTAGGGTTCCGCGTCTTCCACAGTAGGGGCATACTGTTGGGACCTTTCCAGTTTTTGGTTCGAATTTATAACCGCAGGCAGTGCAGTAGTATCTTGTCATGTTGGCACCTCAGCTTGTATGTTTTATTTGTGCATATTTTTGTATAGGAATATACTCTTTTATATAAAGAGATGCTTATATAAAAATCTTTTTATGTTCTGCTGTTCCATTCTTTAAAGAACTCTCTTAAAAATTGCTTTAGGAATTTGTGCCTCTGCCTCGCCATCTCCTTACCTGTTTTTGTGTTCATCCTGTCTTTCAGCAGAAGAAGTTTCTCATAAAAGTGATTTATTGTTGTGCCTTTATTCTTTAAATACTCCTTTTTTGTCATGTTCTGCCTTGGTTTTTCATTTGGGTCATAGAGTGGCCTTTTCTTAAAACCGCCGTAGCTGAAAGCCCTTGCAATTCCAATAGCACCTATTGCATCTAAACGGTCTGCGTCCTGCACAATAGCTAATTCTGGGAACATAATCTTCTGTTTCTCAGCTGCTCCTTTGAAAGAAATATTGTCTATAACTTTAGTGATCTTTTTAATGGTCTTCTCGTTGAGTTTTCCCTTTAAAAAATTCTCAGCCACCTTACCGCTGAGTTTCTCGTTTCCGCTGAATTTGTAATCCTCAATGTCATGCAGAAGTGCTGACAATTCTACAATTAACCTTGATTCAGGATTGTCAAGGTCCTTGTTTCGCTTCTTCTCTTCGTTGTAAATCTTCTTCGCATTTTTCCAGACCCTGTAAGTGTGCCACCAATCATGTCCAGGTTCAACATTTTTAAAATAGTTTCTGACAAACTCTTTAGTTTCCTCGATGAGCTGGTAATTTGTTCTTTTTGAGTTTTTCATTGTGGTCCTTTGCTCTGAATATCAAAACATTTATAAATCTGTCCTTTGCTCATGGTTCTGAGATGTGGGTAGTGACTTACCCGAATCAAAGTAAAAATGGAAAAGAATGGAGGTCAGAATGAGTTTATACAAATATTTAAGACAGATTTGGAGAAAACCAGATAAAGAAGTTAAAGAGGAGGTTCATTCTTTGAAGCGTGAGCGCCTTCTAAAGTGGAGAAGAGAACCGTCTACAGTGAGGATTGAAAGACCAACAAGATTGGATAGGGCAAGGTCCCTTGGATACAAAGCCAAGCCAGGATTTGTAATTGTAAGGCAGAGAGTTCTTCGAGGAGGACGAAAGAGGGAAAAGATAAGAAATGGAAGAACATCAAAGCACAGGAGTTTAAGAAAGGACTTGAAGATAAGTTATCAAGTCGTCGCTGAGCAGAGAGTTGCAAGGAAGTTTCCGAATCTTGAAGTTTTGAACTCTTACTATGTTATGGAGGATGGCAAATACTATTGGTATGAAGTTATCTTAGTTGATCCGCAAAATCCAAGCATAAAAGCCGATAAGAACATAAATTGGATAACCAAGAAGCAGAACAAGAGGAGAGTTTTTAGAGGACTTACAAGTGCTGGGAAAAAGTCAAGAGGCCTGAACAATAAGGGTAGGGGAGCAGAGAAAATAAGGCCAAGTATGAGGGCTAACAAGAGATTGGCAAAGTAAAATAAATAACTAATTTTTTATTATTCCTTTTAAGTGGTAAAGACAGAAAAGTTTATAAATGACGATTTTTCTTGTTTTCTCATGGACACAAGCAAATATTCTTTAAAATCTCTTGAAGAGAAACTTGGTCTTTACATAAGTGAGATGCTGAATTTTCAGAGAGAAGGTTCGATCTCTACAAAAGCAAAAATAGAACTTTCCAATCAGTTAGAAACTATTCTTGTTGAGACAGTAAATAAAGACCAATTGCAGGTAGTTAAAGAATTATTTCCAAATACCAATAACATTGTTGAAGTTCTTCAGACATACAAGGATACAAGAGAATTCCAGTTGATTTCAGGAGCTCTTGCATATGTTTTTCAATTTAGTAATTATAACTCCAACCTAACTGATAAAGCTGCGGAGCTCCTACTTAATTATAAGAATCAGAATGCAAAGTATGCACTTGCAAGCTCACTTAAAGTTATCTCGTCACTCAATTATAATACAGAAGAAGCTCTTGAAAAAATTATAACCTTGTATAAAACTATTGAATCTCCTAACTTAATTGAAAAATCTGCAAAAATATTTAGAGAGCAAGGCAAACTTGGAGACATTGAATGTGTTGATAAAACCATAAACTTACTATTAGATCACAGTCACACCTCCGCAGAAAAGTATTGTGAGCTTTTGAAATTTATTGGGGCTTTTACCAATTTTAAAGAGGTATCATCAAATCCTAAACTCTTATGCAAGGGATTGGACTTGTTAAGTGCTTATTACTCATCTGACTCCTCTTGTTTCGGAAAAAACATCAAAAAACTTTGAAAATATTTATTAAAAATTCTTCTGTCTTTTCTATTGGTGGTTTTATGACTAACAGAACAAAGCTTACCATAATCTTAATACTTTTAAGTTTGATACTGTTGAAAAGTGGATCAGTATCTGCATTGGATCACCTCATTATATCGCAGGTATTATACAATCCGAACGGTTCTGATACTGACAGGGAGGCAATTGAGATTTATAATCCAACGAATGAGACAATAAACCTCAATGGCTGGCATTTGGCTACATCAAGTTCATCTTCTGATTTAACTCTTCCAAACTCAAGTATAAAACCTCACTCCTACTTTTTGGTTGCTGATTCTGGATGGAGCACACATAAAAACTCTGATTGGCCAGACGCTGATTATGAAGAATCAATAAGCTTAGTTAATACAAATGGAGGTGTGGCTTTGATTAATAAAGACAACAACTCTGTGGATAGCGTCGGTTGGGGTGATGAAAATAAAATATCACCAACGCTTTATGAAGGGACTCCTTCAACAGGAGTTGCAGATGGTGAGGCATTACTTAGAAGGAAAGATAACAGTTCTTTTATTGATACTGACAACAACAGCAATGATTTTTATGCAGGAGAAGTGAATCTTCACAATTCAAATTACACATCAAACAATAAGGAAGGTATAAACATTTATTTTAGAGTTGTCCAACCTGACTTGGAGGTTTTGAATATAACAATTTTGGATGATATAAATGAAACTAACAATTCAATAACTCCAAAACCAAACTCATATAGAAAATTATATGTTAAGGTTGAAGTCAATCTTAACTCAAGTGTGAATATTTCTCTGACAAACCTCTCATATGTTAATCAAGCAAATTTAACAAAAGCGGGCAACTTCTCATATGAATACATGGCTGAATTTGAAGTGCCTTATTACTCACAGCCAGGAATTTATAATGTGAAAGTTGAAGTTCGTAGCGGAAATCAAAGCGTTACTAATTATTCAAGCTTTAAATATGAAAGTTTGCTCTCCATAACAATTGACGCAAACAGTATTGACCTCGGGGATGTAAAAGCAGGTTCAGACTCAATAATATTTGGAGACAGTGACACAGCAACACTGGACAGCCCAACAGTTAAGAATACAGGCAATGTTGTTTTAGATGCAAAAGTTCTACCTGGGACTTACAATGGATTTGAGTATTCAAACATTTATTACAGCTTTGGCTCTGCTCAAGTAACCAACAGCTTGTCTGATGAGAGAAACTTTGATTTAAATCTTGAGCCAGCTGATTCAACAGCGTTTAATATAAAATTGGAAGTTCCGAAGACACAGGCCCTCGGCAGATACTCCTGTTTAATTATGATACAGGGTGTTGACAGTGAATAAACTTCTTCTTATCTTTATTATTCTTCTTATGAATGCTGAGATAGTATTATCATCATCGCTCTCAGTTAGTCCATCAACACTGGATTTCACAAGCCAAAATGAAATTCCTATTAAGGTCCTTAACAGCAACGATTTTGAAATATTTGTCCAAGCGTCTTCAACATATTACCTCATCAATTCAAAACCTGTGCAGACATTCAAAATTCCTGCCAAGTCATTCGCCACGCTGATTGTCTCAAAAGAGATGTGCAAGGATGACTATCTGACAGTTAAAATTGTGAACTCCTCCTTGAAACAGGGGAATATACTCCCTTCGCTTAGAGTAAAAATTCATTGTGAGAATAGGAAAACTGAAGTTCAAACAAAACAAGTGGACCCTTTTACTGGATTAATAATTGTTTTATCTATTGTTGCCCTGAGCTTGTTCGTTAGATTAATGCTGTAACACTTTTAACATAAGGGAATCAACTACTAAAATACTTCCTCATGAACACTCAGATATCTTAGCTCTTTAACTATCTCATACCTCTGTCATTGTTCATTTATCTCAGAAGATGTGTTGCTTTAGATGCCTTCCTCTTCAGGGCGTAATTTTTCTATATCAACTTTGTTTGTAGAACGCTCTGATTATCTCCGCCTTCTTCACATATTTAAATTCTCCCGGCCTTAACTTTCCAAGTTTCAAACCGCCTATGCTTATCCTCTTCAGCTGAGTAACCTTGTAGCCGAGCTTTCTGAATATCCATTTGACAATGTGTTTCTTACCCTCATGAATTTTGATGAGCAACCTTGTTTTAGATTTGTTTATAATTCTAACTTTAGCATCAATTCTTCTTCTGCCGATTATTTCCTCATTCAGCTCCTTAAAAGATTTGAAAGGTTTGTTCAGCTTTACTTCATAAGTTTTGACAACTCCAAATTTTGGATGTGTTATCTTATTTATCAATGAACCATCATTTGTTAAGAGCAGAAGGCCCTCCGCATCTTTGTCAAGCCGGCCGGCATATCCAAACTTGGACTTTGTCTTAACATAGTCAAGAAGGTTCGGCCTCTCAAATTTAGAGGTTGTTGTAACAACTCCCTTCGGCTTGTAAAATTTTATGTAAAACTTTTCTTCTTTACTCTCCATTTTGCTACAATCTCTCTTTTGTTCTTTGTTTTGCAGTTACCTGCTCTTTTATATTCTTTGCTGTTTTCTCACCGAGAATCTTTCTAAGCTCAAACTCACTTATGCGCCTCACATCGCTCAAGGTTTTTATATTATTGTTGAACATCTTTCTTGCCTTGACCCTGCCAATGCCTTTTAATCTCAGCAGGTCAAGGAGCTCCTCTTTAACTCCATATTTCACTCTTAACCTTGTTTTGTTTATTAAATTCAAAAGGTCCTTTCTGCCGTTGAGCTTTGCAAGTTCATGGCACGAATAAAGCAACCAGTCAAGAATTTTTAGTTTAGCCCTCAACTCTCCAGGTTTAACGCTGTACTTTTCCAGGAGGGACTCTTCGTCAAACTCATTTATCCAATCATAAAAAAGCAGGGAAGTTTTGAAACTGTTTAAAAATTCATCATATTCCTCATCATACGGCTTTGGAATGTCGTATAAAATTTCATCTTCAAAGTCAATTAACCTCTCTTCAATTTCATCGTATTCTCTAACTTTCACCCTAAGATAAGGTCTAAGTTCCAAAGTGTTTGTGCAGAGGTTTATTATTGAAAATTCTGTTTTATCCTTCTCAGTTTCCAGACCCTCTAAAATTTTATGAGCTGTTAAGGGGTCTAAGTAAAGCTCTGCGACTCTCCTTCCAAGAGGTGTAGGTTTTATAATTCCACCGTCGTCCATGTCATACGCGATTGTAAATGAATTGCTTTCTGATTTATACTCTATGAACTTCCACTCCTTAAGTTTTGAAAGCATTCCTCCAATCATAAACTTAATTCTGCCAATATCCTTAAATTGGTACGCCCAGAAGGTTTTTGAGAAGAAGTTTACAAGGTCCTCCTCAGTTCTCGAAATGCCGGCAGATATTAAGCTTAAGAGATAAGTTCTGAAAACTGGTTCAACAGCAAGTTTTGAATAAATATCCTCAGGTTCTCCATTTATATATCTTTCAAGTATCTCTTCAGCTTCACGCTCGTCATTAGCTATGCAAATAGCCTCGCCTTCCTTATCATACTCTGGCCTTCCTGCACGGCCAAACATCTGCTGAGCTTCAAGTGTAGGAATCCAAGCGTAGCCTCTGTAACCGTATCGTTTCAAATCTCTTATAATAACTCTAAATGCCGGCAGGTTCAACCCATAAGCTAAGGTCGGCGTGCAACAAATTATTTTTATGTTTCCCTTCTTGAATTCATCCTCGACGATTTCCCTCTGCTTAGCCATAAGTCCGGAATGATGGAAAGCAACGCCTTTCTTAACAACTTTTGCTAAGCGTTTGCACTGCTTTGTCGGTCTTGCAAGAACATTCTCTATTTCTGCACTCACCTCTTCTAAATGCTCATTGCTCTCCTTTATTGATTCCGCAATTATCTCAGCGGTCCTCTCAGCTCTTTGCTTAGTATTTACAAACACCAATGCTTGTTTATCCTTCTTCAAAGTATCCTTCACTAGATGAAGGAACTTGTCGTCAGAATCTTTTGAACTCATCAAATGTAATTTTCACTCTTTATTTAAAAACTTATGCTCTTATTTTCAGCAATTATTTAAGAACACGGGCCCGTTCTGATGTGTAACAAAACCTTTTGGAAAAAGGTTTTATCGAAAAGGCAGGGAAGTGTTAAACTTGTAGAATATTAATATGGGCCTGTGTTGATGTGGGAACTCAACCTTTTTAGGAAAAATGTTGAATCGAAAAAGGAAGAGTTGTTAAAGAAATCTTTTGAAAAAAAGAGTGGGCCTGTGTGGATGTGGGAACTCAACCTTTTTAGGAAAAATGTTGAGTCGAAAAAGGAAGAGTTGTTAAAGAAATCTTTTGAAAAAAAGAGTGGGCCCGCGGGGATTTGAACCCCGGACCACTGGTTGTCTCAGAGCATTCTGAGTTGTTTAGAATGCCGTCGTATAAGACCAGCACTCTAACCAGACTAAGCTACGGGCCCGTGCGCCGGCCGGGATTTGAACCCGGGTCACCACCGTGGCAGGGTAGTATCCTAGCCTCTAGACTACCGGCGCTTCCTTTTTTCGTAGTTCGCATTTATTTATAAATTTAACCTTTGTTGAGATAAGAACACTACACAACTTCTTTGTATTTAATCTTTCTATAACTTATTGGATTATAAACTCCTCTCTCTATTTTTGATCTCCACCTACCTATAATATTTTTAAGCTCCAACTCATTATTGTACCTGCCTAATAATTTGTTCTCTCTCTCTTGTTAGTTCATAAACTACTCTGTTCTTTGAATCTACAATCAACGCTCCAAGAATATGCCTTTCATGCACATTTTCATTTATAACAATCCAATCTTTTAATCTATTCTTCTCTTCCTTTTTAGGAATGAACGCTTTATTCTCATAAGCTCTTGGATTTATAGCGATTATAGCTTTTTCTTCATTTGAGCTTGCAAATCTTATTGCTTTGCTCTTACTTGAACCAGGAGGATCAGAATTTAACCAGATCCCAAATTCTCTATTATTATATAATATATCTTCCATTTTATTAACAATAGAATCTACACATTTCTTAATTACGTTACTCGAATTACTCATTTTATCACACACCCCCCACAAAGTTGAATATTATGATTAAATATATGAGTTAAACTTTTAAAAAGATTTTTTAATTCTATTTTATATTCCACTTTCCATCGCTTTATTTCCCTGATTGGAAAATTTTTAGAAGAATTGAGAAAGATTTAAAAATAAGAATCTGCATCATATAGAAAGATATTTACTCTTAACTTGTTATAAGGATAAGTTAGGGTAATGAATAAAAAACTTCATGCCACCAATTCGAAGGTCTTACAAATAAAAAGATTCAAAACAGGATGTTAAAAGAAGGGTAATGAAATAAAAATGGTTGAAATAAATTTTAGCGAAATTTTAGATAATGGTGCTATAATAGATAATAGACGTAAATATGATGGAAAAATTATTACTTTAATAGATATTCTAAAAAATCTTGCTAAAGGTTCTGAAGGTTTTAAGTGTGCTGTTGGCTATTTCTATATAGAAGGACTTGCGCTTCTTATGAATGAGCTTAGAGACCTTAAGAAAATTAAAAATCATGAATGGGTTAGGATAATTGAAGGTGAAAAATGAAATTAAAAAGTAATATTTTCATATTTGTATTATTTCTTTTAGTATTTATGCCTATTTCTTTTGTATTCGCTCAGTCAACAGCATCTTCAAATCCTCGATGTGATTATAATAAATATGAGATTCAGATTTCTATATTAAATCAAAAAATTCAGAAACTTGAGAAAGAATTGAATTACTATAAAAACCTTTA
>Ga0256842_1000863_pt1 | contig 26238 bp, 27 predicted proteins | sample 4559240metaG_FD_185973 | JGI IMG/M metagenome (GOLD analysis project Ga0256842, IMG submission 185973) | Hydrothermal vent microbial communities from Guaymas Basin, Mexico - 4559-240 | ecosystem: Environmental > Aquatic > Marine > Hydrothermal vents | place: Mexico: Guaymas Basin | collected... | reverse complement strand
ATTAACACAGAAGATAAAAGATTGGAAAATGAAGATACAATTATAAATAATCTTCAAAATATGGAAGAAAATAGTATAAAATTATTTGCACTACTAAATGATATGTTAAAAGAGCATAAACGCTAAAAATTAAACAACTTTTGGATATAATTGCAAAAAATTATATTCAAGAGAGTCTCAATGGTAACAGTTCAAAATCTAACTATGCGTTTTGGAAACAGAGTATTGTTTCAAGACATAAACCTAAAACTTGACCGTCATAAAAGATACGGTCTTATCGGTGCTAATGGTGCTGGAAAAACTACATTTTTAAAAATCTTAAGTGGTCAAATCAACGAATATGAAGGTGAAGTTATCATACCTAAGGGTAATAAAGTTGGTGTTCTAGGTCAAAATCAATTTGCTTTTGAAGACTATACTATTATGGATGCAGTTCTTTATGGCAACAAGAGACTATACGATGCAGTAAAAGAAAAAGAGGAACTTTATGCAACTGGTGATTTTGAAGATGATGCTGTAAATAACCGTTTAGCTGAACTTGAAGTTATCTGTGTTGAAGAAGACCCAACTTATGAGTATGAAGTAAACATAGGTAAAATCCTTGAAAATGTTGGTATCCCTGCATCTGATCATTATAACCTTATGAGTTCACTAGATAGTGCAGATAAATTCAAAGTTTTACTAGCTCAAGTTCTTTTTCCTAAACCTGATGTGTTATTCCTTGATGAACCTACCAATAACCTTGATATACAAACTATCTCTTGGTTGGAAAATGAGCTAAAAAGACATGAGGGTACTATGGTTGTTATCTCTCACGATAGACACTTTTTAAATGCTGTTGTAACACATATACTTGATGTTGATTATCAAAAAATCCGTGAATTTACTGGTAATTATGATGACTGGTATATCGCTGCAAATGTAATGGCAAAACAAGCTGAACTTGACAATGCTAAAAAACAAAAAGAAAAAGAACAATTAGAAGCTTTTGTTAGAAGATTTAGTGCAAATGCGTCAAAAGCAAAACAAGCAACTTCAAGACAAAAACAACTAGATAAACTACAAATTGAAGATATAAAACCATCTTCAAGAAGAGACCCATCTATCGTATTTAAAGCAAAAAGAGTTATGGGTGATGAAGCACTAGAAATTCACAATATATCTCACTCTTACGGAGATAAAAAAGTTTTAAACAACATCACTTTAAAATTTGAACCAGATGAAAAAGTAGCACTTATCGGTGGAAATGGTGTTGGTAAAACAACTCTACTTAAAATCATTATGGAAGAGATGAAACCAACAGAGGGTGAAGTAAAATGGGGAGCTACAATCGAACCTAGTTACTTTCCACAAGATACAGCAGATACTATAAGTGGCGAGGGAACTCTTTATGACTGGCTTCGTGCATTTGACCCTAAAAGAGATATAGCAGAGATTAGAAACTGTTTAGGTCGTATGCTTTTTAATGGTGAACAACAAGAAAAATCTGTTGTATCTATCTCTGGTGGTGAAAAACACCGTATGATGCTTTCTAAACTTATGCTTGAAGGTGGAAACTTTTTAGTTCTTGATGAACCATCAAATCACCTTGACTTAGAAGCTATCGTAGCACTAGGAGAAGCTCTTCATAACTTTAAAGGTAATGTTATCTGTGTATCACACGATAGAGAGTTACTAGATGCTTATGCAACAAGAGTTATTGAAATACAAAAAGATGGAACAGTTATAGATTTTAAAGGAACTTATGAAGAGTTTGCCCAAGCAAAAGAAAAAGGTGAAATTTAATGTCAAAGTATAAAAACTTTATCGGCTTAGGTATAGCTGGTAATTTTGCACTTCATCTTGAACAAGCGGGTGAAGCTGAAGATTTTAAAAACATCATTACAGCTGATGAAGCAGCTCCTAAAGGTATGTTTCCCTCATACCTACCAAAAAAGATAGTTGGAGCAAAAGAGATACTTCACACTTATCCTTTTTCATCTTCAAATATAAAACATCCTCAAAATGGGTTAAATATACAAGCAGAACCAGAAGTTGGACTTATATGTAAGTTTGAATACCATGTTGGAAAACTACATAAAATTATACCTACACATTTTGGGGCATATAATGACTGTTCTATCAGAGTAGCTGGTGCTAAAAAGATAAGTGACAAAAAAAACTGGGGCTTAGACTCAAAAGGTATAAGTGATACTCTTATAGAGATAGATAACTTTGAAGAGTGTGGAAATATCCATAACTATTCTATATGTAGTTTTTTAAAAAGAGATAATCAAGTTTATGACTATGGTGAGAATGTTAAAGTAAGTGGATATAGTTACTTCAACGAGCAACTAACAGACTGGATGACAAACCAAATCAATACTCAAGAGGATTCAGACCCATTAGAACCAATAGGTGAATACCTATTTAAATGTGACAATCCAACAGAAGCTATTATAAGTATAGGTGCTACAAGATATACAGAGTTTGGTGAAACAACATTTTTAAATGTTGGAGATGAGATGATAATTGTAGTTTACAACCATACAAAACTATCTTATGAAGATGTAAAAAAAGATATCATAAACCACTCTTACCACGAAAAAGATATGAGTGTTTTAGTTCAAATAGTAGATTAAAATATGTCAAGAGGTAAAAAACTAGATTTTTTTATAGGTGCAGATATCGAAGATGGTTGGGCAGAAGTTCAATCTCCTCGTAAATCTAAAATCTCAAATGAGATTTTAGAACCTTCAAAACACCAACTTTTTTTCTCAAAAGAGAAAAGAAGAGGTAAAACAGCAACACTTGTTGGTGAATTTAAACTCAAAAAAGATGAAGTAAATTCAATACTAAAAAGTTTAAAAAAACAACTTGGATGTGGCGGAACTTTTAAAGATGGTTTTATGGAATTTCAAGGTGATATAAAGGATAAAATCAGACCTCTGCTTGTTGAAAAAAACTTCAAATTTAAACAAAAACATTAACACTTAATATAATCATAATTATATTAAGTGCTACTTATATTCACATATTTCTACTAAATAAATATAATTTAATATAAAAAACTTTTTTTCTTATAAATCAAGCTTCTTTAAAACTATAAAGTGATAGTATTTAACTGTTAATGGACACCTTAACAAAAAATTAAGTTTTGAGCAAAAGTTAAATTTGCTCAGTTCAAAAATAATAAATAGGAGAAAATATGTCACTTTCAAGAAGAGAATTTCTGAAAAGTTCAGCAGCAGCTAGTGCAGCAGCAGCTATCGGTATGAATGTACCATCAGAGTTAGAAGCTAGTGCTAATGCAGCCGAAGCTGGTTGGAGATGGGATAAGGCAGCTTGTCGTTTCTGTGGTACTGGTTGTGGTATTATGATGGCTACTAAAAATGGTAAAATTGTTGCTGTTAAGGGAGACCCTGCAGCTCCAGTAAATCGTGGTCTTAACTGTATTAAAGGTTATTTTAATGCTAAGATTATGTATGGTGCAGATAGACTTACTCAACCACTTTTAAGAGTTGATGCAAATGGTAACTTTGATAAAAAAGGTAAATTTGCTCCAGTATCTTGGAAAAGAGCTTTTGATGAGATGGAAATTCACATCAGAAAAGCACTTAAAGCTAGTGGTCCTGAGGGTGTAGCAGTATTTGCTTCTGGTCAATATACTGTTATGGAAGGTTATGCAGCTCAAAAGATGATGAAAGGTGGATTCCGTTCAAATGCAATTGATCCTAATGCTCGTCACTGTATGGCATCAGCAGTTGTTGGTTTTTACCAAACATTTGGTATAGATGAGCCATCTGGTTGTTATGATGATATCGAACTTACTGATACTGTTGTATCTTGGGGTTCAAATATGGCAGAGATGCACCCTATACTTTGGTCTCGTGTAACAGATAGAAAACTTTCTGATCCTGATCGTGTAAAAGTTATCAATATGTCAACTTATAGACATAGAACTTCAGATTTAGCTGATATTGAGATTATTTTCTCACCTTCAACTGACCTTGCTATGTGGAACTACATCGCTCGTGAGATAGTATATAACAACCCTGATGCAATCGATTGGGACTTCTTAAAGAAAAATATTATATTTGCAGCATCTCCTGTAAATATGGGTTATGGTATGAGAAGAGCTGGTGAGAAATCACTAACACCTGTTAGACCTGATGGTTCAGCTGGTAAATACTCAGCTAAAGAGATGGAAACAATCAACCATGAAATGGTACATAAAGTTTCAGCTAAAGAAGCACCTGCACTTGAACCATATGGTTATAAAGAGGGTGACGATATGGTTAATAAACCAGCTGGTCTTAAGCACTGGGAAATCTCTTTTGAAGAGTATAAAAAATTCTTAGCTCCTTATACACTTGATTATGTAGCAAAAATCGCAAAAGGTGATCCAGATGAGCCGTTAGAGCAATTCAAAGAAAAACTACAAACTTTAGCAAACCTTTACATAGAAAAAGGTAGAAAAGTTGTATCTTTCTGGACTATGGGTATGAACCAACACACTCGTGGTACTTGGGTAAATACACTTTCTTACAATGTTCACTTTATGCTTAACAAACAAGCACTTCCAGGTTCTGGTGCATTCTCGCTAACTGGTCAACCGTCAGCTTGTGGTACTGCTCGTGAAGTTGGTACTTTCTGTCACCGTCTTCCTGCTGACTTGATGGTTAAAAACCCTAAACACAGAGCTATTACTGAGAAAAAATGGCATATTCCAAATGGAACACTAAACCCTGTTGGTAACCAACACATTATGAAAATCCACCGTGATATTGAAGATGGTGTTGTTAAGTTTGCATGGGTAAATGTTTGTAATGCTTATCAAGATAGTGCATCTGCAAAACACTGGATTAAAGCTGCAAGAACTATGGACAACTTCATTGTAACTTCTGATGGTTACCCTGGTATATCTGCTATGGTTTCTGACTTAGTTTTACCATCTGCTATGATTTATGAAAAATGGGGTGCTTATGGTAATGCTGAGCGTCGTACACAACACTGGAGACAACAAGTTCTTCCTGTAGGTAATGCTATGAGTGATACTTGGCAATGGGTTGAACTTTCAAAAAGATTTACTGTTGAAGATTTATGGGGTCCTTACACTCTTAGAAATGGTGTTAAACTTGCTGATGTTCGTGCTGAAGCTGAGAAGATGGGTTACAGCAAAGATACAACTATGTTTGAGATTCTTTATGCTAATGAAAGAGCAAAATCTTACAAAGTTGATTTAGATAGCTTCCCTCAAAAAGGTTATGACAATACTGAGTGTATTGGTGATAGCCGTAATGTTAAAGGTGAAAATGGAGAAGTATTTAAAGGTTATGGATTTATGATTCATGAGTACCTATTTGAAGAGTATGCTTCATTTGGTCGTGGTCATGGGCATGACTTGGCTCCATTTACAACTTATCATAAAGTTCGTGGACTTAAATGGCCAGTTGTTGATGGTAAAGAGACTTCTTGGAGATTTAATGTTAAGTATGACCCTTATGCAGCTTACCATGCAAAAGAAAATGGTAGAGGTTCAACTCATGCATTTTATGGTCCACTAGCTAAAGCACTAAGTCAAGGTAACCTACTAGGTATCACTGACAAGAAAAAGAAACCATTAACAGACAAAGCAAAAATCTTTGCTCGTCCATATATGGATCCACCAGAAATGCCAGATGAAGAATACGATACTTGGTTATGTACAGGTCGTGTACTTGAGCACTGGCACTCTGGAACTATGACTATGCGTGTACCTGAACTTTTCCGTGCAGTACCTGAAGCATTATGTTATATGAATCCTAAAACTGCTGAAGAAAAAGGTCTAAAACAAGGTGATCTTTGTTGGGTTGAATCTCGTCGTGGTAAAGTAAAAGCTCACGTTGAAACTCGTGGTAGAAATAGACCTCCTCGTGGTTTAGTATTTGTTCCATGGTTTGATGAGAAAGTATTTATAAACAAAGTTTGTCTTGATGCGACTTGTCCTCAGTCAAAACAAACAGATTATAAAAAATGTGCAGTAAAAATTTACAAAGCATAATCTAAAGGGGGTGAACTGTCTTGAGCAGTATTAATCCTCAAAAAGAAGAAAGAAAAATGAAAAAAGAACCTGAAAGTGATAGAAGAAAATTTATCTTAAATATGGCTAGAGGTGTTGGTATAGCTACCCTTAGTGGATTTATATGGAGTGCTTATGTTGATGAAGCTAAAGCTTCTCAACTAACACTTCGCCCACCTGGTGCATTAAAAGAAGAAGATTTCTTAAAAACTTGTATCAAGTGTGGACTTTGTGTTGAGGCTTGTCCTTACGATACACTATTACTTGCTAAACCAGGTGATGACAAACCTCTAGGAACACCTTATTTTATTCCTAGAGATGTCCCTTGTTATATGTGTACAGATATACCTTGTGTACCAGTATGTCCTACTGAAGCACTAGATAAAAATAGTCTTATGACTGATGGTAAACTTGATATAAATATCGCAGATATGGGTGTTGCTGTTATAGATGACCAAAGTTGTATAGCTTTTTGGGGTATTCAGTGTGATGCTTGTTATAGAGCTTGTCCAATTTTAGGTGAAGCTATAACTGTAGAGTATTCTAAAAATGAAAGAACTGGAAAACATGCATTTTTAAAACCTATAGTTCATGCTGATAAATGTACTGGTTGTGGTATGTGTGAACAAGCTTGTGTAACTGAAAAGGCAGCTATTTTTGTTCTTCCTAGAGAAGTAGCTCTTGGTCGTGCAGGTGATTACTACATAAAAGGTTGGGATAAAGATGATGAGAAAAGGCTTAAAAATGCCAAAGAGATTAAAACAACAACTGAGATAAGTAAACGAAAAGCACAAGATAAATTAAATGGCGACTTTTTGGAGGATATGTATTGATGAAAACTCTATGGAATAATTATCGTTATTTGATTCTAAGAAGGATAAGTCAGATATCTATCTTAGTGTTGTATTTTGGAGCTAATGCTTGGGGTTGGAAAATTCTTCAAGGTAACCTTAGTTCATCAAAAATTCTAGGTCTTATACCTATGAGTGACCCTTATGCTGTATTGCAAATGCTTTTTGCTGGTGCTGTTTTAGCAGGTGATTTACTTTTAGGTGTAGCTATTATTGTTGTATTTTATATGCTTATAGGTGGTCGTGCATTTTGTAGCTGGGTTTGCCCTATAAATATGATAACAGATTTAGCCAACTATCTAAGAGAAAAAACTGGTATAAACAAAGTAAAAGGTATAAAACAACCAGCTTCAAGAAACTTAAGATACTGGGTCTTAGGTCTAAGCTTAATTATCTCAACACTTATGGGTGTTGCAGCTTTTGAGTTTATATCACCTATATCTATGGTTCATAGAGGTATTGTATTTGGTTTAGGTTTTGGATGGGCTGCTATGCTTGTCATTTTTCTTTTTGATTTGTTTGTTCTAAAAAATGGATGGTGTGGGCATATCTGTCCTCTTGGTGGATTTTACTCTATCATAGGTAGATTTAGCCTTATAAGAGTTCATCATGATGCTGAAAAATGTACAGGGTGTATGGACTGTAAAGTTGTATGTCCAGAAAATCAAGTGCTTTCTATGATAAATAAAGAAAGTTTACCTGTTTTATCTGGTGAGTGTACAAACTGTGCAAGATGTATAGAAGTATGTAATGATGATGCTTTAGGTTTTAGTATAAAAAACCTTTCAAAAAATAATAAAACGGGAGAGTAATATGAAAACAATTAGTAAGATAACACTAGGTTTAGTAACTGCTTCAATGCTTTTTGTTGGTTGTGGTAACGATGCTACACCTGCAAAAAAAGAGGTAGTAAAACCAACAATCAGTGAAGAATCTTTGGGTCTTAGAAAGGTATCTCTTTTTGAAGAAGATAAAGCTGTAGCTCCAAGAAAAACTGCATATTCTACTGCTTATGCAGGTGGAAGTAAAAAGATAAACAGAGCATTTCAAGATGCTCCACCTATGATTCCTCACGATACAACTGGTATGCTACCAATTAAAATAAATGATAACCAATGTTTAGGTTGTCACTTACCAGATGTAGCTCCAACAGTTGGTGCTACTTCAATCCCACCATCACACTTTACAAACTTCAGACCTGCTTCTGTAGCTGTAAAAGGTGAAAATACATCAAGTGAAAAACTAGCTCATATATCTATTAAAAAAGAGAATAAACTTGTTGGTGCTAGATTTAACTGTTCACAATGTCATGCTCCTCAGTCTGATACTCCATTAGCTGTAAAAAACAACTTTAAACCAGAGTATTTAGATGCAGATGGTGCACATAAGTCAGGTTGGAGAGGTGCTAGAATGCTTGAGGGTTTAAATACTCAAGAAAGTGTAAAATAACCATGGAAAGAAGGGAGCTTTTTAGCTTTCTTTCTTCCCCTATAAAAGGGAAAAAAGAAGATAAAGAGATTATAATCAGACCACCATATTTTGATAATGAAGATGCTTTTGCTAGAGAGTGTTCTAACTGTGATGGATTATGTAGCAGTTCCTGTCAAGAGCAAATTATAATTATACAAGATGATAAAACACCTAAAATTGACTTTTCAAAAAGTGGATGTACCTATTGTGATGATTGTGCTAATGCTTGTGAAAAAGGTGTTTTATCTTTAGAATTTAAAAAAAATATACTTTCTGATATAGTTATAAACCAAACAACTTGTATGAGTTGGAGTGGTGTTATGTGTTTTTCTTGTAAAGACCCTTGTTTAGAAGATGCCATAGAGTTTAAAGCGATGTTTATGCCAACCATAAATCAAGATAAATGTACATCATGTGGTTTTTGCATCAGCAGATGCCCATCTTATGCTATAGATATAAAGGATAAAAATGTTCAACCCTCTTAAAATAATAGCTGTACTTATACTAAGTACAACCCTATTTAGTTCAACTGTTATAAAACCAACTAAAAGTTTTGATGCTGGTGGTTCTGTTGTAGATATGGTTAGATATAAAGATAAACTTTATGTTTCAACAACTGAAAGTATTGTAAGTGTATTTAAACTCGGAAGTTTTAAAAAGCTCAATGTTATAAAACTACCAAAGATAAAAGATTTTATGGGAAATACTATTGAAACAAAGATATACTCTGTTGATGTTTTAGATGATAAAATTCTTATTTTATCTCAAGGTGAGCATGGTTTTAGAAACATAGAGTTACATAATGATGGGAAATTTAATTCTATAATTTCGGTAAAAGATAAACTTTATATTGCAAAAGCAAAGTTTTTAGATAAAGATAACATTATATTTGCTTTATTAGGTAACGATATCATCTCATACAATATAAAAACAAAAAAAAGAAACTGGACTAAACAGGCATCTGGTTCTAAGTTTTCAAATTTTGTTTTAAATGAAGACAAAAGTGAAATTGTTATTTGCGATGAAAGTGGTAATTTGAAGATAATGGATACAAAAACAGGAAAAATAAAAAAAGTTTTAGCAAATCAAAACTTAGATAATGTTTTTCAAGCTGATTATAAAAATGGTATCATCATAACAGCTGGTCAAGATAGAAGAAGTGTTGTTTATAATCTAAAAACAAACTCTTCTTATTATAAAGCTACAAACTTTTTAATTTATAGTGCTGGTTTATCTCCAGATGGTAAAATTGCAGGATTTGCTAATGATGAAGATAATGATGTTACAATTTTCAACACCCAAACAAAGAAAAAGATAGCTGTTTTAGGTGATAATAAGATGACAATTACAAATATCTTATTTTTAAATGAAAAAGAGGTTATCATCTCAAGTGACGATAGAATTATAAATTATTATAAACTAAAATAAAAGGATTAAGATGAATATATCTAGTATAGTAGTTCAAACACTACCAAAGTATGTAGAAGAGGTTGTAGAAAATCTAAAAAATTGTGATGCCTGTGATTATCATCTACACGATGAAAAAGGTCGTATTATCATAACTATAGAGGGTGATGGTGTATCTCAAGAGTTGGAAAAACTAAGAGTTATAGAGGCTATTCCACATGTTATAGCTGCTGATATGCAAATGGCTTATAGTGAAGATGAGTTAGATGAGCATATGGAAGTTATAAATAAGCGTGATGTAGTACCTAAAATACTTCAAGATACAGATAGTGTTGATGTTGATAAAGTTGTTTACAATGGTGACTTGAAAAAAAGAGATGATTTACTAGCATTTACAAAAGAGTTTGATGCAGCAAAAGAGAGAGAAGAATAAAATGTCAGTTATTTTTGAAGCAACTATAAAAATGAATGATAACCTAGAGTGGTTCATAGAAGTAAAAGATACTGTTGATGGTAGAATTGAAAATTGTTCAGATTTGGATGAATTTTCAAAAAAAGTTGAAGAGTTAGGTGAAGATTACGGTGGTCATGTAGATGAAGTTAGATGGGGCAAAGACGATAATGTCCCAGAACAAGTTATAGATGAGTTAAGAGTAAAGATGGCAGAACACAGAGCTGCCATAGAGGAACAAACGGGTAGTAACATCACTCCTGTAGCTGTAAAAAAAGATGAAGCTGAAGACTAGTATATGCCAGTAGCTCAAGCAATAAATACAGATACTTACTTAGAACCTGAAGAGATACAAAAGCATTTAGAAAATGTTGAGTATATCATTATGGCTACACCAGCACCTAGCCATTTTAAAGATACACCTATACATTTTACTATATTTTTAAACACACAAGATGAGTTTCCTCAGGATATAAAAAATGCTATACTCGACAAATTTTGTGATGAAAACTCTATAACAAATCCAACTGAGGTTATGAGTCAACTCATGCCTGTTGGATTTGGAAAAAGTGTTCAAGATACACCGATGCCAATACTTCTAGTAAAACCAGAAGACCAAAAAAGCATCCCTTATGTTGTTATGCATGTTATAGATTTTCTAGGTGATAGCGACAAATTTTATGAAGCTAAACAAGAGGGACTTACAGGATGGAGTTATAGCTACGACAAATAGCTATAATCTATCTAACTCTTTTATGATATCTATAGAAAGGTTTTCAAATCCATCTTCTGTAACTAAGATATCATCCTCTATCCTTATACCTATACCTCTATATTTTTTAGGAATAGATTTATCATCTTTATCAAAATAAAGTGCTGGTTCTATAGTTAAAACCATACCTTTTTGAAGTGCTATCTCTTTATCTTTTTTATCTTTATATGGACAATCATCATGAACATCAAGTCCCATCCAATGCCCTATTCCATGTGGATAATAAACCTTATGCTTTTGTTTTTTGATAAGTTTTTTTGTTTTACCTTTTAGTATCCCTAACTTTACCATACCATCAACTAAAAGTTCTTCACTTTTTTTATGTAAATCACTTCTTAATACATTTGGTTTTACCATAGATATAATCTCTTTTTCAACTTCTAAAACCAAGTTATATATATCTTTTTGAGCCGAAGTAAAATGAGTATTTACAGATATAGTTCTTGTTATATCGCTTGCATAGTACTCAAACTCACAACCAGCATCTATAAGGATTAAATCACCATCTTTTAATTGTTGATTATTTGATATATAATGAAGTGTATTTGCTGAGTTTCCACTTGCAACTATGGATGTATAAGCATCACTATATGCTAAATTTTTCTTAAATACATACTCTAATTCTGCTTGTATCTCTTGTTCATTTTTACCTACTTTATCCATCTTCATAACTCTATGATGAGCCTCTTTTGTTATAGATACTGCTTTTTTTATAAGTTTTATCTCTGCATCTGATTTTATAAGTCTCATAAGAGATATATCTTTGGCAATATTTTTATAACTATATAAATCTTTTGAATACTGCATTAAAGTTTGTATGTTTTTTCCATCTGTTTTAAAATCATAATACAATGTATGAGTATCTTTTAGATACTTTTTTAACTTAATTTCAAACTCATTAACTAAATAAACTTCATCAACTAAAAATCTTTCTTTAGCCTTTTTAACACCTAGTCTTTTACCATTCCATAACTCCTCTTGCTTGTCTTTTTTATATACAAACAATATAGTCTTAACTTTTTTCCCTTTTTTAACAAACATTAAAACAGAATTATCCTCTTTAAAACCTGTCAAATAGTAAAAATGGCTATCTTGTCTAAATGGATACTGTGTATCATTTGACCTTGTTTTATAACTAGCACTAAAGATAACAGCTAATGAATTTTTAGAGAGTTTTTTAGCTAAAGTATCTCTTCTTTGTTTGTATTCATCTTCTAAAATCATCTCTCAACCTTTTTAAACCAATCTATACTCTCATACAATACAGATGCCAAAGCTTCACTAAGAGCCTCTACCCCACCATTTGCATCCAGTGTTTTTACTTTTTGCTTTTTATAAAAACTTTTTGTCTCTAATAATTTGTTAGTTTTTGCATCCAATACACTAAAAGTTATAGCAACTTCAACATAGGAACTATCTAAAGTATCATTAAAATGTTGAATAAACTTTTCTATATATGTCTCTAGTATCAAATCACTCTTAGCTCTTGAGTTTGTAATTTGAACACTTTTAAAAATCCCAGAATCTTTTAAAGCTTTTACTATTTCAGCATTTATCGCATAGTTAGGAGAAGAAGACCACATAGACTTTGAATACTCATATATTTTATTTTTACCTTGCATATAATTCATATTTAATGTTTTTAATTTTGTAGATGAAAAACTACTTAAAACTTTTATACTTTTTTTAGGAATATTACCACCTACAGTTTTATTAACAGAATGAACAGATAAAGTATATTCTGTTATGGGTGGCTTCACTTCAACTATGGAACAACCAATAAAAATAAAACCTACCAATATACCTATAAAGTATTTCATATCTTATTCTCCTGGAGCTTTTTTAATTTTTTCTTGTCTATACAATACATCTGATGGACTCCTGTCATACTTGTCTAAAGTATCTTCTATCTTAATCATCATATTTTGCATTTCAAGCATAGTGTTGTTTATAGTTGGTATGATATTTTCTGATATCTCTTTTATATTAAATTCCCCACCCGCTATAGCTCTTTTAAACTCATCCATAGAATCACTTATACCTAAATAGCTATTTTGTATAGAATCAAATGATGTTGAAATATTGTCTTCCCAACTTACAGAATCATCTAAAAACTTATCTACATTTAGTATTAATGCATCTATTTTTTTAGTGGTAGAGTTTAAATTTTTTGCTGTTGATTGTAAGTTTTTTATAGTTTCATCATCTAGTAATTTATCTAGTTTTTCCATAAAAGAAGCACTATTTTTTAACATCAAAGAGAATTGTTTTTGATTCTCATCGTTTAACAAATGATTTGTTTTTACCAATGTTTCAGTAAGACCATCAGTAACACCACCAAATGATGTTTCTAATTTTATAAATAGTGATGGAGTACTTTTAATAACTGGGTACTTTTCAGAATTTTTTACTGTTAAAGCTTTCGATGAACCCATTTTATTTAAACTCAAGTTTATATAACTAAGACCTGTTATCCCCTGAGAAGTAAGTTTTGCTACTGTATTTTCCTGTATAGGCGTAGTTTTCAAAATATTAACCAAAACATCTATTTGTTCAGAATTTTTTGGATTTATAGAAAGCTTTGTCACTTTTCCAACTTCTATACCTCTATACTTTACAGAAGCATCTATATTTAATCCTAAAACTGATTCATCAAAACGGATAAGGTATTTTTTCATCTGTTGTTCATCTGCAGGTTTTAATAACCAATACGAAAAACCAAGCATTAAAAATATTCCAACAAGAACTAAAAAACCAACTAAAGTATAATTTACCTTATTATTCATAACTTTCTCCAAAAAAAGTTTGTATAAACTTACTATCTATAGATGAAATATTATCCAATGCACCTTCATATACTATCTTTTTTTCATCTATTATCGCTGCTCTATCAACGGTATCATTTATAGACCTTAAATCATGTGATACCATAACTATAGTCAAACCAAGTAACTCTCTAAGCTTTAATATTAAAGCATCGAAATCTCTAGCAGATATTGGGTCAAGTCCACTTGTTGGTTCATCTAAAAAAAGAAGTTTAGGATCCATCGCCAATGCTCTTGCAAGTCCAGCTTTTTTTTTCATACCACCACTTATCTCAGATGGAAAAAGATTTGCATCTGAGAGTTTTAATCCAACTATATCTATCTTAAACTTTACTATCTCATCTATCATCTTTTTAGATAAATCTGTATATTCAAAAAGTGGTAAAGCTATATTTTGAGCGATACTAAGTGATGAAAACAATGCACCAGCTTGAAACAAAACACCCCATTGTTGTCTTAACTTTTGAGCATTTTTATGTGTGATTTTAGTAACATCATAACCTAAAACCTCTAAACTACCAGATTGTATTTCTTGAAGCATAACCATCTCTCTAAGAAGAGTTGTTTTACCACATCCACTAGGACCTAAAAGTCCAAATATCTCACCCTTATTTATACTAAAGTTAAGACCGTTATGAACAATTTTTTCACCAAATACAGTTTTTACACCTTGTGCTTTTATAACTACACTCACTATATCCCCAAGTTTGTAAAAGCTATAGAAAAAACAGCATCACAAATTATTACAGCAAATATAGACTCAACTACACTTTTTGTAGTATTAAAACCTATACTTTGTGTATCATCTTTTACCATTAAACCTCTATATATACCGATAGAAGCTATTAAAAATGCAAAAAATGGACCTTTTATAATTCCTATATAAAAATGTTTTATATCTATCACTTCATTAAATCTACTTAAAAATAACTCTGTTGAGATAGATAAATCTATATTTGAGATTATCATACCACCAAAAATAGCCATCATATCTGATAAAAATATAAGTAAAGGCATAGCTATCATCAAAGCTATAATACGGGGTAAAACTAAAAAAGCAAAAGGGTCAAAACCCATAGTTTTCATAGCATCCAACTCTTGAGTTATTTTCATAGCACCTATTTGTGCTGTGTAAGCTGAACCACTTCTACCTGCAATAACGATAGCTGTTATAAGTGGGGATAACTCTCGAAATATAGATATACCTAACATATCAACTATAAATATATTTGCACCATAAAGTTTTAACTGATAAGCAGACTGATAAGCGACAACCAAACCTATCAAAAAACTTGTTATAGATATGATAACAAAAGCTTTTATAGCACTCTCATTTATCTCAAAAAATATCTCACGAAATCTTATACTTTTAGGAGAAATAATATACTTTAAAAATGCTACAAATACAAGTCCAAAAAATTCTATAAAAGATATAAAATCTTTATATCTTAAAACAAGATTTTTTCCAAAATCACCTAAAAAACTATTCTTTTGTTCCATATAAACATTAGAATAAGTACTGTTTTTAGTTAATTTTAATGTATCTAAAATAATTTTATTATCACAAATAATATTTAGTATTTTAGGCTTAGAGAGAAAATCTTTTTCTAATGAATTTATAAATATAGCACTTGCAGTATCTAAAAACTCTAAATTTGACATATCCAAATTCACAGTTTTTACATTTGTTAATTTAAAATCAGATATCTGTTTTTCATATTTTGAGATTAAATATAGGTCAAACTTTCCATAAAATTTTATGGAAAGTTCAGTATTTTGAAGAGTTATTTCTAAATGAGATTTAACCATTAATTACTAAAAATCTCTTTCTAATAATTTATTTACTTTTAGTATTGTTATAATTCTATCTTCTTGTTTACCAACACCCTCAATCATAGTATCATCACCGATTAATGTATCAGGTGCTGAACCAATATTTTCTCTTTTAATTCTTATAGCCATAGTAAGTCTATCTATGATGAAACCTGCTATATCATCACCATTTTTCATAACGATAAAACGAGTATTTTCATCATGTTTTTGTTCTCTTAGACCAAATTTTAAACGAAGGTCAATTAAAGGTATAACTGAACCCCTCATATTAAATACACCCTTAACATAAGCAGGTACTTGAGGAACTCTAGTCCAAGTAAAAGGCTTTATAATCTCTTGAATAGATAAAATAGGCACAGCATATTCTTCTTCACCGATAATAAATCCAACTAACTGAACTATATCATCACTATGATCATTTAGTTCTTCATCCTGTTGTGCAGCTTGTTTCTCAATAACTTGTTTTAACTTATCACTCATTACTTACTCCCCTGCTTTAAAATTTAAAATTAATATTTCTAGATACAACACTAGATAGATAATCAGCAGAATATGGCTTAGTAATATATTCAACCATACCAGACTCAACTCCACGCATACGATCAGACTTACCTGTTCTTGAAGTAACAGCAATAAGAGGTAAGTTTTTATACTTATTGTATTTTTTAATCTCTGATGCAAGAGTATATCCATCCATACGAGGCATCTCTATATCAATAAGCATTGCATCAAAATTATGAGTACCATCTTTAAGTTTTGTAAGAGCATCTTGACCATCAACAGCTTCAACCAAACTTACACCCAATTCAGACAATGCTTTAGTCATAATCATCCTATCTGTTTTAGAATCATCAACAATCATTATCGTATAATCACTTGGAGAATTTTTCTCTTTTTTAGCTCCTAAACTATCTGAATTCTCTGAAATCATAGATGTAGCTTTTACTTTTCTAGCCATCTCCATAAGTGCAACAACATCAACGATAAGTGTAACACCACCATCACCTCTTATTGTAGCACCAGCGATACCCTCTATACCTTTTAAGTACTCTCCAAGAGATTTAATAACTATCTCCTCTTGACCAACAAGGGTATCAACAAGAAGTCCTAGTTTTTGAGCTCCAACACCAAGAACAACAACATAAACATATTCACCACCCTCCATAATTCGCTCTACTTCAAAAATATCACCAATATGAACCAATGATAAAACATCATCACGAAGTCTCATAACATTTTTACCTTCAACTGTATATATCTCATCTATAGATATTCTTACAGTTTCCATAACTGATGCAAGTGGTATAGCATAAGTCTCCTCTTGAACACCAACTAAAAGTGCTTGAATAATAGCAAGAGTAAGAGGAATTTTTAGTTTTATAGTAGTTCCAACACCAACTTCACTCTCAATATCTATAATACCATTTAGTTTTTCGATATTTGTTTTTACAACATCCATACCAACACCACGACCACTAACATTTGTTACAGCAGCAGCAGTTGAAAAACCAGGCTTAAAGATAAGTGCAAAAGCATCCTTATCACTCATAGTATCAGCTTCTTTTTCTGTGATAAGACCTTTTTCTATACATCTATCTTTTAGCATATTTGCATCAAGACCTTTACCATCATCATCTATCTGAATAACGATTTGGTTACCTTCATTATAAGCTTTTAAAGATATAGTACCCATTTCTGGTTTACCAGCAGCAATCCTAACATCAGGCACTTCAATACCATGGTCACAAGAGTTTCTAATAATGTGAACAAGAGGATCACCGATCTCTTCAACAATAGATTTATCAAGTTCTGTTTCCTCTCCAGAGATTTGTAAATCAATCTTTTTGTTAAGTTCACGAGACAAATCTCTAATCATTCTAGGAAATTTGTTAAAAACCTTACCAACTGGTAACATTCTTGTTTTCATAACAGCGATTTGTAAGTCAGTTGTAACAAGAGAAACGATAGACACTACTTGATTTAACTCTTCTAAAAACTCTTCACCCTCATATCTATCTTCCATATCATCATTTATCTTGATAAGTCTGTTTTTAGCAAGAACTAATTCTCCGATAAGGTTCATAAGGTGATCAAGTCTTTTTACATCAACACGGATAGTCTGTTCAGGTGCAACTTGTTTTTTTGCAGGGGCTGCTGCTTTTGCTCCCCCTGCTGATTTAGCTGAAGCAGTTGCTTTTTTAGGTGTAGGAGTTGTTTTGGCAACAGGTGCTGGAGTTGATTCTTTTTTAGGCTCTGCTTTTGGTGCTTCATCTGGTGATGGTGGTGGAGCTGGAACATCTTCACCTGCTGCAATTCTTGCTTCCCTTTTAGCTTTATCTTCTGCTTGTCTTTGAGCTAAAAGTTTAGCTATCTCTTTTTCAACTTCATCATCACTCATATTTTCATAATCTGGTTCATCATCAGATTCACTAGAAGATTCAGGCTCTTCTTTTACTGGCTCTGGTTCTGGTTCTGGCTCTTTTACAGCTGGAGTTTCAACCTCTGTACCACTACCACCATTATCAATAGCATCAAGTCTTGCTACACAACCAGATACATCTATACCAGCATCAGAACTTGTATCACGAATAGTTTCCAATAGCTCTTTCATCAAATCTATAGATTCTAAAATAACATCCATAATCTCAGGTGTGATAACTAATTCACCATGACGAGCTTTATTTAAAATATTTTCCATATGGTGTGTCAAGTGAGTTAAAACATCCATATTTAAGAATGATGAAGCACCCTTAATTGTGTGAGCAACTCTAAATATACCATTTAAAAGCTCTAAATCCTCAGGATTTGATTCTAATTCAACTAAATCTTCATCTAACTTTTCAACGAGTTCAAAAGACTCAACTAAAAAGTCCTGCAATATCTCTTCAAATTCATCCATATTTATACTCCTATCTTAGTTTGTATGAGCACGAACAACACGTGCTACTTCATCGTAAAATTCACCACCTTGGAATTTAACTAAATAACCTTCTCCACCAGCTTCAATCCCTCTTGATTCACTAAAGTGATCACTTATAGATGAGTTAAAAACAATTGGAATATCTTTAAATCTTATATCATCTTTAGCATTTGCAGCAAAATGAAAGCCATCCATTTTAGGCATCTCAACATCAGAAATAATTATTTTTAAATGCTTAGATATATCTTCACCGTATCTACTGTAAAGTTCATCTAACTTATCCAATCCCTCTTGACCATCACCCGCTTCAATAACTTCAAAGCCCATTTTTTTAAGTGCTTCTTTTACTATCTTTCTTGCAGTTGAACTATCGTCAAGAACAAGTGCGATACCACTAAATTCATCTTTAATATGCTCTCCATCATCATTAATATCTGGTTCATAAAGACCTAAGTCCATAACAACACTCTCAAGATCAAGGATAAGCAATACACTATCACCCTCTATCTTAGTAACACCAGTTATCTTACTACTATCCATACCTGGTGCTGAACTAGCAAATGTTGATGGTTCTATATCACTCCATGAAATTCTTCTAATTCTCTTAGTATCATGAACTATAAAACCTATAAGAACATTATTAAATTCTGTAATAATCACTTTAGCATTTAAAGCAGCCTCTTCAGGTTCTTCAACACCCATCCATTTTGCTAAATTTACAACAGGGATTACAACATCACGAAGGTCAAATATACCCTCTATAAATTCTGGTGTACCTGGAAGTTCTGTAAGTACAGGAATTTTAATGATTTCACGAACTTTAGAAACATTGACACCATATATACCTTCATATATACGATCCCCCTCTTTTTTTAAAATTCTAAAATCAACAAGTTCCATTTCATTTGAACCAACTTTTAGTCCATCATCATGATGTGCCATTAACATCTCCTTTGAGATAAATCTCTTCCATTAACTCTAAATCTTCAGATGATTTTACACTAAAATATCTTTGATTGCAAGCAAAAGAAGGTAAGTTTATATATAAAAATTCATCAAACTTAATATTTTTATTCTGATGAAAATGTCCTTCTATAAAATAATCACACCTATATCTACCAACTATTCGTTTAGATATATGCTCTTTAAAGCCACTAAACTTAAAACAATCATCTTTTTTATTTAGATATATATTTAACTCTTTTATAATTTTATTGTCTAAAAGATTATTTATAATATTTAAACAGTAAAGTACTGTTTTATCCCTAATAATAGCAGTATAAAGCTTATAAGAAAAAGAAGAATGAATATCCCCATGAGCTATAAAAACTTTTTTAGAGTTATAGTTACACTCTAATGGTTGCTTTGAAATAGATATAATCTTAATCTTTGGAAAAATATTTGTAAGATTAAAATCATGATTTCCCTCTAAGTATATTATATCAATATCATTAGAAATATCATTTAGTAAATCTACCATATCTTTGTTTGTATCCTGTGTAGAATCTACACCACCAAACAAAGCATCAAATATATCTCCAAAAAGTATAAGTTGAGTTGGATTTAGTTTTTTAGACTTTATATCTTGTAAAAAATCAAACAGTTCTAATCTAAAATCTGAATAGTGTGCATCTCCTATAAGAAATGCACCACTTTTGATACTAAGGGACATAAGCTATATTTGGTATCCCTGCATCTTCACTAAGAGACATCATAAGATTTGCATTTACAATAGCTTGTGAAGATGCTCCTCTCATAAGATTGTCAATAGCTGAAGATATAAAAAGCATATTGCCTTTTTGTTTAACATAAATATCACAAAAGTTAGTTCCAGCTACATTTTTCATATCTACTGGTTTTTTACTAACTCTTACATATATATCATTTTTATAATAATCACTCAACACTTCATAAGCATCAAAATCAGCACTAACTTGTATATATATAGAAGATATCATACCTCTAGTCAAAGGTATAAGATGGGGAACAAAGTTTACCTCATCAAAATCAACTCCTAACTTTTGAGCTATCTCAGGTGCATGTCTATGCATCAATGGATTGTAAGCGAAAAGATTATCATTTACATTTACAAAGTGTGTTACATCACTCAACTTTTTACCTGCACCACTTGCACCTGTCTTTGCATCTATGATGATAGGTGTATTTGCAACTCTTTTATTCATAAAAGGTAATAGACCTAATATAGCAGAGGTTGGAAAACATCCAGGATTTGCTACAAGAGAAGCTTCTTTTAGTTGTTCACGATTTAACTCTGGTAATCCATAAACAACATTATTTAAGTTATCTATATCTGTATGTGTTGTATAAAACTCTTCATATATATCCAATGGTAATCTATAATCAGCAGATAGATCAACAATTTTTACACCAAACTCCATAAGTGGTTTTACAAATGCCATAGCTGTTTTATGTGGAAGTGCTAAAAATACAAGTTCACACTCATCTGCTATATCTTTAGCATCTGCTTTTTTAACCTCTTTTTCATAAACACCTAACAAAGATGGATGCAACTCACTTGTAGTTGTTTCCCCCTCAGAGTTAGCTATATAAGTTAGCTCAAAATTTGGATGGTTTATAAGAATTTTTAAAAGTTCTAAGCCTGTATATCCACTAGCTCCAACTATACCTACTTTTATACTTTTCATAACTTATTTACACTCAAACACAATATCTTGGTATTTTACTTCTTCTATCTCGAACTCTTTTTCTCCACCTGGTAATCTCATCTTACACTCATCACCCTCCTCTTTTCCAAGAAGTTGTTTAGCTAAAGGTGAATGAAAAGAGATAAGACCTATATCTGGATTTGATTCACAACCACCAACTATAGTATAAGTAACCTCTTCGTCAGTATCCAAATCAGTTAAAACAACAGTTGAACCAAAACTAACTTTTGAGTGTTCAAGCTCAGTTGGGTCAACGATCTTTGAACAAGCTATAAGCTCTTGAAGTTCAGTCAAACGGTTATCTATGTTTTTTTGCATCTCTTTTGCTGCATGGTATTCTGCATTTTCTTTTAAGTCACCATGTTCTAATGCTTCTTCTATATCTTTTACAGTTTGAGGTCTTTTAACCTCTTTTAGTTCTTTTACTTCTGCTTGTAGTTTTTCATAACCAAACAGTGTCATTGGTTCTATTCTTTGCATTATATTTCCTTTTTATTATTTTAATTATTTGGCAGTTATAAACTGGTCATTTAGTTTTGATATAGTTAGTTTAGAATGTTTTACCAAATCATCTAACACTTTTAAATTCTTTTTATTCCAGCTTTTTAACTTATGTAAAAATAAAGGTTTTAACCATTTTGTACTTATCTTTATAGCACGAACTAGACCCTCATCATCACTATAGTTTTTCATAACTTTTTTAGCCATAATCTTTCTTAGTACAAAGTGTATATAAACTAAAACAGAAGCTACTAAAAGTCCAACTCCACCCATAACAACTATATCTGATGGTATAAGGTTATAAGTAAACTGTGCATATCCCAATGAAGCAAGAGTTATAACTAAAACAACTATATCAGATACTATAACCTTTTTACTCCAACTATCAAGTGCTTCACGAAGTTTAGGAAACTTTTTATTTTTATACTCTTTTGCTATATCACTTAACATAGAAGCAATTCTGTAAGATCTCTCTATACTTACCTCATCAATACGGTTTAAAATCTTTTCTAAGTGCGCATCTTTTTTCTGTTTTAATCTTTGATGTATAGCTTCATCTGCAAAAACATCAGCTGATTCTTCATTATAGATAGTATAAAAACTACCAGTTATAAGACCCTTTTGAGCCAATGAGCGTTGCCATGAACTTATAACATCCTCAAGATTATCCTCTTTTGCTGTTGTATCTATCTGATTTAATATATACAAAACTTTATCTGCATCAGTATGTTTCATAGTTGTATTTACAAGATGCTCAAGTGTATCTCTCATAGCACCAGGTTCTGGATGTCTTGCATCAAAAAAGATTAAAACTAAATCAGATATATCTATGATATGTTTTGTCATCCTAAGGATAGTATCTCTTTGAGAATCAGCATCAAAACCCGGAGAATCTATAAGAACTTTACCACGAGTTGTATCAGAATTTACAGTTTTTAACTGCATATACATATTTATCCTGTCACCCTCGCCCAACTCTATCTTATCTACCTCATCACTGATACCATAAAATGGAAACCTAGGGTCTGCATTTAGTGCTATACCAGGTAGAGTTGTTACTTTTTCATTGTGTCCATAGCAAACAGCTGTAAATTTATCATCAACTGCCTGATTTCCACTATCTTGAACTTTTGCACCTATATAGTTGTTTATAAAAGTTGATTTACCAGCTGAAAATGTCCCTAACATAGAGATTATAGGCCACCAAGAGATATTTCCTGTATAACTATCATCCTCTTGTAAAAAACCTGTTTTATAACCTATATCATCAAGAGTTTCGTATTTTTGAAGAATATCCAAAAGTATAGGACTCTCTTGTGCTAAATGTTTTTTCAAACTTTCATATCTGTCTTTTGTCGTCATCACTAACCTTCTTTTTGTAAAGTAGATAGATTAAATTTTATAACCTCATCTTTACATATTATTGTAATTATACATTCACTTTTATTAATCTCTCTTGCATCTTTAATATCTCTTAACAAAACTATCTTATCTTGAGTAACTTCATCATAAGCATACAAAACACCATCTTCTACGATAAACTCTCGTCCACCACCACAGCCATCACCTACGATACCCATACAAGAGATTTTAGAACCATCCATCATCTAAACAATCCTCTTTTGCTTCTTCTTTAATCTTTTGTAATTTATCTTTATCTAAAGATTTTAACTCTTCAAAACTATACTCTTTGAACAAACCACCATCTATACATCTACATAAAGTAACATTATCCTCTTTTTCACAAGATTTTAAAACTTCCTCTTTTTGAGTTTCACTCCATTTAAAGTAACTTATATACATAGGATAAAGTGTCCATATAGCAAAACCTATAGTTAAAACTATATTTACCAAGTATTCTTTTTTCTTACTTTGTAAATACTGTTTTGCATCATAAACGATAAATATTAAAAAAAATACCTCTAATGTTATAGTAAACCAATCTTCATCCATAAAATCAAACATCTATTTCCTTTTAAAATTTCAAAATTATACCTTAACTAAGAGAAAAAACTAATATAATTTTTGCTATCATTTGGAATAAAAACTAAGATTGGTACAGGTATGGCAGAAGAAGAGAATTTAGAAGAAGAGATAGTTATAATAGAAGATGATGAACTACCAAAGCTAGAAGATAAAGAGTCTAATTCAAATGAATCTAATGATGAAGATGAAGATGAAGAAAAGAAAAAACAAAAAAAATTAATTTTAATCTCTGGTATTGTTATAATTGTAGTTTTAGTCATTGCTATAGTAACGGTTGTTCTTATAAAAAATTCAGAAAATGATACCAAACCAATACCTATGGATGCAATCGAAGAAAAACTTGATAAAAAAACATTACCAAAAATCCAACCAAGTAAACTTGAAAATCTAATTGCAAAAGCAAATTATCTATATTCAACGGGTTCAAAACAAAAAGCATTAAAACTATACGAAAGAATTGCTATGTATAGTGAAGCTATATCGCTTTATAATCTAGGTGTATCACAATTAAAAAACAAACAATATGAAACAGCACTAAATACATTTTCCAAAGCCATACAAAATGATGAAAAAAGATGTGTAAGTGCTATAAATGCAGCTGTTTGTGCTTTATATATTGGTGATAAAGAAAGCTTTAGATACAACATAGATTTAGCTTATGCTTATCTACCTCAAGAGATAGACTCACCTCTTTACTCTTACTACTATACTCTTATAAACTATTATAACAAAGACTATTATGAAGCTTTAAGTGCTTTAAAAAATCCAACAAGTGACTACTATAATGAACAGCAAAAACACTTAAATGCAAAAATAAATGCTCTTTATGATAATAACTATGCCGCAATAGAGAGTATGGAAAAGAACCTAAACACAAAAGATTACTTTAGTATAGCTCTATTATATGCAAGAATTGGAGATATTACACTTGCTATATCAAATCTTGAAAATGCTATTTCACACAATATAGAACCACTAAAAGCACAATTAGCTCTAGGTTTATTAAAACTAAAAGCTGGGCGAATACAATCAGGTGCAGATGATATAAACAAAGTAACTCTTAAATATGAAGATGAAGTTTATAAACCATACCCAATAAAAGTATCTCTTAAAAAATCTCTTTTTGATCCTGTATCAGCACAAGAATTATATAGAGGTAAGATACAAAACTCAAGATCGATAAACTATCAAAAACTATTTTACTTCTCACCATATAAAGTATTTAATGCAAACAAAAATATAAGCTACATAAGAAAAGGTACTGCAAATGTTTACATAGATAATATAGCCTCAGCACAAGATTATCTGAAAAAAAGTGCTTCCTCTTCAAAAGTAAATAAAGGGATTGCTAAAGCTATAAACAAAGCCTTAAAATTTAGAATAAGAGAAGCAAACAAAGAACTCCTAAAGTTAGTAAAAATATATCCAAAACACTCCATATTACAATATAATCTAGCCCTTACTTATGCCCAAATGGGAAATATGATAGAAGCCAATAAACATTTTTTATACTCATACCATCTTGATGCAAAAAATTATCTATCTGGAATATATGCTGTTATGACTAGTCAACTTATAAATAAAGACTACACAAAATTAAAAGCTATTTTAAAAGACAACTTATCATTAGAAGATGAAAGTGAAGAACTTGATTTTTATCACACACTTTTAAGACTAAGTTCTGATAATATTTTATCTGCTATACAATGGTTAAACAATACATATAAACCAAGACCAATATATCTAGCTATGAGTACTATTTTATCAATAGAACTAAATAAATTTGATTATGCTAAAAAAGCTTCTAAAGAACTAGTCTCATTACTTCCAAATGATATACTTCCACATTTAATGTATATAGACGCACATTTTGATAACTATGACAAAGCTACTTATGCAAAAAAAGTTATAAGCTACCTTAAAAAACAAAAATTTCATTTTAATGATTTTTATTATGGAGCTTATGTAACTAGATATCTTTATATACAAGAAAACCTTATAACTGGTCAACTTTACTTTCTATCCCAACAACTAAAAGATGTCCTTCAAAGCAGTACAGGAAATAGAGAAGATATCATAAATGCTCTTGCTCTAACATCTCTATATGATGGCTCAGCTGAAGAAGCATATACACTATATAATCAACTTATAGATGATTTAAAAGTAAGAGATGCATATACTCTTTTTATGGGTGCAGTAGCTTCTATATCTGCTAAACATCCTGCCAATGCTATAGCTTTATTAGAATTATCAAAAATGAAGAATCCAGATTTTTACGAGAGTAGATATGCTTTAGGTTTATTATATCTTGAAGTGGAAAAAAATAAAAATGCAGTTATAGAGTTTTCAAAAATCCATAAAAATGGCTTTAAATCTGAATACTTTAACTTTGATATAAACTTGGGAAAATTGTTATTTGAAAAGGAACATAACTCTAAGAACTAAGATTAGAGTAAGATTTTATATCTTACTCTTTAGTCTCATCTGACATTTTA
>Ga0256842_1000862_pt1 | contig 26243 bp, 33 predicted proteins | sample 4559240metaG_FD_185973 | JGI IMG/M metagenome (GOLD analysis project Ga0256842, IMG submission 185973) | Hydrothermal vent microbial communities from Guaymas Basin, Mexico - 4559-240 | ecosystem: Environmental > Aquatic > Marine > Hydrothermal vents | place: Mexico: Guaymas Basin | collected... | reverse complement strand
AGCAAGCTATTGATGTACCAAGCGTTCCTAGCCGCCGGCATGCCTCTGCTAGCAGCGTTCGTAGTCATAGTCTCGGCGATCTCGGTCCTAGGCTACGCAAGGATCGTGTACAGCTTGGTTGTGCAGAAGCGAGAGCTACCCACGGAGCTCCGAGAGCATCCCGTACCCAGCTTCGTACTGCTAACGATGTCGCTGGCATGCATAGCGATCTTCGTGGCGTGCTGCTGCGGCGGTATCGATGCTCTTAAGAAAGTAACCGAATCGCTTCTCGACGTAGGGAGCTACGTAGAGTCGTACTTCGCTCTCTTCGCAGAGATGAGTAAACACATCGGGTGGTCTGCATGGGGCTAACCATCGTAGTTCCAACCCATCTCCTCGTAGCGATAGTAACGGGGTTCGCGATGATGGTTGCGTTGATAGTGTTGCTAGCTACGTGGAGGGGTAGAGTTGGTGAGAAGGGTAGCGAGATGTATATCGGTGGAGAGAGCGAAGAGATCCTACGCGTGAAGATTCCTAGCGTAGCATCGCTGTACTGGGCGCTGGTGAAGAAGAGCCTTAGACCACTCTACGAAGCACTCGTCGAGAAAGTTCACTGCGGAATCCTCAACGTGTGGACCGCCTACATGTCCACGCTTCTCTTCGTACTCATGATCCTCGCATCGATCGCGATCGTATACGTAGGCTACGCGTGGTGGTGGCCATGACACCGGTGCAGGTAGGTCTCCTAGCGTTCGCATCCATAGTGTTTCCAGGACTGATCTTCCTAACAGCGCTAGGACTCTTCAGCGAATGGTTCCTCAGGAAACTCGTTGCTAGGATGCAGAACAGGATGGGTCCTACCTACGTTGGGCCAGCGGGACTACTCCAACCGCTGTTCGATACGATCAAGCTGCTGTTCGTTAAGGAGGAGAAGGGGTATCGATACGGTAGAAGACTCGTTGCTAGGCTAGGGCTAGCGATCGCTATGGGTGGTATAGCGGCTTCGGTACTCATGCTACCCATATCCCCGGCGAGGTTGGCGGGTCCCTACGACGTGGTGGTCTTCGCCTACGTATCCACGGTGCTACCGCTCTTCGCAACAGTGATCGCTTTGCTATCCTACCCCAACCCCTTCACGGTCGTGGGGACCTCTAGACTGCTAACGATGGCGACCTTCATCGAACCTACGTGGATCGTAGCGCTCCTCGTACCCACAACGATAGCAACGCTCAGAGGCTCACCCGTACCCTACTCCGTGTTCTACGCATCGATCGTATCCCACCAGCTCTGGCTCGAACCAAAGAGCTTCGTAGCGATGCTGCTATCCCTAGCAGCGGCAACGATGGCTCTCCACGCCAAGGCTATGCTCAAGCCATTCGATATCCCGGAAGCCGAGCAGGAACTGATAGCTGGTCACATAACGGAGTACTCCGGACCGTTGCTAGCGCTATACAACCTACTACACGACGTTGAGCTAGCCTTCGGAGCCCTAGTCATAACCTATCTATTCCTAGGAGGTCCCTACCCATACGGACACACGAACCCGATCGGGATATGCGTACTGATCGTCAAGTACGTAGCGCTACTATTCGTACTAACCCTAGTACGAGCGAGCTGTCCACGACTGAGAATAGATCAGGCGGTAAGGTTCCTAGCATTCGTAGCTCTACCCATAGCAATCGTAGCGCTAGCCTTATCCCTCGCAGCCTAACGATGGTTTGGGGATGAAGAGACTGGGCTTCCGAGAACGTATCGATGAGGAGTGGGTCACGGGACCGACCCACTACAAGCATCGTGTACGTAATCGATGAGAGCTCTTAGAGCTCCAACGATCTCTGCAAGCTGGAGCCTAAGATCTCTGAATGATTCGAGTTCTTTTTCGAATGTTAAACACATTACTGCAACACTCCTTCTCTCGATCACGGATACGAGAAGCGTAGCATCGCTACGCATCCTAGGCACTCCACGATAGCTCTTCACAACGATGTTCTCGAGATTGTGTTCATCTCTTTTCTCGAAAGCAATGCATAGCTTCTCCAAAGCTTTGAGAATCCTGGAAAGCTCGTCCTCGTTCTCCATAGCTATTATCGTCGATATGGACACCTTCCTAGGAACGAGTTTTGCATACCTATCGATCCAGCTCGAAACAATGTTCATCGTCTCTACGATCCGAGTCGCACAGTGTATCAAGGGTTCATCTCTGCAATCCTTAGAAAAGATCGCTACGCCTAGAAACCTCTTTAGATGTATGTCGACATCAACATCGTTGAGCTTGAAGGAGATCAGGTGCGGAGACCTAGGGATTCCGCTGATCCTCGTATCGATAACTTGGTCCTGGATCCTACCAATAATTGCAAGCATGAGATCCTCGACATCTCCCTGCATCTCTTCGAGGTAGGTACGTAGCTTCATAGCGTAGCTTTCTACCCGCAAACCTAGACCCGGTAGAGGTAAGCGTTGGAGGGTATCTGGGTGTTGCTTAGATGGAGTACATACCTATCGATGGAGGTAAGAAGTTCGTTGCACTCGTGAACGACGTCATGAAGATCGTTGATCGTAGCGGTACGCGTATCTACCTATGGATCGATACCATCGCGGTCGACGTAACGAACGAAGTTCGTGGATCGATGCTCGAGCTAGGTAGTGCTAGGTTCGATCTATCCAGCATCTTCGACGATAAGCCGTGGCTCTACGCCTACACCATCGATAGCGTTGAGAACTACGTTGCGTGGCTGAAGAACTTCGTCGACAACGCGTTGAAGGGATCCAAAGTCTTGGCAGCGTTCAGCGGTGGCAAGGATAGTACGACGGTGTTGCTCGTTCTTCGAGAGCTCGCTAAGTACATCGATTTCGAGTTCTATGCTCTCTACGTACACATGCCCTACATAGAGCCTTTGGAGAACCCTAGGTTCGCTAAGGAGGTCGCCGATAGGTTGGGGATCGAGCTCGTTGTTGTCGAACCCCCTAGGAAGGAGGTATTGAAGGAGTTGATGTGCTCGGGTCTCCCTAGGAGAGGTGCTAGGCTCTGCACGTACATCAAGGTCGTTCCCATGAGGTTCTACACCAAGTCTAGACTCGTGAACTACGTAGCTTACGGCGATAGGGTTTGGGAAGCAGGGAAGAGGTTCCAGAGATTGTTCTGTAGAACGCTCTACGCAAAGATCTTTGCATCGAAGAGAATGGGGTTCACACCGATAGCACCGCTAACGCTGCTAGACGTAGTGAAGGCGTGTCGTGACCACGGTTTGGTGCACCCCATGTATCTCAGAGGCGTGCAGAGAGTTGCATGTAGCTACTGTCCCTACAAACCAGTGTACGAATTCTACGTCGTTGAGAAGAAGCTCGAGGATCCCGGCATCGTCGAGGACGCGATGAAGAGTGGGTGGAAGAGGTACTACCGAGATCGAGGAATTCCATGGGAAGACTACGAACGGTTCCACCTATGGAGATTCAGCCCAACGCTAGCCAAAGCACTTCTCGAAGCTAAGTACATGGTGGAGAAACTGGCCAAGGATCGGGATACCATCGATGCGAAGAACTTCGTAAGATCGTTGGCGAGCCTATGGATCGAGAACATCGATGCGCCTAGGATCGATATCGAGAACATTGTCAGAGCATTGAAGAGGTTGTGCGAAGAACGTCGGAGTGGGGAGGCCTTACATCATCCATCAGGCTGGGACTAATCTCCTCATCCACAGGAAGAGATTCTTGCGAGAGCTATAAACCTTCGCACGAAGGTTTCGTAGCCTCTCAGAGTAACTCTGATCAGGCATCGATAACCTTCTTGCCGGGCTCTCATCATCGAGGCTACTACGAGAAGCGTTACGTAGCTATATAGAGCTTCGATCGAGGAAGGAACGAAAAATGTGATGAGTGTAAGGGTGCGAGGAGGTGAAAGCAATGAGCAGGATCGTGAGGTGAGGATCGTGAAGAGCGAGGCTACAATTTCTAGGCGTTAGATCTCCTCGTTCTCTTCTTCGAATAGCTCCTCTTCTAAGCTCTCTCCTTCGAATTCCTCGAATTCACTCGTTCCACGCTTATCGAGTCCGTAGAGCTTGATCGCTTCGCCAAGCGGTAGACCACTCTTCCTCAGCTTCGATGCTAGGTTGCCCCACCTCTCCCTGAACTTCGATGGTACGAGTGGTCGTACACGCTTAGCGGTGTTTCTAGGCACGTAGTTCTGCTCCATTCCTGGTAGTCCGAAGGTTCCGTCGGGTAGCTCGATGAGCTGATCTCTCTCGATGAGCTTTATCAGCACCTTCCTAAGCCTATCCTCGCCAGCGATCCCGCTGAAGATCTGCCTAAGCTCGCGCCAGCTCAGCGGTCTTCCCGCTTCCTTGATGGCGTCGATGACTAGCTGCTCGAGTTCCTCCTCCGTTGGAGCTTTATATACCTCCACCTCCTCGTCCTCGTAAAGCTTCTTAATCCTCATCGCTCACCCCCCGAAACGCTTTTCTCCCTATACCCGGAGAGTATTTAGGGGTAGGGTTTATAAGTCTTGATGAGACGCATCGCTCTTCTAATCATATGCGGCTATAAGTGTATTGATCGGGATCTCGATGGAGTCCGTGACATTCGTTGTACAGGGTAGGGATCCCGAGGCCCTGGTTCAATGCCTTAGAATCGTAGGCAAGGCTCGCAGACACATCTCTAGGTACGCGAGGATAAACCTTCTATTCGATTTAACTAGCTCGGAGTGCGGGATCGTGGTCGAGGAAGAAGGTTTCGTGGATTGTTTCGACGAGGACTACGCGATAGATCGACTCATAGAGCTGACAGCGAGCGTGATCGCTAAGAGGAAACTCGTTGGGATAGCTATGGCTGCCGGTGTAGAGGTGTAGAGTTTTCGAAGAACGTCGTTAAGGGCTTTCATCTCTGTTGGTGCTAGATCTCGACATCAGCTAGGCTTTTAAAACCTTAGCATCGTTATGCGCCTGAGTGAGTCGTGTATGAGCGTGGTATCGAGAATCGATGAAAGAGAGCTAGCTATCGAGCTCCTACACAGCGTGAAGAAGTTCTTCAAGTTTAGGGAACTCGAGAGCTTGCTAGGAATCTCGACGCCGATGATATGGAGGTACATACATGGAGAGGTCAAGCCCAGCGTTGACCGCGCTCGCGAAATAATATCCAAGCTCTTGAGCCGCGAAGTGTTGGAGATGATAAAGTCTCGCGTTCTTCAAGTCAAGGAGGGTGGCATCGTCAACGTGTACCCCTTAGCCTACTCCGTCGAGATCCTTACCATAGCATCGATAGACGCGCTGCTATGGGCATCGAAGTTCTCCCCCACGTGCGTCATGACTACGGAGGTCGATGGAATCCCGCTGGCTACGCTCATAGCCAAGCGATTCGGTATAAAGATGGTCGTAGCCAAGCGTAGACGCGAGCTTGGATACAGCAACTTCTACGAAACGACCTACATGTCGTACGATCCACCCGAGCTACGATCGCTCTACGTACCCAAGGATCTCCTAGACGAAGAGGATAGGGCTCTCATAGTCGACGACTTGGTGAGGAGCGGTAGAACAACACTTGCATTGGTAGAGATCGCCCGCAAGGCTAAGGCAGAGATAGTAGGGCTCTACGCATTGCTGAGCGTCGGCGATCGATGGAAGCAGGCGATCGAAGGTGTCGTACCTAGCTACCGAACGCTCTTCGAAGTCTAGAACCTTTCTACTCTTACACAGAATACCTTACGAGCTATGCAAAGACGTTTCGGATCTCGTCGAGAACCTCGGTATCCCAACCATTGTGTGCGGCGTTGGTCAGTGCTACGAAGTTCTAGACAAGAACGTTCTCGGGATAAACCTTCTCGAGGACGATACGTACGTAGTCAAGAAGCTCAAGGAAATCGATGGGTACCTACCCGGCAACGTTGTAGAACGTGGAGAGATGTGTTTCGCTGGTCTGGATCCCCTCAATTGGTTGCAGAACGTTTCTCGCATCGAGAAGCTCCTCGAAGAGATGGATCTGAGATGCAGAACCTTTGTACTGGTTTCCCAGTACCCACCTCGTGGATCTAGATGTAGCGAAGTTTCGTTGTTTGGACGAAAGCTGTTCATGGGTGTAGAGATAGATGATCTACTTCAACGCGCTTCCAAACGTTTCGAGAACGTTGTTGTGGTCTCCATCAACGAGCTCGTACCTACGTGCATCGATCGCTATAGGGATTGCATCGTGGTCAACATCCGTAGGGAGGGAGCTACGTTGGTAGAGGTGCGTAGCGATGGGGTTGAGCTTCGAGACCTTGCGTAGAGAGCTGAGCAACGTTGTTCGTGGTAGGGTAGCGTTGGTGCTCTGCAACGCTACGTGTCTAGACGAGGAGACGAAGGTCTTGCTAAACGAAGCGAGTATCGAGGAGGTTCGCAGCGTTCTTGAGAAGCATAGAGAATGCTTGGAGAGGTTCTATCGCGAGCTTCTGAAGGTAGTCGACGAATCGTCTATCGAATGCGTGGTGACTACGTGTATCAATGGTGTTGCTAGAGAGGTTAGGAAGAACGTCGTGGAGCTCTACGGATCTGTATCCAAGGGTCTCTACCAAGTAGTTCCTAAGAGGATCGCTGACGAGGTGTACAAGTGCTTCTCGATCGTAGATACGCTACTCTTGCTAGGACTCGATGCTCTGCTTAGCGTGGTGAGCGACTACGTACCGGTAGCGCTATCGATGGGCAAGAACGTTGTTGTGGTGTCGAAGCTCGGGAACCCGTTCGAGGATCTGAACGTTACGGTGCTACGTTTCGACGTAGCTGAGCTTCGACGAGCTTTGTGTAGATCCATCGAGTAGCTTGTACACATCGCCGCCCCACACATCTTTGAGAGTCGTGATACGGTACCTCGTACCGTTGCATTCGAGCTCTAGGCATGCTTCGATGGGAGGCTCTACATCGCCTATGTCCAGTACCGCGAGACCTCTACGTACCTCGGCTTCCGCTATGATACCGACTCTACGCAGGATAGCACGGCAACCATCTCTGAGACCCGATACGTACACGAAGTTGCTCGAATGCGTGTAGACGTACTTCTCGTCTAGGATCTCGATCACGCCGTCTCCGCGAAGCCACGAAACTCTTACGTAGGGAGGTTCATCGCTATCAGTATCAGCGTCGTACTCGATCTCGAGACGGTAGTAAGCAGTTTCATTCAGTGGAACGGGTCTCGTAACGAGTACGTCTCCGATCCTTCTAATGCCTAGCTCTTTCCCACCGATCCTTACGCGAACACTGCCCATAGCATCGATAACGAGTGCGTAGGTCGAGGAGAACGGTGGCTTGACGAAACCTATCCATCTAACGGATAGACCCTTCTCGGCTTCGGGTACGTGTAGCTCGATCCTAGGCTCTATACGTGTAGCAACGATCTTCGAATCCATGTAGTAGTACGCTCGAAAACCCGGTACACGACCCGATACAAGTCTAACCAAACTCATTTAAACACCTCCACGGAGAGCCTCCGCCATGAACAGCATATAAAGGGTCAGACCCATCAACGATGCGAAGCTACGCTTATACACCAGCCAAGATCTATCGAAAGTATCGCGGGTAGACACCTTGTCTAAGAGTCACGACATAACCGAGCTCCTCTACACCGAGCTACGACCCAAGGAATGCATACGAGCACGGGTCAAACTCATAGGTAGAGCCGCCATCATAGAGACCGAGCACGGAGCCAAAGCACTGGTAAACATAAAGAACCTGTGCCTCTACGCGAAGAGACTTAACCTATGTCTAGAGAACTACGAGTGCCCCGAAACGTTGGCGACCTAGCTCTAGCGAACTAGGATTGGTGCATCCAGAACCTCGAGCAAGAGAACCTAGGTTGATTGAAGGAGCTCGCGAAGCACGTGCATGTATGCCGGGGCTTGCCATGCGTAGTACCTACCGATTCCAAGATCTTTGCTCGGTGGAGGCGTGTATCCTAGGCAAGGCCTTACGACGGGGATCACGAGGTTCGTCTCGAGAAGAGTTTTCGCAATCGTTGGGTACTTCGTAAGCTTATCAACGTTCTCGACTACCTCAGCAAGCTCTTCACGATACTCGTACACGAAATCGAGAAGCGTTGCCGCGATCCTAGTCCTAACCTCTTCAAGGAGCTCATCTATTCTCCATCTCCTCTTCGCGAGCTCTATGGCTAGCCTAGGATTCCCACCCAGAAGCTCGTAGATACGTTCACGTAGATGGGTAGGAGCTTTGAGAACGTTGAGGAGAGATTCGAAGCTCTCTGGATCGAGGTTCCATACCATCGTTAGCGAAACATAGTTATGCCTAGCAAGAACCTTGATCGAAGCGCCTTCGCTACTCGTAGCAACGATGAAAACCGAGCTTGCACCCATGCTCTCGAGTTCTTCGACGAGATCTAGAAGCTTCTTAGCGTAGCTCTCAACGATGTCTGGCCCCAGAGGCTTAGCAACATCGTCGATAGCTATCACCACGTGCTTACCCCTAGCCCTACGCTCTGCGAGGATCCTCGCCACGCGGTACACGGCGAGAGCTTTGCCGACGGGTTGAACCAGCGATGAAACGATGTCTGCGACGATATCTAGAACGTCTCGAGATACGTAGATGGCACGCTTAGGATCAACAACTTCCTGTGCATCGATGTATATAGCTAGACAATCATCTCTATCCACGATCCTTGACACGAGTTCGCGAAGCAATCTAGTCTTTCCACAGCCCTCTGGTCCATAGATGAATAGAACTGGGTAGAAACCTTCCTCAACCCACTTCATCAACTTCCTAAGCTCTTCAACGCGGTCGACGAACGGTATCGATCCGTTCACATTCCTCAGACCAGAGCTAGGCAAATGCTGGAAACCTATAATGCATTGCTCCGAATCGCTGAGCATTAATCTTTGTAGAACGTATGAACGGCATTCGAATCGGGGAAGGTTCGAAAAATGGTTTGGTTTAGGTGGATAGCTCTCGGTAGAGCTTAGCTACGCGAATCGCTTCCACTACGTTGGGTACGGCGATCACGATGAATACGATCCGGGTAACGAGATCTATGTCTGCCAACAGTGCGTAGGTGATGGCTGGGGTAGCTACGAAGCTCGTTATCGCTATTCCTAACCGCGAGACCTTCCCTAACCAGCTTCTCTAGCATTCGCTGAGCTTTTCCAGGGCTCGAGTACTTCATCAATCGCTGGAACTCCCTAACCGTAACTGGTTTGCCGTGCTTCACGAGCTTGATGTACGCACTAACCATCTCTAGATCTACGATCGGCATAGCTACTTCCCAGCCACGATCATTCTCACAGCTATGGCTACAGCTACCGCGAGACCTAGTGCTAGCAACGCCATGTATGCATTCAAGTATCCTCGATGTTTGCTAACCGAAGCTGATGAGGATGATTCATGTACAGTGCTTATCGTGGTCCTAGTATTCGTCGATTTCTCAATGCTTGAGAGTGGAGACACTAATGGTAGTGCATCTAGCTTAGCCAACATCTTTTCGGCATCCTCAACAGGAAGCGTTTCTACTGTTTTGATTAGGCACCCGTTGAATTCTGTAAATACTTCGCCATAGCGATACCATCCATTTCGTTTCGAAGAATACACGAGTCTATCGTTCCACCCAGCGTAACCTATATGAATTGAATCCAGTATCTCCTCTACAGTCTTCGCATCAATCACAATAGCCCTAGACTTGTTGAGCGTTATCAACACTTGTCGAAGAACGTTCTTCAGAACCTCTTCGCTATGCACAGCCTTACAACTAACGGGTACTTGATAGACATGCAAGGTAAACGATACTTCGATACGTTCGCCAACTAATTGACTCAACATTTCTTCAAGTAACCTGGTAAGTTCTTTGGAAACGCTGGTGTTGTGTACAACGACCCATATCATCGTATCGCCATAGCTGTAATCATTCGTTGTAGTCGTGAGAACTATGATCTGTACCTCTACATCAACGCCATTAATGTTCCTAAGCCCTCTAACTATGCAGTCAGTAACATTGACTTTCGTAGTCGAGGGTCTTCGACATAGATACTTAAGTATCTGAAAGTCGTATTTTCGAAGAACCTCGTAAGCGCGTTTGATACTAATGGTTTTGTTCAACTCTACGGTGAAGGATTCATAACCCTCTTTCTTCTCTCTGCATACGAATTTGTCCTGTATTCTAATAGCCAGATACGTTTTGCTTCTTTCCTCACAACTAAGTCTCTGGAACTCTATCTGTACATACACCCAGTCGCCTCCGCCTAGATTCCACCTCGCTATCCATGCCTGGCGAACGAATCCTTCAAAATCTTCGCTAACTTCTCTAAATCCTAAATTCCTTAGCGTGTTTTCTAGAGCATTCCTATCCACGGATACGCTAGGCTTATTGAGTACGACCTCGATAGCGTAATCGTTGAAACTAATCCATTCCTCATCTTCGATCATCGCTAGCAGGTGCACGTAACTCAACGCAATCGCTACGATTATTAAGCTCGCTAGAGCTTCAACCCTAACCCATCTACCCATCGAGCTCACCCCGAATCACCCCGGAAAGAAGCTTAGGGAAGCGGGTTGGATAGTACTCACGTTCGGAACGAGGATTGTCACGAGTGCGTGACAGACCTAAAAAGAGTTGAGGTTGGAAGAGTCAACGTTCTCGTACCCACCATCGATGATTGTGTAGATGCTGTACGTCAAGTAGTTTGAACGTTCCTCTAATCATGGACTCAGAGCAGTTTAGCTCCGTAAACCGAGTACTACGGAGGAGGCGACATCCATGAAACTTAGCGAGGCTTTCCGTAGGAAGAAGATTGGTAAGATGAGGCTCGTTAAGGTGTACATCGTTGGGCGTCAGAGTGAAGCTAAGGATATGCACGGAGAGTAGATGCATTGAAACGTCTGCTCTAGTGAACAGCGGTTTCGAGAGTCTCGAGCCGGAGATAGTTATCCCGATAGCTCTAGCCGATGCTCTAGGAATAGAGGTTTCGAACAGTATCGCAACGTACGAAGTCGCTGGCGGTGGAAGCGTTGCTGCTTTTCGAGCTAGGGAACAGTTAAGGGTAGGACTCGTTCTAGACGATAGACCTTGTCCCCAGATCCCAGCCGTAGCATCCATCATGCCGGGCGAGCACGAAGTTATCGTAAGCGATAGGCTTGCACACGATCTAGGGATAGTGATAATCGATCCCTTCGAAGGATTGTGGTGCTTAAGGGATGAGATCGGTAGGAAGGTAAGGCATAGCGTTCCTCCACAACACTGGAGATAACCCGATCCATAGACAGCGGTTCTTGAACGATCGATGTGCGGAATCTCGCTCGAAGGGCTCAATCGAGGTACCGATCCACGGATTAAGTACGTGCGGTGACAAACCTCTATACCACCAAGAGCTCGGTACCTCCGTAAGGGGGAAGGGATCCGCAATGGTTGTACAGAGCGAGCTGAGGAATGATGTGGTTTGAGTTCTGATAACGACTTCGACGATCACGTTGGTGGCTACGGCATTCAACAGATAGCTACCATAGAATCCGTAGCGCTCCTCCATCATAGTTCTTGCACTAGCGAACGTCGTAGGCATCGGATAGATTGTAAGTACGTAGGCGAGGCAAGGTGCTGTAGCATATCGAGGAGCTGGAAACCTTAAGATAGAGTAAAGCTGCTTAACCAGGTTTGTAGAGCGAGTCTTTCTCAACGATTAGAAGCGTTCTCAGCGAAGAGAGCGTTCATTGCTTCAATCTTAGTTCAGCATCTTCGTATGTCGAGCGATGTGGTGTAAGGGTTCAGCTAAGGAGCGTTGCTGAGTCGATGTAGTTCGAGGATCGTTCTCCTAGAGCTGACCTCTACGTGCTTTCTCGTGTGCTTTACCGAGTTCTCGAGTTGCTAAGGCAGCGAGTAGATTGAGCTCGCCAGCTAGAACGGTTGCTGCCACGATTTCAGCGAACTTCTTAGCGTTGGTACCCGGTGGATCGCCCGAGCCGTAGACACCCATGATCTTCAGCGCTTCGGATTGCGTAGGTAGCCAAGTTCCGCCTCCTACCGTACCTACCTCTAGGCTTGGTAGGGTTACGGAGATGTAGAGATCTCCGTCCACGACCTCGGTCCAGGTCCACGCAATGCTGCTCTCAACTACTTGAGCAACGTCCTGCCCCGTAGCTATGAATATCGCTGCGATGATGTTCGCTACGTGTGCGTTGCACGGGAACGAGAGTGCGTGTATCGATCCAGCCCAGTTCTTCCTAAGGTTAACCTCGTGGATTAGCTCGGGTGTCGTGTGTAGAACGCGTTCGACGATGTCTCGCTTGACTACGGCTTCGGCGATCACAGTCTTGCCACGACCAAGCAGCGCATTGATTCCGGCAGGTTTCTTATCGGTACACATGTTGCCGCTAACAGCGATCAGCCTAGCCTTGGGGAACTCTTTCTCGATGAATTCGCACGCTTTCTCCGTAGCTATGGTAGCCATGTTCATACCCATCGCATCGCCCGTGGTGTAGACGAAGCGTAGCCACACCATGTTGCCCATGACGAAGGGCTGGATCTCGATCAGCTTACCGTGTCTCGTAGTGGATTCAGCAACCTTCTTGATATCCTCGAAGCGGTTCCTAACCCACTCCACGAACTCCACGGCGTCGACGACGCTGGGAAGCTTGAAGAGCGGTGCACGAGTCATTCCATCCCTAACAATCTTCGTCCTAACACCACCGCTCTCCGTAACAGCCTTGACACCGCGATTCACGCCCGCTACCAACGCACCCTCCGTCGTTGCCATGGGTACGAAGAACTCTCCACGTGCGTAGTCTCCCAACACCTTGAGGGGTCCTACGACGGCTAGAGGGATCTGCGTAGCCCCGATAGCGTTCTCGATGTTCCTACCCTCAACCTCTTCGAAGTCGATGATCGTCGACCCTATGGCGCTGAGCGATACGCCGAGCATCCTCTCCAACGCTTTCCTCCTAACCAGCACCGCAACGTTCTTGCTGTCAACGATCTTCGAAACCTTGTGGAGCGAGATCTTGCCCGAAATCACTTCCTCGACGAGCTTCTCTATATCGATGCTCATAGACGGTAAGCCCTCACCAACCCCCTGAACTTTGCGTAGGTTGCGTAGTCTATGTACACCTTATCGTTGAGCTGCTGCTCGACGGTTGGTGCAAGGTTCTTCACCTCCTCGACTCTATCCGTAACGATGATGCTGAACGCATCACTACCAGCACCGCTACCGAAGGATACGGCGAGGATCCTCTGACCCGGTTTCGCTATCTCTAACAGTTTGCAGAGACCTATCAACATCGAACCGTTGTAGGTGTTGCCTATCCACGGAGTTACGATCCCGGGTAGAACCTTCTCTTTGGGGAACCCAAGCATTTGACCAACCTTCAGCGGGAACTTGCCGTTGGGTTGGTGAAACACTGCGTAATCGAAATCGCTCGGTCTCAACCCTAGCTCCTCCATCAATAGCTTGGCTGCGGAGACTATGTGGTGGAAGTACGCTGGCTCACCCGTGAACCCTTCTCCGTGTCTAGGGTACGGCATTCCTTCCCTCCTCCAGAAGTCGGGGGTATCCGTCGAGTACGTAACGCTACCCTCGAAGATCGCAGCAGCGCGATCCTTCGGACCAACGATGAGGGCTGCACCACCGCTACTAGCCGTAAACTCGAGTACGTCTCCTGGACTAGCCTGAGCCGTATCGGCACCTATCGCAAGCACGTACCTAGCCTGACCGCTCTCTACAAGCGATATGCCTATCCTCACGGCCTCGGTACCAGCACGACAAGCGAATTCCAGATCAGCGACCTGGTGCCGAGGGTGTATGCCTAGGGCTTCCGCTATGATCGTGGCGCACGGCTTGACGGCGTAGGGCTTGCTTTCGGTACCTACGTACACGGCGTCGATCTCGCTAGGATCTATCCCAGCTCTCGTCAAGGCGTAGCGAGCGGCTTGGTACCCGATGGTAACGGTATCCTCGTCGACGCTAGCCACAGCCTTCTCCTCGATCCAGATACTCTTCGTAGCTTCGGGTGAGAACCCCCATAGCCTAGCTATGTCTATCGCCTTCACGCGGTACCTAGGGATGTAGGTACCCCAACCAACGATTCCCGCGTTGTTGTGACGCAAGCTCTACGCACCGAGGGCTCCTAGCCGTGGTCTAGATATATACGTGTTTCGACAGCTGGCTAACGATTCCTTAGACAGCTGTGGTAAACGTAAGCGTAGCGATACACCAGATCCCCGAGCTCGGCGAGCTCTAGAGCTTCGACGAGGTCCCGTCCATAGGCAACGATTCCGTGGAGCTGGAGCACGACTATCCTACATCCACGCGATGCGTAGCTAGCCACGGTCTGCGCAAGCTCAATGCTACCGGGTTCGAGGGGTGGTGCTACGCATATCGAATCCCTATCGAGACCGAGTGCGTGGAGCTCCATCGTTACGATGGGCTCGACGAGATGTGCGAGAATCGGTGCGTAGAGACCGTGGATATGTACAACCGCTCGCGCATCGGGTACCCTTCTATAGATCTCGAGATGCATACGGATCTCCGAGCTCGGTCTAGGACCCTCGACGTGGTTCCCATGGATATCCACTACAGAGAGGTGCTCGGGTCTCAGCACGAACTTGGGGAAGCGGGAAGGAGTTACGATGATCCTCTCATCGCTTAGCCTAACGCTGATGTTTCCCGCCAAAGGGGTTATCAACCCCTTGACGTAGAGCATCCTCATGGCTTCGCACACGAGGTTACGTATCCACGCCTCGTCCATGCCTAGATCCCTCGACCAACGCTTCCCTACACAGCCTTACAATACTTATTAGTTAGCGGTGAAGCGTGGGTAGGCGGAGCGAAGAGCTTAGGTGCTGTCCATGCCCCCTTTACTCGTTGTTCAGAACCTTAGAGTGTACTACTACTCGTTGCGAGGAATCGTGAAGGCTGTGGACGGCGTATCTATAGAAGTCGATCGCGGAGAAACACTTGCTCTAGCAGGGGAATCGGGATGCGGAAAATCGACCCTGGGATTCGCACTTCTCAGACTCGTACCACCGCCGGGACGCATCGTTGGTGGTAGGATTCTGTTCGATGGAACCGACCTCGTAACGCTACCCGAAGACGTTCTTAGGAGGGAGTACCGCTGGAAGAGGATCTCGATGATCTTCCAGGGAGCGATGAATGCGCTCAACCCCGTTAGAACCATCGGTGACCAGATCGCGGAAGCGATCATGATACACGAGAAGAACGTTACGAAGAGGGAAGCTCTCGAACGCGCAGCCGAGCTCCTCAAGATGGTTGGGATCGATCCGAAGAGAGTCAAGAGCTATCCACACGAGCTTAGCGGTGGTATGAAGCAGCGCGTCGTCATAGCCATGGCTCTCGCGCTGAACCCCGATCTCGTGATAGCTGACGAGCCTACCACAGCGCTGGACGTAGTTGTACAGGCACAGATCATGAACCTCCTCAAGACGTTGAAGAAGGAGCGCAACATGGCCATGATAATGATCTCCCACGACCTCGCACTCCTAGCAGAGATCGCGGACAAGATCGCGGTGATGTACGCTGGAAAGATAGTGGAGTACGGACCCTCCGACGTCGTCTACGAGAACCCGATGCATCCATACACACAGCTACTCCTAAGAAGCATTCCAAGGCTTAGAGGACCCAAGGAACTGGTATGGATCCCAGGGCAGCCACCAGATCTAAGAACACCGCCACCGGGCTGTAGATTCCATCCACGATGCCCCTTCGCAATGGATGTATGTAGAAGAGAGGAGCCCCCGATGATCGAGATCGAGCCTAATAGGTACGTAGCTTGTTGGATGTATGCGAAGAGGTGAGACCATGGCGAAGAAGCTACTTATCAACACGGAGCTCATAGAGAGTAAGCTCAATGAACTGAACGTAGGTCCCGAACACATCCTCATCGCTATAGACCTCAAGAAGTACTTCCCGTTGAGGAGAACCCTTACCGAGATATTCACGGGTAGGAGAAGGTACGTGAGAGCCGTCGACGGTGTAAGCTTTGCGATAAAGGAAGGCGAGATCTTCTGCGTAGCTGGCGAAAGCGGATGTGGAAAGACTACGCTCGGAAGGACGATACTGGGTCTCGAAGAAGCTACTGGAGGCATGCTGCTCTACAGACCTAGGAAAGAAATCGCTGAAGAACTCGAAGCTATGGGCTTCAGCCCCGTGTACAAAGACTACTTCCTACTGAACTACCTCAACACCAACAAGTCAGCCTTCAAACTACTTCGAAGAGAGCTACAGATAATCTTCCAAGACCCGTTCGGATCCCTCAATCCGAGGATGACCATAGCCGAAATCCTTGCAGAACCATTGATTGTGCACGGGATCGGCACCTACGAGGAGAGGATGGAGAAGGTTAGGAAGGCTCTGATCGATGTTAAGCTAACGCCTCCCGAAGACTTCATGTTTAGGTATCCACACCAGCTCTCCGGAGGCCAGAGACAGCGTGTAGTCATTGCACGTGCACTGATGCTCAACCCGAGGTTCATCGTGGCAGACGAGCCCGTGTCGATGCTCGATGTATCGATACGTGCCGAGATACTGAAGCTGATGCTCGAACTCAAGGAGAGCTACGGACTTACCTACCTCTTCATTACTCACGACCTCGCGCTCGCGAGATACATCTGCGATAGGATCGCAGTGATGTACCTAGGAAAGATCGTGGAGATGGGACCAGCAGAGGAAGTGATCAACAACCCGATGCATCCGTATACACGAGCTCTACGAGCAGCGATACCGGAGCCCGATCCAAGCAATAGATTCAAGCTAAGAGAAGTTCCGATCAAGGGCGAGGTACCTAGCGCAATCAACATTCCGCCGGGCTGTAGGTTCCACCCAAGGTGTGTCTACTTCATGGAGGGTCTCTGCGACAAGAAGGAACCCCCATTGGTGAAGGTAGGACCCGATCGCTACGTAGCATGCTGGCTATACGCTAAGAAGGAGGGAGTCGAGGTAGAGAGCGAAGAACGTAAGTAGCGTTATCGATGTGATGAGAGCGCTCTGCTCTGAAAAGTGATGAAGACTACCGGCGCTGAGGTAAACTCCTTTTGGAACCTCTACACCTCGTTCTCGTAGAATCCGCTCTCGAACTCGTTCCTCCAGAGATCGTTCACCACGAAGTTGTTAAGAAGCATGCTAAGCGTAGAGGTAAGAAACCGTGGGAGATAATCCTAGATAAATCCGTGCACTACTACGCAATGCTCAAGCTACCCAACCATCATAAGCGTGGTAGACCCGACATCGTACACCTCTCTCTACTCAATGCTCTATGTAGTCCTCTCAACAAGCTAGGCTTACTTAGAGTCTACGTGCATACGATAGACAACCGCATCATATTCATAGACCCCAGCGTACGTCTACCGAGACACTACTACAGATTCGTTGGATTGATGGAGCAGTTGCTAGTCGAGGGAAAAGTTCCTCCGAACAGCGATAAGCCTTTGATGACGTGTCGAAGAATGTTCCTACACGAGTTCGTGGATGAGATGAAGTTCGGCTACATATACCTACTCCACGAAGGTGGAAGATACGTTTCTCCGAGGGATCTGGGTAAGGAGATCGTTGAGCGAATAGAACGTGGTGAGAAGGTAGCGGTTTTCGTAGGAGCTTTTCCTCACGGAGATTTCTTCGAGGATACGAAGCGGTTGGCGAACGAAGCGGTATCGATCTACCCAGAACCTCTCGATGCATGGATCGTGGTATCCAGAATCATTGAGGGGGTAGAGCATGCGTTGAACATCTACGAGAAGCTACGATTGCGAGAACCTAGCTCTGCATAGCGATCTCAACGAACATTCGTAGCATCGTTTCTCTCGACAGAAGATCTTGGCGTGTACGTAGGCAACGGTTTGGAACCATCCACTCATCCTACCTAGGTACCTACGCAAACCTTTCAACAAGCACGATTCGTGTGGACAGCTATCGCAATCTAGGTACTTCAAGCAGATCTGCTTCGTAGGAACTTCGTTTCCAAGAACGTTCTCTAGACCCAGCATCCGTACGAAGGTCTGGAGGTTTCGATCTATAGGTGCGTAGCTCGTATCGAGCTTTACGAAGAGTAGGTACGCATCGGCAGTCTTCGGACCTAGGAACTTCATCTCCATGATTGCTCTGCGAACCGTGAGCGAACCGCTTTGGAGAAGCTTGTCTCGGATAGCTAGGTAGTTTCGAAGAACTTCGCGAAGCTGATGAATCTGGTAACTCCTTCCAACGATCTTCGAAACCTCGTCGCTACCCATCTCTAGGAATCTACCGATACCTATCTCGAGGATCCTACGCATCCACCGAACAACGTTGGTATGGTAGTCGGTGTTCCGAGAAAGTACTATGGATGCGAAGAGCTCGACATCGTCGCGTGGAGAGGTTGCGATACCCATCCACCCATACGCATCGAGAAGCTTCTCGACGACGTCGCGGAGCGCTTCATCGACTTCGTTCAGGTGTTTCCAGGGATCGAACCACGTACCTACGACGAGCTTAGCGTACTCGATGCATTTCGGATCGCTGTGCAGAGCAACCAGTCCAGAGTCCTCCAACCTTACCTCGAGACCACGGCAGTAGCCGTAGATCTTGCGAACGTGCTCGGCACTCACTTCGAGGAGTGGAAGGGCGAAGGATGGGTAGAGCACGAGAACGAGATCCAAGATCTCACCACGTTTACGAGAAGGGGATCTGTAACAGCATTGCGATCCCTACCCCTACCATGACTACGCTAGCCACGATCTTCACGATCTTCATCGATACCGCTCGACGAATCCTCGTAACGAGGAACACCATCAATGCGTTGGCAACTACGTACCCAATCAACGCGATGGGTAGGACGAGGAACGGGTTGCTCGCCGTAGTAGCTAGGCTGAAGACCGTGAACTGAGTCTTGTCACCCATCTCTGCAAGCACCAGCGAAGCTAAGTACGTAGCCATCTCGCATCCCTTCACCTCCTCGGACCTACTCATCGCTATCCATACGCCGAGTACCACGAATAGCACAGCGCTCACGAACTGCAGAATCCTTGGGTCGAGAACGATGCGTAGGCATGCTGCGAGGGCTACGGATAACGAGTTCGCTATTATGAATGCGAGCGCCGAGTACGTAAGCACCTTGGCGACGCTACGGCTACGCAATGCTATCGCTGCAGTCGAAAGCATAGTTTTGTCTCCTAGCTCGGCTAGGAACGTTAGCCCCACGATCTTGACCACGTCTAGCAACTCCGTACACCTAGCTACATCGATGAGTAGCTAGGTACCTAGCTATCCATAGCCCTAGACATCGATGCTACTAGCGATACCAGCTTATACCTCTAACCGCGCATAAACAGTGTGTCGATACGATGGCGAAGAGCGCTGACTCTTCGAAACGTCGAGTTCTCTCGATTGCGCTCGCCGTGGTAGGGTTAGCAACGTTCCTAGCGATAGCGAGGTTCATCCTGGGAGCAGATCTCGGTCGAGTGGTAGAGGTTCTGAAGAACATTGCCGTGCTTCCCTTCGCCATCGCGATCCTGGTAAGGCTATCCACGCCCCTACTCCACGTAATGGGGATGTATTTCGCAACGCTATGCATAGGTAGAGCGTTAAGGTTTCGAGATATGTTCGTGGGGATCACGGCAGCGCTTGCGATGGAGTACGTAGCACCCGTAGGAGGAGTGACTGAGGTCTACAAAGTTTTCTACCTTACACGGAGAGGATTGACGCTCAACGAGGCATCGCTATCCGTGTTCCTGCACCGCGTCGCTCTATCCCTATCGATAGCCACAGTGTTCGGCATTGCATGTATTGTTAGCTACGTACCGAGCTACGTTGCTACGATTCTGTGGATAGCGATAGCGGCTCTCGCCTTCGGCAACGTCGTTGGCTTAACCTTCTTCTGCTATCGAAAGACCTCGAGCTTCGTTTCGAGGATAGCTAGCTGGATCGTCGCTAAGATGAAGATCGAAGCAGTTCTCAACCCGATGAATCTATCTCGTTTCGAGAAACCGAGGTTTAGATCGAAGTACCTACTCCTCCTTGCGGCATCGACTCTGCTGGAGCGGTTCACGGTTGCGTTCAGCGGATACATGCTTGCACGTTCTCTCGGCATCAGTATAGATATCCTCGAAGCCGTGGTACTCTTCGACGCGATAAACACCGTCGTGTGGTTATTGCCCGCCATGACTCCAGGATTCGTAGGTATGCTCGAAACGGTGCAGAGCATAGCGTTCACAGCCTACGGCATCGAACCCAGCTTGGCAACATCGTTAGCGATACTGAACAGGATCGCGATCCTCGTAGCCGTAGTACCGCAACTCCTTCCATTCCTAGCCAAGGATGTTCGAGAAGTACTCGAAGCAATCTCTAGGGAGAGAAGCGTTCTCCTCGAAGGTTCCGAAACCGTGAATCGATGAAGAAAAACGTGGTTATCTCGAACCCCAGATAGCTTCGTCGAGCTGTTTCAGGAAGCGGAATCTCTTGGCTGGATGTGGATGCGTTGATAGTATATCGGATTTGGGTGGACTACGCTCGATCTCTTCAACGATTCGATCGATGCTGTAGCCCCTAGGCACGACAACGCTGTGCTCGGGATCTTCTATGAATAGCATCCTCAGCTTGCTATGCCTAGCTATCTCGCTCGGTCTAACCCTACCCGTATCGACTAGGATCCTAGCCAACGCTCGACGAAGCTTCGTACCGCCACGAACAACGTGCTGAACCGCGAAGGAATCAGCGTAGTACTCCCTCAACCGACTTAGGTGTAGTACGAAGAGCTTGAGTAGGAAGGAGATAGCTACAAGCAACGCTCCAACAGCTACGAAGAGTAGTGGCGAAGCGCTTCTTTCTCGATCCATCGATGCGTAGAACGACATCCTCATCAGTACGTAGCCAAGCCAGTAAGCTAGAGCTGGAAGGATGCTGACGAGCATCATCACGACCACGTCGCGATGCTTTATGTGTCCAAGCTCGTGTGCTAGCACGGCTTCCAACTCGTCTCGAGGAACGATCTGGAGCATCCTACGCGTAACAGCAACGCGGGGACCCGTCAACGGGCTTTCGTAGGCGAACGCATTCGGTATATCGATCTCAGCGATACCGACGGTAGGGATCTTAGAGAGACCACACCTAGTAGCTAGGTCTCTAATCATCGATGCGAGCCATCCGTATCTGGGGTCGCTAGGATCTACGTGCCTAACCCTGTACAGTGCTTCGATTATGTAGGGCGCGAAGAGCCACTGAAGAACGTTCACCGCAACTACTATGGTTAGCGACGCCAGTATCAATGGTATGGAGAAGGAGGTGAACATCGATAGCACGATGCTGAGCGCGAGCGTTGAGACGGCGATTATCCCTGCAACTGTTCCCAGCATCGATAACCTCAACCGGAGTAGCGAAGCCATGAATTCCTTTCACCGTTTGCGTAGAGTCGATAACCAACTCATAAACTCTGTTCATAGTCTTAACGAGGTAGGGTTTCGAGATGCTCAGAGAAGGGGGTTTGCCTCACTCTTCGGAGTACCGTGAGGCTCATCATCGCGGTAAGTGTTTCGAGGTACTCCGCAAACTACTAGAAGTGGATGGGTTTGTAAGCGGTAACGAGCTCGGGAAAGAGCTTGGGGTATCGAGAACCACCATTCATCGATGCGTGGAGTACCTGCGGAGCATCGGCTACGTGGTGGAGTCGCACCCTAGGTATGGCTACCGTTTGGTGAAGGAGGACGATCTTCGCTACGCACAGACCTATCTAAGAGATCTAGGGACTAGGATCGACTACATCGTTCACTACGTCGAGACCTGTGGTTCTACTCAAGACGTTGCGGAGGAGCTTGCTAAGCAAGGTGTTCCGGAGGGTACGGTAGTTATCGCGGAAGAGATGAGTGCTGGAAGAGGTAGGTTGGGTAGGAAATGGTTTGCGTCTAGAGGTGGGCTCTGGCTAACGATAGTGCTTAGACCTTCTTACCGCACCAACCTACCGCTGCTTAGCCTCGTAGCGGGTATCAGCGTTGTTGAAAGCATTGAGAATCTGCTCGGTATCGATGCAGAGCTCAAGTGGCCCAACGATGTATTGATAGATGGTAAGAAGGTGTGTGGAATCCTCGTAGAAGCTAGGATGGAGCTCGATAGAGTTCACTACGTACTGCTAGGGATAGGGATCAACGTAAACAACGAGCTTCCACCTGAGCTAGAAAGCTTCGCAACATCGCTTCGAAGAGTGGTGGGTACCTACGTACCACGCATACCCTTGCTCCGAGCGTTGCTCAAGAACTTCGATAGGTACTACGCCTCGTTCGTGACTAACGATCTCGAAACCATCGTCCGTAGGTACAGAGAGCTCTGCTCAACCATAGGCAGGATGGTGGAGGTTAGGACCGTGGATGGAACCGTTTTAAGGGGGCTAGCCCTCGACATCGATAGGGATGGAGCACTACTACTCTCCGTAGAAGGACGCGTAGTTAGGGTTGAGGCAGGAGACGTGTACCACCTTAGATGATGACTCGGCTTGGCCCTGAGAAGTGATGAGATGATGGGCCTCCTGATGCTCTTCGAACTTCCTGAAGCCCGCTACAACATATTTAAATCGGGCTTCCTTGCATTGGTAACGGTGGCTCCGGATGAATCTAGCGATACTAGTATCGATAGCTCTGCTGAACGTTGCTAACGCTACGACTATAGTCGTTGATAGTGGTTACGATCCTACCGAGATACTTAGGCAGTTGTTGATGATCGGAGCTGCGTCGACGATGATCTTCGGAGCAATTGGAATGGTATTCATCAAGCATAGGCGTAGCTCCGTCGAGGAGCGAGCACTCGTAGAGATCGTGGCCAAGTCCGTGGCTAGCCCTACGAAGCAGTGTGGATTCTGTGGTCGTAGAGTCCCCATCGAAGCTAAGTGGTGTCCATACTGCGGTCACTACCTCGGAGAAACTCTAGAGGTTCTGAACCGTGACTAGATCTCTATTCCAAGCCTTTCCCTAACCTTCGCACTGAACTCAGCGAACCATCTAGGTACCGACAGATCTTCAATCCTTCTACTAGGTGTATACGGTTTTATATCGAGTACGGGCGTTCCATCGTAGAGATCGAGGTTCCTAACCTTCAACACGTTGTTTTCGATGCCTAGGAGTCTAGCGATGGTGATAGCTATGGGATTCGGTCTGCACGGAGCATCGCATGCGAATACCCCTACCTCGGGAAGCTCATCGAGCGAGAAACCGTAGCGTAGGAATCTACGGAACCTGACGATGAGAGGGTTTTCGGGACACTTATCGCGGTATCGATGGAGGTAGGCAACGATGATTATGTGCGAGAACCCCTCCAATCCACGGAGAGCTTGTGCGTACTCTTCGAAGACGTGGATCTCTCCATCAACGCCATGGAGGCTCTCGTCAACTACGTTATCCGGGTGTCCGTGCTTCACGAACCCGATGGGACGTAGAACGATCTCCACTACTCTTCACCGCTCTCCTAAGAGCTCTCCTAACGTAGGTAAGAGGATTCTTCACACCGCAACCCGGCGAGGGGCATAGCCCTAGGCTCTGCATAGTGCTACAGTTGTAGGGTAGGTAACGTTTCTTCGAACCTCGTAGACCAGCTATGTGTTCGATTTGGTACCTAGCTATCCTCTCGTTGAAGTCGGGGCTTCTACGGAATAGATCGAGTATCACTTCGAGATCGATCCCTAGGTTAACGAGGAACGCAGCCAACGCGAAGCGTTGGTGATGAGATAGGTTCTCGCCGTTGAGGAGTGCTTCTACGAAGCTCTTCATGCATGGTGGAAACACTTGTCGAGCTAACTCGATGAGCTGCTCAACGCTCGTAACGTTCTCGAGGACCACGGGTTGCGGACTACCCGTAGCGATATCCGTAGCCTCGATGCGTTCAGGGCTAGCGATTGGTTTGTAGACCTCTTCGCCTTCCGTGGTCGGAGCCGTGGTCACCACGGTAACGCTCTTCGGAGATCCAAGCTCTTCGAGAATCTTCTTAACGAGCTCGATACCCTCTATACGTTCCCTAACGAAGTTCCTAACCTCATCATCTCGAGCAAGCCTAAGCAACTTCCTCTGCAACGATACTCGGTAGAACTCGGCTAGCAACCTATCTACGCGATCCCTCTTCTCTATGAAGACCTTGCCACGATCGACGACCTGATTAATCAGTTTCCAGCTAGGTTCGCCGGCTAGACCCGAGATCGCCGTTAGGTAGTGCGATACCCTAACAGCGTAGCGGTAACACGTTCGAAGAACTTCGCCTCGTTCACCAACGCAGGTAAGGATCTCCTTGAGGCAGCGATCGCCTACCGTGAGATCCATTCCTACGGCTCTCGCTATCCTCTGAAGCTCGAAATCGCTTAGGTTGGAGAGGTACCTCTCGAACACCTTGGATAACCTTACGCACAGCGTGTTCGTTGCGTACCTACCCAAGGCTACGGCTACGATCGTGGCTACGGCTATGGCGAGCGGAGCGAAACGCGATGAAGATACGCGACTCCAGAGCTCTTCCTCGTCGAGTCTAGGGCCTAGGAGAAGCTTAGAGAGGTTAACAACGTCGTTGAAGCCCTCGATCGATGCGAGCTCTATGAGCGTACGCATCTCTTCATCTTCGACGAGCTGGAGCAGCGTCAACGCATCCTCGATCTGAAGCAGCTTGACGAGTAGCGAGAGCACCGTCGTCACTAGGTGCAGCACCCTCACAGATCAATGGTTTCGGAGAGCGGATAAGCTAGAGACCTCCTCGACACTGTACATCGATGAGAGGCTTCGAGCTATAGGTACGCTCTACTTCAGTACTACTGTATCGAGGCTGGGGGTAGCTGTGTACAGGGATAGGGTTTCCTACGACGAGCTCGCGATACACGTAGCTTATCGAGATGGTTCTACCGAGGTATCGCGATCGAGATCCTTCGTACGAGGAGTTAGGAGCTTCGACGGAAGTAGGTGGAGGATCTTTTCGTGCGAGTGGTGTAGCGATGAAGAGCTACGTAGGTTCGCTCCACAGTTCAATGAAGAGCTTCGTGGGGAATCCGAGGTAGAGCTCTACAAAGGACGTACCGAGATCGGTAGCGAACCCAGTTCCTTCGAGAAGGTTCTCGAACTCATGGAGGCTCTGTGTAGCGAGGCTAAGGCTATGGATATCCGTAGATGCGAAGTCTACGCGACGTATAGAAGAATCCATCGAGTGATCGAGCACGTCGAAGGTCGTGCCGAGGAGGTGAAGCACCTCGTCGAGATGAGTGTTGGTCTCGTAGCTCTAGGTAGCTTCGGTACCCCCGTCTACGGATCGTCGACGAAGTTCGTCGTTGTTTGGAGTGGTAGCGATCTATCCAAGGTACTGGACGAAGCTTTTCGAGAAGCTTTGGAACGAGTTCGTAGATCGCTCCACGCAAAGTCTCTGAATCCACTCGAGATCGGGAGACACGAAGTGGTTCTGGATAGTCATGCAACGGCTGCTCTAATCCATGAGCTTTCCCACCTTCTCGACCCTACGTACCCCCTATCCATCCGTAGGCTAGGGGTACAGCTCTCGACACCCGAGATCGAGGTAGTTGACGATCCTAGGAACCCGATGAGTCCAACAACGAGGTTCTTCGACGACGAAGCAGTTCCCACAGCTAGGAGGATCCTCATCGAGGAGGGACGCATCGTAGATATGCACCACACGAGAGCCACGGCGAAGATCCATGGATCGCGTCCCGGTTCAGCGCATGGTCTCTTCCAACCACCGCAACCATTCCACACCGTACTCGTACTGAAGCCAGGGGATTGGAGGGAGAGAGAAATCGTTGAGGAAACGAAGCACGGTTTCTACATCGAAGGTGTTGCGATGGCAACGCTGGAACCAGGGTACGTAAGGATCGTTCCAGAGGTATGCTACAGAGTTGAGCGTGGCGAACTCGTGGAAGCCGTGAGGTTGAGATGCATCAAGATACCGCTACGAATGCTCAAGACCGTGAACGCCGTTGGGAGAAGCTTAGCGGTTCGAACGAGCTACGAAAAGCTGTGGCTCGTAAGCGAAATCGCTCCATTCATAAGGCTGGAATGCTACGTAGAGTGATAAGAACAGACAAGTAGCTATGCATATGGTTGGCAAAGCAAGGCCATTCAAGCCCGAGGCGTGGCCTACGGTCGTGATCAACGCGCTGAGCTCCGTGGAGGAGTACGACTGAGTTGCTCTAGCAACGACAATCGTTGGTCTACCCAGCGAAACAGTTGAGGATGCGTACGCAACGCTTCGCCTTATCGAGGAAATCGAGGAGCTAGGTCTACACACGTTCCTCGTACCGCTACTCTTCGTACCCATAGGAACGTCGGCTCTACGCGACGCACCTTCGAAGAGCTTCACGAGGTACAGGTAGAGA